>Ga0302325_10007317_pt1 | contig 24537 bp, 17 predicted proteins | sample Palsa_T0_2_FD_201948 | JGI IMG/M metagenome (GOLD analysis project Ga0302325, IMG submission 201948) | Peat permafrost microbial communities from Stordalen Mire near Abisko, Sweden - Palsa_T0_2 | ecosystem: Environmental > Terrestrial > Soil > Palsa > Peat permafrost | place: Sweden: Abisko... | reverse complement strand
GCAGGCCCAGGCTCTCGACCGCCGCATTCGCCAGCAGTTCGACACCGTCCACAACTCCACTGACCTGAACTACGTCAACGGCAACTACAACGAAGTGCCGGACACCATTACCACCACCGACCCTGAGCTACGCCAGATGGGCGACAACCCCCTGCGCTCCGCGCTCGAAGTGATGATTGCCCTCGCTCGCCACTTTTCCGCTGTCCCCGGCCACAAGAGCATGGCCTGGATCTCCGGCGATAGCGTGCTGGCAGACTGGTCGGATCAGGCCGTCGCCATCGAAAAAGGCAGCAAGCAACTGGAAGCCGCGATGCAGCATACCAGGGAAGCGCTGAACGATGCCCACATCGCGCTCTACGCCGTCGACGCTTCGGCAGTCGAGGGCGACGCAATCGATTCATCTCTGCAAAATCGCAACGTACAGCTGAATCAAGCCGCCCAGGACAACGCCAGCGAGGGCGGCGGCGCAGGCCGCGTGAACAACGGCGGCGCCGGGCGCACCGCGGCTCAGATGGAGCAGGACTTGCACGGCATCCAGGGCCCGGTGCGGCAGCTCGCCGAGTCCACAGGCGGCCGCGCCATCAACAAGGGAGGCGATCTCAAAGCGGCCCTCGATGGTATCGATCAGGACTCCACCGCGCTCTACGAACTGGGCTTCGATCCCGACTCGCAGGCCGATGGCAAATTCCACACGCTGCAAGTCAAAATCCCCAGCCGGAAAGATGTAAAGCTGCGCTATCGCACCAGCTATCTCTACACCGAGGAATCCGCCAGCACCAAGCAGCGCTTCCAGCAAGCCGTCTGGAGCCCGCAGGACGCGACGGGCATCGCTCTGACGGCCGAAGCCGTAACTCCAGCCGACTCCGCATCCGGCAAGGGCATCGTCCAACTGCGCATCGCCCTGCCCGGCCTGGCTCTGCAACAACAGGCCGGTCCGCCAGTCAAATGGACCGATCAGCTCTATATCTTCGTAGCCGAGCGCGACGACGCCGCGCAGAAGGCCGAAGTTTCCGGAGACACCTTGCTTCTCACGCTGAAGCAGGCCACCTACGACTCCGGCATGCCCGCCGGAATTCCATACCACCGCAACGTCGATCCTAAGTCCAGACTTGGCTCGGTGCGCGTGATCGTGGTAGACGGTAACTCCGGCAAGATGGGATCGGTTACTTTGCCGTCCTCGGCGCTCCATCCATGAGTGAATGTGCTGATGGTTCCACCAACTGGATGGTGGGTATTCAATGCTTATAGTGCGAGAGTATGATTCATTTCTCCGGAGATGAGTCGATGCGTAACCCGGTAATCCTTCTTGCGATCTTTTCGGCTGCCTCACTTCCCGCGCTGGCGGCAAAACCGGTAACCGTGGAGCAGTTGCAGCAAACCATGGCCGCCGCGCAATCCGAACACCGAAGCGACGACGCCCAAGCCCAGCAACTGGCAGACGCCCGACTGACAGCCCGCCTTACCGGCGCTACGTTGCATCAACTGATTGCGCTCAGCCCTGGACCGAAGACAACGCAGGCCCTGCACGCTATTGCCGGAGCTTCCTCGTTTCTTGATCCGCCATCGAATGAAATTCTAAACAAGCCTGCGCCTACCGGTGCGGAGCAGTCGGCCATCTTCGGCCTGACCCTGCGCTACGTCGTGCATACGCTGCCCACGCTGCCGAACATGCTGGCTACCCGTGAAACTGAGCACTACGTCGATACCTTGCGAGGCCTCGAGCAGGAGTCGGTGCAGCGCGGCGAGCTTTATTGGCTGGGCACGCATCGCGCGCCCATCTCCTACCGGGACGGCCATGAGACCGACGATCCGACGCTGATGGCCACAGCTTCGGAGAAGAAAGACCATCCCAAAGGTGCGAAAGAAACCGGCAATGCAGATCCCGTGGGCGGGCTTTCGTCCTGGGGCGAGTTCGGTCCAATCCTCAAGGTTGTGCTGGGCGACTCCATCAAAGGCAAGCTGAGCTGGGCGCGGTGGGAACAGGAGAACGGCAAGCCAGCAGCGGTTTTTCAATTTACGGTAGACCGGGCTGCCTCCCACTACGGAATGAGCTACTGCTGTGAGGTGCTCACCGAAAATACCAATGCCGGCATCATGTTAGTGAAACATCCAGTCAATCTCCGCCAGATCGGCTACCACGGCTACCTTGAAGCCGATCCCGAAACCGGAACCATCCTGCGCATCACTATCGAAGCCGACCTGAAGCCTGAGGACTTTGTTCAGCGCGCCTCCATGATGGTCGAGTTCGGCCCAGTCAACATTGGCGACAGCACCTACGTTTGCCCCACGCGCAGTGTGTCGATTTCCGTCTCCCGCACCGAATTCGAGGCGCACGGCGCGGTCGAGTCCACCAACAGACTGCTTCTCAACGATGTCGAGTTTACCGACTACCATCGCTTCGGCTCCGAGTCCACGCTGATCACCGAAATCCCCGCGAATTCAGGCCAGACGGCCCCATCGATCGTAGCCGCGCACCCTACGGATGAAGCGCCGGCTGCCTCTCCCGCAGAGACTGGAACTGCTGCAAAGGCCGAGACCGCTCCATCAACTGGGCCATCTACTACTCAGTCACCCGCGCCTGTCACCGTCACTGCGACCGTGCAAACAACCGCCGTGCAGCAACCGCCGTCCTCCAATGCATCTTCCCTCGAGGCTGATAAAGAAATCCTCATCGACGCTCTGAACGGCATGCCGGGAACAGGCAGCGACACAGTAAAGACGGCCGGCAACACAGAGCCCGGCGGCTTCACGCTGAAGACCACCACCCGCTCGGTAGACGTAGGCCTGACCGCCGACGACAAGCGCGGCAAGCCAATCGCCGACCTGAAGCAGAACGAAGTCACAATCCTCGACAATGGCCGGCCGCAGCAAGTGCGCGACTTTTACCACGTAACCCCCGCCGCGGCTCCCACTCCCACGGCCCCAACCGCGAGTCAGGCTCAAGACACATTCACCAACACAACACCCGAAGCAGCGCAGCTTCAAGAAGCGCCTGACCTGCTCATCCTGCTCATGGATGAAAGTCATCTCGCTTATCTCGATCTCAACCAGGCGCGGGCAGCGGTCCTGCGTTTCCTCGCGGCATCGCGGCCCTCCTCGCGCATCGCTCTCTACGCCATCAGCGAGCGCGGCTTTCACGTCATTCAGGATGTGACCCAGGATCACGCGCTGGTCGAGAAAAAACTCGCCGCATGGACGCCCGATGCCAGCGCCGTGGCCCAGGCCCAGGCTCTCGAGCGCCGCAACAAGCAGCAGTTCGACACCGTTCACAACGCGCAGGACCTGAACAGCGTCAACGGCAACAATATCGACGCCCCGGATACCATCCAGACCACCGACCCCGAGTTGCGAACAATGGGCGAGAATCCTCTGCGCTACGCGCTTGAAGGCATGGTCGCGCTGGCCCGCCATTTCGCCTCCGTCCCCGGCCACAAGAGTATCGCATGGATCTCCGGCGACAGCGTGCTCGCCGAGTGGGAGGATCAGGCCGTAGGCATCGAAAAAGAACCCAAGCAGCTTCAGGCCGCCCTGCTGCATACGCGCGAGGCACTCAACGAAGCGCAAATTGCGCTCTATGCGGTGGACGCCTCCGCCGTCGAAGGCGGCGCCATCGACGCTTCCATCCAGAATCGCAATGTGGAGTTAAACCAGGTCGATCAAAATGGCCCGATCGCCCGCAACAACACCCCTGGACGCGCCACAGCCCAGATGCAGCAGGATACGCGCGGCATCCAAGGGCCGGTGCGCCAGCTCGCGGAATCCACCGGAGGCGAGGTTTTCAACAAAGGGAGCAATCTCCAGGCTACTCTCGAAGGAATCGACCGTGATTCCAGCTCCTACTACGAACTGGCCTTCGCTCCCGACACCCCTGCCGACGGCAAATTCCACACCCTCCAGGTCAAAGTTCCAAACCGCAAGGATGTGGTGCTGCGCTATCGCAGCGGCTACATGTACGCGGAGGACTCGGCAAACACCCAGCAACGCTTCCAGCAGGCCGTCTGGAGCCCGCAGGACGGCACGGGAGTCGGCCTCACTGCGGAAGCCGTTGCAGCCGATGCCGCGTCGGACGACAGCACACTCAAGCTGCGCATCAACTTCCCTGGCCTGGCCCTAGAACAAAAAGACGGCCGCTGGACCGACCAGCTCTACATCTTCGTAGTCCAGCGCGACGACGCAATTCAGAAGGCCGAAGTCTCCGGCGACACGCTTCGTCTCTCGCTCAAGCAGGCCACCTACGACACCGGCATGCCCGCCGGAATCCCCTACCAGCGCGCCGTCGAAGTCAAATCCAAGCTCGGTTCCGTCCGCGTGATCGTAGTAGACGGAAACTCCGGCAGAATGGGTTCTGTCACACTCCCATCCTCTGCGCTTCATCCGTAACCAATGCGTTGTCATCCATGTGCGTTGTCATCCATGAAAAATGCTTTGTCATCCTGAGCGAAGCGAAGGACCTGTTTTTCAGCGGCGGGTGCGGGTGCCCCAGGTCTCGATTCTGAGACCTGGGAGGAACGAGAGCTTATCTGTCCAGCTCGTCCAGCATCCCCTGCATCTCGCTCAAAGCATGGTTGTTGCCGGTCCTCCGAGCGCAGGCGATCCCGGCATGCAGCTTTTCAATGGCCTCCGCCGTCCGCTCAGCCTTGGCCAGCGTCTGCGCAGCCATGAAATACCCCGCCGTGTAGTCCGGATGAGCCGCCAGCAGCGTATCGAACTCCGCCAGTCCCGTTGCAATCTCGCCCCGGTTTACATACTCCATCGCCAGCCCGTAGCGGGCAAAGGCATTGTTCGGGTCCAGGTTGAGAATTTCCTTCAGTCCAGCAATCTTGTCCATGGTCTCCTGTGCGTTGCCATCTACGCGCGGGCTTTCCGCCACGCAGGCAACAGCCTCATTTGCGAAATCCGGCCCAATTGCCGAAACTGGAAAGAGCCGTCCGTCGTCAGGCCGCCGCTTTCTCAGTGTAGACGCCCGGTAACCGCGGCAAAGAACGAGGCAAATTCGCAATGATCGAAGTCGAACCAACTCCACCGGTATCGGCCAAGCCGCTTCCCCGCGCCGTCTCCGAGTCTCAATCCGAGATGACCGAGCTGATCCTGCCCAACGACACCAACACCTTGGGCAACCTCCTCGGTGGCCGCCTCATGCACTTCATCGACCTGGTGGGAGCGATGGCCGCCTATCGCCACGCCCGCACCCACGTCGTCACCGCCGCCATGGACCACATCGATTTCATCCAGCCGGTCCACGTCGGCGACCTGCTCATTCTCAAGTCCAGCGTCAACCGGGCCTTTTCTAAATCCGTAGAAGTCGGCGTCAAGGTCTTCGCCGAAAACACCATGGCCGGCAAGTACCGGCACGTAGCGAGCGCCTATCTGGTCTTCGTAGCCGTCGATCCGTCGGGAAATCCAGTCCCCGTGCCGCAAGTCCTGCCGGAGACAGAAGATGAACATCGCCGTTATGAAGGCGCGCAACGCCGCCGGGAGCATCGCGAAGCGGAATCCGAGCGCCGCAAACGCGCCAAACTCGCCCCAGCAGGGCAGGGAAGCGTAAGGCCCGGCAGATAATCAAAACTCTGCATTTGTCATTCTGAGGAGCACAGCGACGAAGAATCTGCTTCTAGCTTCGGCTCAACCGCAATACCTAAGAATTTTGGAAGGAAGAAAACTCATGGCACACTCGCATTCCATCCCGCCCGCTCCACTCCCATTGCCCGGCGTGGGCAAAATCATCGCAGTCGGCTCAGGCAAGGGCGGCGTAGGTAAAACCACTGTCGCGGTCAATCTGGCCATCGCCCTGGCTCGCATGGGCAACAAGGTCGGCCTCATCGACGCCGACATCTACGGCCCCAACATTCCGCTCATGATGGGCTCAAGCTCCCAGCCCAAAGTCGGCCCCAACAATCAGATCGAGCCCAACTTCACCCACGGCGTCAAGACCATCTCCATCGGCTACATCTCGCCCGGAGACAAGCCCATGGTCATGCGCGGCCCCATGCTCCACCAGATCATCCGCCAGTTTCTCCAACAGGTAGAGTGGGGCGAGCTCGATTACCTCATCGTCGATCTCCCTCCCGGCACCGGCGACGTAGTCATCTCCCTGGTCCAGACCGTCCCGCTCACCGGCGCAGTGGTCGTCTCGACCCCCAGCGACGTAGCCCTGCAGGACGCCCGCAAGGCCCTGGAAATGTTCGCCCAGGTCAACGTCGAAGTCCTCGGCATCGTCGAGAACATGAGCCACTTCACCTGCCCCCATTGCAGCACCATCATCGACATCTTCGCCCGCGGCGGAGCCGAGCGCACCGCGCAGCAGTTCAACGTCCCGTTCCTCGGCTCGATCGAACTCGTCCCAGCCATCCGCGAAGGCGGCGATCGCGGCCTTCCCGTAGCTCTCGCCGGCCCCGAATCAACCTTGGCAGCGGAATTCTATGAGGTAGCCCGCAAACTCACCGAGCGCGCCGAAGACGCCGCCTCCCGCAGCGGCGAGGTCATTGAGATCAGTTAGTTTCCGGGGCAAGCCGAACCCGCATCAGTTTTTGTCTGGCTCTCCGGGAAAATCATGTACCTTGAGTGCAATCGAGGTACATGAGCTTGCCTGGTATCTTCATCAACTACAGGCGCGAGGACAGCGGTGGGTACGCGCACCAAATCTATCGCGCCATTCGCTCCTACTTCGGCGCGAAGCTTGTCTTCATGGACATCGATACCCTCCATTCAGGCGAGGATTATCGTGCTGCAATCCGCGATGCAATCGCGCAGAGCGACGTATTCCTGGCCGTGATCGGCCGCTCCTGGCTGCGCGCTGTGGACGACAAAGGCATCCCTCGTTTGAGCTATCCTGCAGATCTGGTGCGCAGAGAAATTGCCCAGGCGCTTGAGGCGAAGATCCATGTCATTCCTGTGCTGGTAGGCCGGGCGCAAATGCCTCGCGCCGATGCCCTGCCCGACGATCTGACGGCCCTCGCTTCCCGCAACGCCCACGAAATTCCCGACCACTTCTTCGACCAGTCGGTGCGCCAGCTCATTCAGAACATGCGGCCCTGTATCCGCGGACGGCGAAAGCTCTCGCGTCGCACCGTGCTCCTGGCCACCGGCGGATGTGCGGCCGTCGCGATCGGAGGCGCCACCGTTCTGGAGCTTTTCCATCGCACGCCACCGGCTCCGGCCGGAACCGGATCATCCACGGAGGCAAAGAAGCAAGACCAGACCGAAACCCCGGATCAGACTGAAACTCCGAAGCAGGACCAGATCGAAACGCTTGCCGAGCAGAGCGCCAAACAGCCTCCTGTGATCGTCAAGCAGGCAAGGGAAGTGGACCGTCTTCCCGTAGAAGTTCCGGGCCCGTGGAAGATCGACCGCCTCGATTTCTCCAGCCGGGTTGCCGGCCCTCACAAGCTGCCAGGCGTGGTCTGGGTGTCGCGCAGCACCGTCGGCTCCGGGAACGTCATCGGCTTCGCTCCTGACCGCACCGTCTTCGTCAACAATGGCTCGGGGGCATCTTCGCCATCCGAGACGGTGTGGAGATCTGGGCCTACAAGGCAGGCTCGGTTCGCGGCCTCACACCCGGGGGCCTCATCTTTCTGGAGCCCAACGTATCCGGGGCCGCCTCCGGTTCCGTCGTATGCTTCAACAGCCGCGGCGAGGGCGGCTACTTCCGCACGCCCGGCAATCTTCCGCATGACCTCATTTCCGTCTCGGACGACACGCCGACGGAGCAGTTCGGTACCTGCAGCGAAGGCGTAATCACCCTGGCCGGCTCGAAAACTGCGATTCCGGTCGGCGGCAATTGCTCCGCCTGGGGTATCGTCAAAGACAGCCGAGGTATGCTCTACGCCGGTACAGACCGCGGCATACTCTTCTGCTTTGACGCCGGCGGTAAGGTGCTCTGGAAGTACAACGCGGGAGTGGAGCTTTCCGCCGCCCCGCTCTTCAGCCGAGGGGATCCGGTCTTTAGCACGGGGGACCATCTCATCTGCGTGCGCGACGGCGCTCTGCGCTGGAATCTGCCGCTCGAATATTGCCGCGTTCGTCTGGTCGATCAATCCGGCACCGTCTTCTTCACCATCAACGAAACCACCGGTGCCGCCGACCACGACGGCCAAGTTCTCTGGACCCTGTCCGTCCGAGGCGAGCCCCTCATAGTCGATCCTGAGGGGAGGCTGTATGTGAAGGATTATTTTGGCAAGTTCGCGATGTGTCTTGCCTAAAACCACACGCAAATCGCACAACATATCAAGTTTGGATCGCCGGCTACGGCGTCAGTGCGAGTACCGCATCTCGCCCGCCGGAATCGAAATCGCCAGCCGGTTGATATACGGCGGCAGCGGGCAGGTCGCGTAAGGCGTGTAAGCGCAGGGCGGATTCTGCAAGCGATTGAAATCCAATACCAGCGAGCCAGGCTTGTCCAGTCCATGATCCGGAAACTCGGCATACAGAAAGCGCGCAGACTGGTAAGTCGTGGTGCGGCTGGTCGCGTCGCGCAAAATAAAGAAGAGCTCCTTCGCATTCGGGTCTTCCAGCACCGGCTCGATCTGCACCGTTTTTCCATCCAGCGTGAACTCGGCCAGTCCCGGCGCAGGCATATCCAGCGTCGTACCGATAATCGTAGGAATCTTCTCCGTATGCGCCGGCACAAAGGGAATCCACTTCGCCGTCAATCGGTACTTCGCCTCCGCCGGATACCAATGCAGACCGCGAAAACCCGTCCGCGTCGGAGACTCCGAATCCTTGATGCGCAGGGCAAACCTGTCCCCGCGATGCAGCACCACCAGCGTTAAATTCTCCGTTGAAAGCATCGATGGCTTTCCGTCATCCGATTGCAGCTGTCCCTCGCGCGCAGGCTGCCCATCCAATAGCAGTGACTTGGAAAACCCACCCTCAGGAGCGAGCAGTTTCAGTTGACCGCCATCGACTTCGATCACTCCCAGATGCTCCGGCGCACGGCCCTTGAGCCGTACTGAATTATCCGCCGCCAGCCCCACGGCATTCTTGCCCGGCTTCAGCCATTCCAACCCCACCAGCGTAAGCCAGCCATCCGGAGCGGACAGCCCCTTAGCACGCTGAGCCCGCCACGCCGCCTCATCCTGCATCTCTTTCGAGTTTGCCGGGTTCGCCGTGGCCGCAGGTTTGCCATGCGCCGCCAAGGCCAGCAGCGGGCCAATTGTTCCCAGTACAACCATCCAGCAAATCGCCGTCGTCAGACGCAGTTCTTTCCTGAATCGGATCGTCATAATTTTGAAGATACCGCAGGCTAGCCGCGTGCGCGTAGCGCTTCCGACCCATTCTTGACACCCCTACCCCTGCTGCCTAGAATAAAAGAGGGTGCTTAGGCCTGTTTTTCAGGATAAGTGCAAGGGATACAGCGAGTTACCCAGGGGCGAACAGGATGCTTGAGTTTCGCGTCAGTCCGCGGGAGCGGCTGGTGCTCACGGCCATCATCGAAATCTACATCGCGACCGGAGAACCGGTCTCGTCCCAGGCCGTGGCGCGTTATTTCGAGAACAAGGACGGGCTCAGCTCCGCCACCATCCGCAACGTCATGGCCGTCCTCGGCGATCTCGGCCTCCTCGATCAGCCCCACACCTCCGCCGGACGCCTGCCCACGCCGCTCGCCTTTCGCTACCACGTGGCCCAACTGCAGTCGGCGCGCAATACCTCGGCAGCTCCGGCCAGTCAGCTCCCCCAGATTTCTGACCAGCGCCGCGAGCAAATCGAAGACAGCTTTGCCGGCGTCAACTCGCCGCTCCAGTATCTGGAGCGCACCTCGCACGTCCTGGCGCTCATCTCCAACGGCCTCGGAGTCGCGGTAGCCAGCTCCGCGGCCCCGCCGATCCTTGAGCATATTCACTTCTCGCGTCTCTCCACCGGCCGCGTCCTCGCCGTCCTGGTCACCCGCGCCGGCGCGGTGCAGGATCGTGTCCTGACCCCAAATCGCGAGACGGACCGGGAACTGAGCTACAGCGACCTCGAGATTTCCGCGCGCTACCTGAACGAAAACTTCCGCGGCTGGCCTCTTGACCGCATCCGCGCCGAGGTCGCCCGCCGCATCGAAGCCGAGCAGGCCGAGTACCAGAATCGCCTCCACGCTCTTGAAGAGCTTTGCCGTCAGGGAGCGCTCGCCGCCGACGCCGCCGGGCCCATGATCTACGTCGAGGGCATGGCCAACCTGCTCGCCGGCGAGCTGGACCGCGAGCGCCTGCGCCAGATGCTCGTCGCGCTCGAAGCCAAGCAGCGGCTCGTCGAGTTGCTCAACGCCTATGTCGACTCCCGCCAGCACGAAGTGCGCGTAGTGGTCGGTCTCGAAGAAGCCATGCCCGCCATGCAGGACCTGGTCCTGGTCGGCGCTCCCGCCCGCTTCGGCGCCGAGAGCATGGGCACCGTCGCCGTCATCGCGCCCACCCGCATGCAATACCAGGAGATGATTCAAGCCGTCAGCTACATCGCCCGCCTCTCCGACCGCGTGCTCTCAGAGCGGGTAACCGACGCGCCGCCGCAATAGGAGTTCAATCCAGCGGCCGTGTTGTATCGCTTCGGCCTCAATGAAACTTCAGGTTCAACCAAGAAACAGCAATCAAGATATCCATCCCCAAAATGGGGATGCGTGAGATGGAGCAGGAATGGCAGAACAGGAAAATGATTACGGAGTCACCCAGGCAGCTCCCGACGAGCTAACCGTTGTGGACTATCCGGAGAGCTCGCCGTCTTCCCCCACAGAGGCCGCGCCCGCCGATAGCGCCGGAGCCCTTGCCGAACTCAAAGCCGAGCGCGATCAGCTCATCGACCGCGTCGCCCGCCTGCAGGCTGAGTTCGACAACGCCCGCAAGCGCCAGGAGCGCGAGAAGCAGGAGTTCCGCGACTACGCCACCGGCTCGGTCGTCGAACAGTTCCTGCCCGTCCTCGACAACTTCGCTCTGGCCCTCAACTCGACCGGCTCCGCGGAGCAGCTTCGCGCCGGCGTCGAGCTGATCGTCAAGCAGATGGAGGAAACCCTGCGCCAATTGCAGGTAGTCGCCGTCCCCACCATCGGCCAGCAGTTCGACCCCCGCGTCCACGAGGCCCTCGGCTCGGTCGAACGCGACGACCTGCCCGACCACTCCGTAGCCGAAGAGATTCGCAAAGGCTATCGCATCCGCGAGCGCCTGCTTCGTCCGGCCATGGTGCGCATCGTCTCCAATCCCAAACAGACCGAAGCATAAGGCGGCCCTCCGAAATACAATGGCAAATACAGTGAGCAAAGCAGACTACTACGAGGTCCTGGGAGTTTCCCGCGACTGCAGCGAATCCGAACTCAAGACCGCCTATCGCAAGCTGGCCATGCAGTTCCATCCCGACCGCAACCCCGGCAACGCCAAGGCGGAAGAGAAATTCAAAGAAGCCAGCGAAGCCTACGGTGTGCTCTCGGACGCCGATAAGCGCGCCGCCTACGACCGCTACGGCCACGCCTCCACCAGCTCCGGCTTTGGCGGCGGCAGCCCCTTCGCCGATGCCGCCGACCTCGGCGACATCTTCGGCGATCTCTTCGGAGAGATGTTCGGCGGCGGCCAGCAGCGTCGAGGCTCCCGCGTCCAGCGCGGCGAAGATCTGCGCTTCGACATCACCATCGAATTCGAAGATGCGGTCTTCGGCAAAGAGACTGAAATCAAGGTCCGCCGCCGCGAAAACTGCGCCGCCTGCCGCGGCATGGGCACCACCTCCGGCCGCGGCCCATCCGTCTGCGGCCAATGCCAGGGCCGTGGCCAGTTGCGCTACCAGCAGGGCTTCTTCTCCGTAGCCCGCGCCTGCGCCAACTGCGGCGGCGCCGGCACCGTCATCACCGATCCCTGCACCGCCTGCCGTGGCGAAACCCGCGTAGCCCGCGAGTTCCAGATGAAGGTCAAGGTCCCGGCCGGCGTCGAAGACGGCACCCGCATCCGCTACTCCGGCGAGGGCGAAGCCGGGCGCTTCGGCGGCCCGCGCGGCGATCTTTACGTAGTCCTCACCGTCCGCCCTCACGACTTCTTCGAGCGCGACGGCCACGACCTGCACTGCGTCGTTCCCATCTCCTTCCCGCAAGCCGCCCTCGGCGCCGAGATCCAGATCCCCGGCCTTGACGGCGAAGTCACCCTGCGCGTCCCCGAAGGCACCCAGAGCGGCAAGGAATTCCGCATCCGCAACCACGGCGTGCCTCACCTGAACGAGAGCGGCCGCGGCGACCTGCTCGTCGAAGTCATGGTGCAGACCCCCAAAAAGCTCTCCCGCACCCAGCGCGAACTCGTCCGCCAGCTAGCCGACAGCATGGCCGTAGAAAACAAACCAGCCTCCCGCAACATGCTCAACAAGATGAAAGACCTCTTCAGCTAGCCGAAAAGGGTAAGAGTCAATCAAAAGGTGTGGCGGGTGCCCCAGGTCTCGCCTTTGAGACCTGGGAACCACGAACTCCGCCCCGCTTCGGGACGCCCATCCCATCACAACCCTCGAGTGCCCCAGGTTTCGCCTTTGAGACCTGGGAACCACGAACTCCGCCCCGCTTCGGGACTCCCATCCCACCGCAACCCTCGGGTGCCCCAGGTCTCGCCTTTGAGACCTGGGAACCACGAACTCCGCCCCGCTTCGGGACTTCCATCCCGCCGCAACCCTCGGGTGCCCCAGGTCTCGCTTCTGAGACCTGGGTTTACGATCAGCCTGAAAGTCCCGCACCACGAAACTCGATTCCCAATCACCGGTCGGATGCCATCCTTCCGCCGGAAGCTGTGGAACTGTTCGCAGCACTGGAATCAGGGAAGGTGCGCAGAACAGCTTTGAGGGGTTACAGCAGCGTATCGCGCATATCTATCAGGAGAATTGCGATGCCGCGCCAGTCTGCCCATCTTTGCCTTTGCCGCACAGGAAACCTTCGAATTCCTCACCTGCTCGTACCTCTGGCAGCCTTGGCGATAGTCCTATGCGCCGCTCCGAGACCAGCCGAGGCGACAAGCCAGCTTCAGTTCATTCCCATCACCCCATGCCGTATCGCCGACACGCGCAATCCAACCGGAGCCTTGGGCGGCCCTGCATTGGCCGCTGGCGCCGCCCGCACCTTCGACGTGCCGCAGAGCGATTGCGAGATTCCGTCGACCGCTGTAGCCTATTCGCTGAACGTGACGGTGGTGCCGATTCAGTCGCTCGGCTATCTCACCATCTGGCCCGCCGGCGAGGCGCAGCCTGCCGTTTCCACGCTCAACTCCGACGGCCGCGTCAAAGCTAACGCCACCATCACTCCGGCAGGCGCCAGCGGCGGAGTCAGCGTCTTCGCCAGCGACGCCACTCAGTTCATCCTCGACATCGACGGCTACTTCGTGCCTGCCGGAACCAGCGCCTCGGGCCTGGAGTTCTTTCCGCTCACGCCCTGCCGCATCGCCGATACGCGCAACCCCGACGGCGCGCTGGGAGGGCCATCCATCGCGGCCGGCACAGCTCGAGCTTTCCCGGTGCAGTCGAGCGCCTGCGACATTCCCGCCATGGCCCAGGCCTATTCGCTCAATATCACCGCCGTGCCGCACGGCTCGCTCGGCTATCTCACCGCGTGGCCCACGGGAGACACGCAGCCCGGAGTCTCGACGCTCAATTCCTCCACCGGATCGGTCACCGCCAACGCGGCTATCGTGCCCGCCGGCAGCGGAGGCGATGTTTCTATCTATGTCTCGGATGCCTCCGACGTGATCCTCGACGTAAACGGCTATTTCGCCCCTCCGGCCACCGGAGGATTGTCGCTCTACACGGTTACTCCCTGCCGTGCTCTCGATACGCGCAGCACTTCAGCCTTCGACGGCACGCTGACCGTGCCCATACACGCCAGCGCCTGCGCGCCGCCATCGACCGCGCAGGCTTACGTCCTGAACGCGACCGTGCTGCCTGTCACCTCGCTGAGCTACCTGACCTTGTGGGCCGCCGGAGAAGCGCAGCCCGATGTCTCCACCTTGAACGCCAGCGACGGAGCGATCACCTCCAACATGGCCATCGCGCCCACCACCAACGGCAGCGTCGACGCCTTTTCCAGCGACTCCACGCAACTCCTGCTCGACCTCTCCAGCTACTTCGCGCCATCTGTCGCTGCGGCCACACCCACATTCACCCCCGCCGCCGGAACCTACACCGCCAAGCAGACAGTGACCATCTCGGACGCCACAGCAGGCGCAACCATCTACTACACCACCAACGGCACTACGCCAACCACGTCGTCAACCAAGTACACGGCCGCCATCAGCGTCTCTGCCTCGGAAACCCTCGAAGCCATCGCCGTCGCCACCGGCTACGCCAACAGTGCGGTCGCCTCGGCCGCATACGCCATCGTCTCAGCCGCGGCTACGCCCACCTTTTCCGTGCCCAGCGGCACCTACAGCACCGCCCAATCCGTGCAGATTTCGGACGCAACTCCCGGCGCAACCATCTACTACACCACCAACGGCGCCGCCCCAACTCCCGCCTCCGCCGTATACACATCGGCAGTCACCATCTCGGCTACCGGGTATCTCCAGGCCATCGCCGTCGCCAAAGGGTACGCCACCAGCCCCATAGCCTCAGCCCTCTACAGCATCGGAGCCAACGTTACCGCCACGCCCATTCTTTCGCCGGTTCCAGGCGCATACGGCAAATCTCAGACCGTCACCATAACCGATGCCACTCCCGGAGCGGTAATCACCTACTCAGTCGGCATCGGCTCCGTCGTCAACACCTACACCTACACCGCACCGTTCACCGTCAGCTCCACCGAGTACATTGCCTATGACGCCATAGCTCCCGGCTACACCCGCAGCGCCGCATTGGAAGGTATCTACACCATTGGAACCGTGCCCACTCCGCAGTTTTCCCCAGCCGCCGGAACCTACAGCACCGCCCAGGCCGTGAACATCTACGACATCACCCCCGGCGCAACCATCTACTACACTACCGACGGCTCCACGCCCACCACCGCCTCCGCCGTCTACACCAGTCCCATCGTCGTCAGCGCCAATCAAACCATCCGCGCTTTCGCCGCCTTCTCCGGTCTCACCAGCAGCGCCGCAGTCTCTGCCGCCTACACCATCAATAAGGTCGCCGCAACACCAACGTTCTCGCTGGCTCCGGGCTCCTATACCACTGCACAGTCTGTAACCATCGCCGACATCACCCCCGGCGCAACCATCTACTACACCACCACCGGCTCCGCGCCAACCACGTCCTCGACCAAGTACACCGGCCCCATCAGCGTCTCAACCACCGAGACCATCGAAGCCATCGCCGTAGCCACCGGGTACACCAACAGCGCCGTCGCCACCGCGGCCTACACCATCGGCTACCCCATTGCCACCGTCGTCGCCACGGCATCCGGCACAGATACGCTCACCGTCCCAGTCGGCGGTTCTGGAGCCTTCGCAGTAGCTTCTGACAATGAAAGCGGCCAGAGTTATCCCTCCGTCACCGTCAAGACCACCACCGGCTCCAACCCCTCCCTGCCGGTTCAGGTCACAATCTGCCAGACCAATCCCTCATCGGGCCAATGCCTGGCCGCGCCCGGGCCCACTGTCACGGTCGCACCCTTCGCCAACGGCGCAACCCCTACGTTTTCCGTCTTCGTCACCGCAACAGCAGCCATCGCCAGCAGCCCCAGCAACCAGATCGACGTGCTTTTTACCAACCCCAGCGGAACTCTCTTAGGCTCAGCCAGCGTCTTAGTAGTCACCAACTGACAGCAACTGGGCCAAAATCTATGAGGGTGGCCCAGGTCTGGCTTCTGAGACCTGGGTTTATCACAAGCCTAGAAGTCTCGGCACATCGAGACTCGATCCGAAATCACCAGGCAACGAATCGCTGACCGTTGTCTTCCTGTCAATCCCTTCCCGCCTAAAACACTCTCCAACTCCACGTATGGCAAGAACTTCCAACCAGCTCACACTTGCATCGAATTAGCCCCGAAAAGCGCACAATAGAACTGCCGACGGAAAACGCGTTCGGCGAAGATGAATCGACAAAGGAACAAAAGGCGCGTCGAAAATGTGCGAAACGCACGCAAAATTGCCTTGAATTCAACAATGAAAATCAAGGTAAGTCGTTAATAAATAACAGGTTAATGGAGAGATCAAACGAAAAGAGCCTACCCCTCCCCCCTGGCCGCTTCCAGCTCCAAATCAAGCTAAGGCTTCCCAGCATTCGGAAGGCTCTCGCGATACCGCCCCCAGTTCTTGATCGGCTCCGAAACGACAGTATGTTCCACCGAATAAACAGTTTCGAGCGGGGGGCGAGGTCTCGCTGGGCCGGGTCCACAACGACAGGTCTTCGTCGTTCGGATGGTCTAGACCTGGGAGAGCCTTAACAGAAATCCCACATCCCTGATTCCGAACCAAATCCAGGTCAGAGAGAGCAGAAGAGCACTATTCGTCTCTGCCCCGCAATGGAGGCCGCATCCAACCATCCATATGCCATTCCGGCATTAAGGAGATCCGATGACAGACGTCAAGACTTGCGCCAATGCAGCCTGTAGCTGTATCCCACCCGAAAAGCAAAAATATTGCAGCGCCCATTGCGAAGGAATGGAAGACAAAGTCGAAGTGCTTTGTGGATGCGGGCATGATTCCTGCCGCGGGGCGTCGACAGAACCTGTAATCAGGGCGACTTCTGTTGATTTCATCCCGGAAACGTCGCTTGAGGCCGAAGACGCGTCGAGAGTTTTGTAAACGGCGGGTATTTTGTAAACGGCGATGATTGCCTTAAGGCTTCATCGCCGTCGGAAGGCTCTCGCGATACCGCTCCCAGTTCTTGATCAGCTCCGAAACGACGGTGTGTCCCACCGAATAAGCAGCTTCAAGCGAAGGCAGATAAGCTCCATAAGCGCCAATCCGCTGGTTCGACAGACTCGTAGCCGCATCCATCCCCTTTGGCTGCTGGTCGAAGTTGCTAACCGTGCGCAGCACCAAAATTCGTTGCCCATCGACTTTTCCGGCTTTGGCCAGATACTCGAGCGATTGCAGCGTGCCGGTATCCTCCATGGCCGTAGTCGCAAACCGCCCTTCTCCGTGGGTGAAGTAGCTCATCCAGCGATCCGCCCAGGCATCCATCAGCTTGCCATGCCAGTACGTCGAGCCGGAGACTTCATCGCCAAGCAGCACTTGCGGAGGGTTTTGCGCCGCGGCCTGCTCGAAGCGCGCGCGAATCTCCTTCAGATGATCCGAATCCGCAAGCTTCAAATCTTTGGTCAGCCCATAAGCCCAGAGCATCAGCCCGCGGTTGGTCTGATAAACCTGCCCCGGCAGTGGCGCAGCCGGAGCTTCAAATGGCTCCTTCTTGCGCAGCGGCAGCTTGCCCGTCGGCCAGCCAGCAGGCATCTCTCGCCCATCGATCTCATAGCCAAGATCGCCGTCGACGATCCAGTTAGCCCAAAGCGCCGAGCCCAGCGAAGCCCGCTCCGGCGAACCACCGGCGATTCCCGCGATCAGCCAATAGGCGTGAGTCAAATCGAAGCGCGGATCGAGCCCCAGCCCCATGATGGTAGCCGCCGCATGAGCCGTACCCTGTCCAGTCACAATAGCCAGTTCGCCATCGCCATTCATCCGCGCATCGTGATACGCGGCAGGCAGCGGAAAGACCTGATCCAGATGATCCCGCTCGACCCAGTATTGCAGTTCGCCAGGCGCGTCTCCGGTATCTGCGCCCTGTTCGAACATGGCCACCACAACGACCTTGACTGGAATCGGCGCAGCGGCAGGCTTGGAAGGAGTCTGCGCGGCAGATATCAAGGATACGAAGAGTAGGAGAGAGCAGGGAAGAATGCGTGCAGGCATACCTCGAATACTAAGGCACAAGCACTTCTTGAGGATGCACCGCGATCACGTTGGGAAATCGCTTGAAATCTCGCCCATTAAGCGTAAGGAGATGGGAGACTTCATGCACTTCAAGTACCGCTGCGAGATGGGTATCATGTACTTGCACTCCGCGTACTTGATGCGAAAAGAGAAACCTGTGCCACACGCGATAGACCCGCTCATCCTCTGGCAACAGCTTCATCGTCTGTTCTATCGACTGAATCTGCAATTCTGTCTCATCGATGGATAGCCCGAACCCGTTCGCGCCTAAAGGACGGGTACATGTGTTCCAGAATTCACCCAGACTTTGAGGCGCAAAACAAAGGTCAATACCGCGAGACACCAGATGTCCCAGCGCTGCTTTGATCGAGCGATGCCGTGGATCAACGACGTCCGATAGCCGCAGTAGAACATTTGTATCCACTGCGTACCTGAGCGCCATCAACCACGGTCCTGATAAAAGCTCTCTCGGGTGAGAGCCTCGTCAGGCAAGTGCGGAATTTTATGGGAGTTTGCAGCCATGGCCTCAAAGAATTTCTCAAGGTTGGCAAGCTTTTGTTTTGTAGTGGATTCCGCGCTCGTGGAAAGATGCTTTTCAGCAATCAATCCCTCGACATACGATTCCGGGGTCAGCCCGCGCGCCCGCGCCTCAGCAGCAACCTCATCCGGAATGGTGACTGTTATCTCCATAACCCAATCTTAGCAATCTTTCCAAAATCTCACTCGAAGCCGCGTCTAATTCGGCGGGTTTCGCGCTTCAGCCTTCTGCGCCAGCACCTTATGCGCATTGTCTTCCAGCGCCTGCGCTTCGGGGATGTAGGTCAGCGCCTTCTGGATCATCGGATCCCAGTCGGCCATCACGCGCAGGCCCTGCAACTGGCCAAACTGGCTGGTCACGATCTTGTCTTTGATCCTGGCCTTGATCCAATCGCTGGGTCCGGCAAAGTCCTCGTTAGTCCAGGGAATGCTCTGGCTGGTGAGATACTGCTTGAACTGCCCCAGCACAACATCGTCCACCTTGAAGTCTTCGCCCACCGTGTGATTGGCCAAGTAGGTCGGGGCAAAATGGAAGAAAACGTCGTGGTATAGCAGCGAGTCCATAAAGGAATTCGACTTCGGCGACTCGATCTTCTCGTCAGGAGTGATGCCTCCGCCACCATACACTGTACGCCCTGCGTCGGTCAGCTTTACTTCCTTGTTGGTGTTGTCGGCCGGCAGCGCGTTGGCGTGGTTGTAGTAGTCGTAGAGCGAAACGCCGTTGTAGTCGCGCTGAATCAGCCGTCCCGAAGGCGTGTAGTAGTGGTAGGTGGTCAACGCCAGGCCGGTGTTTTCCGAGAGGTTATAGACCGTCTGCACCAGGCCCTTGCCAAAGGTAGTTTCACCCACAATCAGCGCCCGGTCATGATCCTGCAACGCGCCGGAGACAATCTCCGCCGCCGATGCCGTATTGCGGTTCACCAGCACTACGATGGGGAAGACATGCCCGCCGTTGCCATGGGTCGCCGTGTACACCTGGTCGGGATAAGCCCGTCCACGCTGCGAAACGATCGTCTGCCCCTTGGCCAGCAAGTGATCGCAGACCTCGACCGCCTGGCTCAGCAGTCCTCCGGGGTTGCCGCGCAGGTCGAAGACCAGCCCCTTCAGATTGGAGAAGCTGTCGATCGCGTCATCCACCTCCCGCGCCGTGGTCTGCTGGAACTGAGTCAGATGAATGTAGCCAACGCCGGGCCGGATCTCATACTTCAAGTCCACCGAGGGGTGGGAAACCTCATCCCGGATCAGGTCGAACGACAGCGGCTTGCTCTGCCCCTCGCGGATCGTTGTCAGGCTGACGTGCGTGCCTCTGGGCCCCTTGAGCATCTTGGCCACCTGGTCCGACGTCATGCCGTCCGCGCTCTTGCCGTCCACCGAGGCGATCACATCGCCGGGCTTGAGACCGGCGCGGAAAGCGGGTGTGTCCTCATACGGAGTGACCACAAAAATCTTGTTCTGCTGTTGCTGGATCACCATGCCCACGCCGAAATAGTGGCCGCGCTGGTCTTCCTGCATCCGGGCGTAGTCCTTTGGATCGTGGAAGCTGGAGTGCGGATCGAGCACCCGCAGCATGCCCGGAATGGCTCCGTCGTAAATGACCGTATCCGCCTTGTCGCCGTTGATCGGCTCGGCGTAGTTCTGCTCCACCAGCGCGTAGACGTTGGTAAATTCCTTCAGGTTGTCGCGCAACTGCGATTCGTCCACGGCCGACTGGGCGCCGACCCGGCCCTGAAGCAGCGTGCCTACGATGGCGCAGACGCTGAAGAAAAGAACGAGAGAGAAAGTGGCCCGGCGGGCGCGGGGTGTCATGGTCTAGGGAACCTCCAGACGCTACCTGCCCGGTCGCTGGCCGTATTCTCAGCCGGACCCAAATCCAGAGAGGAATCCGAGGCCGCCGCAAGGCGCAGGCGGAACAGTCTTGATCGAAAGTATAGCATCGTATCGATTAGACGCGCCCGCCGCCCAGCCGGATAGCTTAGTTTTTGCCCGTCCCTGTCCGCGCCAGCGGAATTCCGCTGAAAACTCCAGAAAAATCGAAGCCGCCGCACTTGCGGCCCCTGCTTTCCGGGCGGTTACAATTACGTCTAAGGAACCAAGGGGAAGAGACCGAGTTTCGCCCCGTTGTTCCTCGTGCCCAACTATGACTTTGCGATCCTACCGAATCTCCGCGCTCCGCTTGCCGATCCTGCCGGCTTCCGCAACCCTCGTCCCCGCACTGCTGGTTTTGGGCGCCGCACTTCTCGCTCCGGGCGCACAAGCGCAGAACCATCCCACCGGCGCCGATGCGGAGAGCCCCTACGGTGGCATCACCGTAGAAGGTATCCTGGCCCGCGTCAACGACCAGGTCATCACCCGCTCCGACTATGATCGCGCCCTCAAGGAGATGGACGACCAGGCCCGCCAGCGCGGCGAGAACCTGCAGCAGATCGCCGATGGGCATAAAGACCTGCTTCGCGACCTGATCGATCAGCAGCTCTGGCTCTCCAAGGGCAAGGAAATGGGCATCACCGCCGATACCGAGCTGGTCAAGCAACTCGATGAGATCCGCAAAAAGTACAACCTCGCGTCGATGGACGATCTGGAAAAGGCCGCCCGGGATCAGGGCGTTTCCTTCGAGGACTTCAAGGCCAACATCCGCAACCAGATCATTACTTCCCAGGTGATTCGCGAAGAGGTTGGACGCAAACTCTCGATCACTCCCGGCGAAGTGCAGCGCTACTTCGAAGCCCACAAGCAGGAATACGCCCAACCGGAAAGCGTGCATCTGAGCGAGATTCTCGTCTCTCCCGGTGGCCCGACGGACACCGCCGCTGCCGACGACCCGCAAAAGCTCGCAGCCGCCAAAGCCAAGGCCGACGACATCGAGGCCAAGCTGAAAGCCGGAGGCAACTTCGACCAGATCGCCCGCTCCTCAAGCGACGGGCAGACGGCCACCGAAGGCGGCGAACTGGGCACCTATGAGCGCGGCAAGCTCAACAAGGTCTTTGAAGACCAGACCTTTAGCCTCAAGAGCGGCGACTTTACCGAGCCCATCCACACCAAGCAGGGCTATGTCATCTTGAAGGTCGTCGCGCACAATCCCGGCGGCGTGCCGCAGTACAAAGACGTTGAGCAGCAGGTCGAGGACACCTACTTCGAGAGCCGCATGGCCCCTGCGGTGCGCACTTACCTGACCACCCTGCGCGAAGAGTCCTATGTGGACATCAAGCCGGGCTACGTCGACAGCGGAGCCAGCGCCAAGGAAACCAAGCCCGTTTACAGCGCTTATACGCCTCCGGCCCCCAAGAAAAAGAAGAAGGTGCAGCGTACCCGCTTCCGCGAGACCGAGCATGGCTTCCGCAACAAGCCCAAGCCGGCTTTGGTTCCCGTTGCCGCGGACACCACGCCTGCCAAGCCAGCCGCCAAGGCCGCCACAGCGACCCCCGCGACCATGAAGCCGGGCAAGAAGGAGAAGATTCGCTTCGGCCAGGCTCCTCGCGAAACCCTGCCCAACACGACTGAGACCAAGGTTGAAGACGCCGGCGCTGTACCCAAGGACGCTGCCGCCGGCGCCACCGAGGAAGCGGACAACTCCACCCAGCCGGCCGCGCCGGTTAAGAAAACCCGCTTCAGCGCGCGCGCCACCCTGCCCAAGGCCGCCAAGTCCAAAGGTCCGCAGTTGGACAACTTCACTCCCGCGCCGCCTGACTCCGGCGAAGTGGCCGACAGACAGACCCAGTCCGCGCCTTTGGGACTGGCCGGAGACACCACCAAAAAACCCAAGAAGAAGTCCGGTAACGCCTCTACTGGCCAGAAAACGCGCATGACGGAGCGTCCCAAGGAAGAAACCACAAAGACCCCGGTCGAGTTGACTCCGGCAGCTCCAGTCCCCGGTGCGCCGGCCCCAGCGACTGCGCCCAAGACTACGAGCCCGGCTCCATCTTCCGCGCCCCAGCAGACCCCGGCCAGCCCCGATCCGCCGCAGTCCGATACACCGGCATCGGAGCCGCCGAAATAGAATTGCCTTCTTCAACGAATCGAAAACTCCCCGTCGGGCGCAAGACATCCGCGCCCAACGGGGAGTTTTCGCGTAACCCGGTTTCGGCACGCCGGTCAAATGCTGCAACACGCCAATCCAATGCTGTAATCTGAGCCCCAGAATGAAAGACTCCTACATTGCCGATCTGGCCCGCCTCGACGAAAACCAGACCCTCGAAAGCCACTATCTAGTCCTCAGCAAACAACAGCGGACAACTCGCACCGCCAAGCCCTACCTCAGCCTCATCCTCGGCGACAACTCCGGCCAGATCGAGGCCCGCGTCTGGGACCCCACCGACAGCCGCATCGCCGTTGACTTCAGCAAAGGCGACGTCGTCAAGGTCCGCGCCGCGGTCTCCAAGTTCGAAGGCGTCTTGCAGCTCAAAATCGAGCGCCTGCGCAAGCTCACCAGCACAGAATTCGACCGCTCCGACCTGCTGCCCGCCACCACTTACGATGTCGCCGAGTTGTGGAGCAAACTCGAAGCAGCCGTTGCCGGCTTTACCGACCCCGACCTCCAGCGCCTCGTCACCGCCATCCTGGCTGACCCCATCGTTCGCGAAGCCTTCATCGAAGCCCCCGCCGCCAAGCAGCTGCATCACGCCTGGCTGGGCGGCCTGCTGGAGCACGTGGTCAGTCTCATCGGCTTGGCCGACCGCGTCGTCCCGCACTACCCCATGCTGATGCGCGACCTGGTCGTAACCGGCGTCATCCTGCACGATATCGGCAAGATTCGCGAACTGGCTTGGGCTACCGGCTTCGAATACACCCTCGAAGGCCAGCTCCTCGGCCACATCCAGATCGGCGCCGCCATGGTCGAGAAGACCATCGACAGCCTGCCCGATTTCCCGCCGCGCCTCAAGACGCTGGTCCTGCACATGATCCTCTCGCATCACGGCAAGCTGGAATTCGGCTCTCCCAAACTCCCCATGATCCCCGAAGCGCTGATGCTCAACTTCCTCGACGACATCGACGCCAAGATGCAGACCCTGGCCAGCGAATTCCAGAAAGCCGCCCGCCAGGGCAAAGCGGCAGACGAGATGACCGACCGCATCTGGGCCCTCGACCAGCGCACCATGCTCAACTCCCGCGCATGGCTCACAGAAAAATAAGACATATAGCAAAATCACGATAGATGTACCCAAGGCCGAAGCGGCAAAGTATTGATTTCCTCAAGAAATCAATACCCTGAACAAAGCTTTTCGGGGCACGGTTATCGTGGTTTTGCTCTAATTACAGGTGCAGTCTCCCGAAGAACCGATTTCCGACGAGCAAGAGCCGAGCGTCACCGGCGGTCCGGCAGACTTGATGCAGGCAGCATGGCCTGGGGCGGAGGGCGCTGCCTGCACTGGAGCGGCAGGGCTGTTATCGTCCGAAGGATTTGTGGCGGCCTGAGGAGGTTGATTGGTGCGGTCGTAACTGATGTCAACTCTCGACTGATTCACGTTTGTCATTTTGTAGGGCCACTCGGTGGCAAAGTTTCCGTCCGGAAGGCGATCGCGGTAACTTGTCACTTTGTCGCCAACGTAGACACCGCCGGTTCCTTCCATGACGAATCCGCTGGCTATCCGAGACGAAGCATCCGGATTTCTTCGCCTATAGCCGTTCGCATCGGAAACGCAGCCGATAAATTCATTGTTATTTCCCCGGTCGAAGAAGCCATTCGTGTAGTTATCCTCGGTTTCGACCGCAGTGATGAGATTGCGATTACCCGACACATACACCCCTGCCTCCGCGTTGCCGGATGCGCCATTCCAGATCACTTCTCCCGAGGTGAATCGATTGCTCGAGCCTGCTGCATGGATGCCGGCGGTACCATTTCGTTCAATCTGGAAGTTGCTGAATCCGCTGTTCGTGCCTTCCGTGTAGAGGCCATACATCCCGTTGTTAAAAGCATAGAAGTTATCGAAATACAGCATGTAGTTAAACGCATTGATATGGATGCCGTCCGCCGAGCAATTGGAAAAGATAACTTCCTCGATATGCCCCCACTTCTGCGGATTCATAGATGCGGTTTCTTTGTTGGCTACGTTAAACTTTGCAGGAGAAGTGGGGGTCGCCGCGGTTGAAAAGCAATTTCCGGTTCCACCTTTGGACCGGTTGCCGTCAATAGTCAATCCGTGGATGCTGAAGTTGAAGGCATCGATGGGAACAGTCAAAACGTCCGCAGCCGTGTGCGGCATTAACTGAATCACAGACGTTC
>Ga0302325_10007316_pt1 | contig 24538 bp, 17 predicted proteins | sample Palsa_T0_2_FD_201948 | JGI IMG/M metagenome (GOLD analysis project Ga0302325, IMG submission 201948) | Peat permafrost microbial communities from Stordalen Mire near Abisko, Sweden - Palsa_T0_2 | ecosystem: Environmental > Terrestrial > Soil > Palsa > Peat permafrost | place: Sweden: Abisko... | reverse complement strand
CCGATCCGCGCCGTACTCAGATTATAGAGGCCGAGGGCGACTTCTCGGTCGAGGATCTGATCGTCGAAGAGGACGTCCTCGTCACGGTCACGCACGGCGGTTATATCAAGCGCACTCCCCTGTCGCTCTATCGCACGCAGCGGCGCGGCGGCCGCGGCAAGATTGGCGCGAATACCAGCGAAGAGGACTTCGTCGAGCATCTGGTGCCCGTGTCAACGCATGATCGGCTGTTGTTTTTCACCAGCGCCGGCAAGGTCTACCAGTTGAAGGCCTATGAGCTGCCCGAGGCCGGACGCGCCGCGCGGGGCCGCTCGATCGCGAATCTGCTGAGCCTCGCCACCGACGAGACCCTGTCGGCATTCATTCCGGTGCCGAAAGATACCGACGGCAAGTTCGTTTTCTTTGCGACCCGTCGCGGACGCGTAAAGAAGACCGAGCTCGACGCCTTTGCCAACGTGCGCGCCACCGGAATTATCGCTATCAGCCTCGACGCCGGCGACGAGCTGATAAGCGTGCGTATTACCGACGGTAACCAGCAGATCGTGCTGTCCACGCGCGAGGGCCAGGCAATCCGTTTCGCCGAGGCCGAGGCGCGCCCGATGGGCCGCGATACGCAGGGCGTTATCGGCATGGAGCTCGAGTCGCAGACCGTCAAGGACGGCAAGACCGTTACGCTGGTGCAGGATGAAGTGGTCGCGATGGCGATTTCGCGCGACGACGAAACTTTGCTCACCGTGTCGGAGCTGGGACTCGGCAAGCGCACGCCGGCCTCCGAGTACCGGCTGACCCATCGCGGCGGCAAGGGCGTCATCACGATGAACGTCACCGAGAAGACCGGCAAGGTGATAAGCGTGCGCCAGGTCGGAATCGACGATCAGGTGGTGCTGATTACGGACGGCGGCAAGGTTATCCGGCTCAATGTCGGCACCGTGCGGATTACCGGACGCAACGCGCAAGGGGTGCACCTGGTGCGTCTAGATGAGGGCGAGCGGGTGCGCGCAGTCGCGGGCCTGGCCGAGCCGGAACCCGAGGACGACACCACTGACAACGGCGACTCCGAGTAAGCCTAGCGCGCGGCGTCACTTGCCGATACAGAAGTTGCGGAAGAGCGCATCGAGAACATCTTCGGTCGAGACCTCGCCGGTGAGCGCGGCGAGCGCGTTGCCGGCAATCACAATGTCGACGGCGATAATCTCGGGGGGCATGCCGGCAAGCAGGCTGTCGAGCGCGGCACCGAGCGCGATTGCCGCCTGATCGAGGGCCGCGCGATGGCGTTCGCGCGAAATCGCGACGTCGCGGTCACTGTCAGTCTTTGTGCCGCCCGCCAGCTCCTCGATTCTCGATCCCATTTGCGCCCGCAGATTTTCAATTCCCGCGCCGGTAATCGCCGACAGGCCGACGATCGGTGCGCCGATTCCGATCCCGCGCAGCGCCGTATCGTCGATTGACGCGGGAAGGTCCGACTTGTTCAGGATCGCCACGGCGGGACGTCCGGCCACGATCGCGGCGACCGCAATGTCGTCGGAGTCGAGCGGGCGGGTCGAGTCAAACACGGCGATAATCAAGTCGGCTTCCTCGGCGCGCGAGTGCGTGCGGGCAATTCCGATCCGCTCGACCGGGTCGGCCGATTCGCGCACGCCCGCCGTATCCTGGATGACGATCGGATACCCATCAATCGAAATCGACTCCTCGATAACGTCGCGCGTCGTGCCGGGAATCGGCGTGACGATAGCGCGCTCGGCGCCGACCATCAGGTTGAGAATACTCGACTTGCCGGAGTTGGCCTTGCCAATAATCGCCGCGCGCGCCCCGGAGCGCATCAGGCGCCCGCGCACGAAGCTGTCGCGGAGCATCACGACGTCGTCTATCACGCGCGTGAGGCTATCTGTCATTGCGTCGCGCGGCGGCAGCGTGATGTCCTCCTCGGAGAAATCGATTTCGACCTCCAGATTGGCGCGGATCGCGATAAGGCTCGCGCGCATCGCAGCGGCCTTGACGGCCAGCGCGCCGGCCATCTGATTCAGTGCGAGTCCGAGCGCGCGATCTCCGCGAGCATCGACCAGATCCGCAATTGCTTCGGCCGCCGTCAGATCAATCCGGCCGTTCAGAAAGGCCCGGCGGGTGAATTCGCCCGCGCCGGCCATCCGCGCACCGCGGTCGAGCGCCAGTCCAACTACTCGGCGGACCAGGTAGACGCCGCCGTGGCAATGCAGTTCGGCAACGTCTTCTCCGGTCAGCGAATGTGGTCCGAGAAAAAAAACCGCCATCGCACTGTCGATCGGAGCGCCGTTTGCAGGATCGCGAATCGTGCCAAGCGCGAGCCGTCGCGATTGCGGCGCGTCGCCGTGTGACGGCTTCCAGAGCGCCCGCGCGATTTCGATCGCATCCGGTCCCGACAGCCGAATGATAGCGACAGCGCCGCGGCCGGGCGGGGTCGCCGGAGCAACGATAGTGTCTTCGGCGTACACGGAAGTCAGTTATTGAGACAGTCCGTTCTGCGTCGCAGACGACGGTCCCGCGTCCTCAATGTATGTCATTGCCGTTCAGGTCGGCATCGCCCGCCCCGGCGCTGGAAGGCACCTGCTGCCAGAACGAAAGGGAAAAATGACCGTTGCCGTAGGTCGCCAGACCGTTGGTCCTTACGTAAGCTCCCGAAGCTTCCAGACCAAAGAATTTGCTAGGCAGGGTGCAGGCCAGGCCGGCTATCGCGACATCCAAGACCTGATATTTCGGGCCTGTAATTACGGCGGTTCCGCTCATCGGTGAGCATACGCCGCCGGTACCATTGTTACTTTCGTTAGTCGAATCGATATTGATGCACCCCGTCAAGGTCGGACGCGTGAATGTCGTTCCGTTAATTCGGCCCGTAAAAGTCAACTCAGTACAGGTATCGCCACTATTGCAGGGCAGACCGGGGCACTGAGAGGCGCTGATGTAAGTCTCGGTCATCTTGCCGAAGGCGTGAAATGAGAAAAGCGGCTGGGGGCACATTTGCAAAGCATCGCCGCATCGGGCAGTGCCGACGGGCAAGTCGGGCGCGAGATCGGCGGAAGATACCCTGGGCGGACGTGCGGTGATCGACAGGAGAAACAATGCGGCAGTTGCGCTTCTTCGAACGGGATGCGTGTATGCCCTCATTCCTAGGAGTTTGACCCCTGCACACGATGCGGGCAAACTTGCGGCGAATGGCCGCGCGCGGCGGTCATCTGACGAGTTGTTATCCGATAGGAGTTTCATGGCAGGTCAGACGCAATATTCGCTTCAGCTCAACAACCGGTTTGCCTTTTCGGTGCCCGAATACGGCTTCAAGGGGATGGTTCGGCTGGCCGAGATGGCCGACGAATCGCCGTTCGATATCATCGCGATCGGCGACAGCTTGTTCGACAGCCCGCGCTTCGAACCGATTGCAACGCTGGGTGCGCTAGCGGCGCGAACCAAACGGATAAAGCTGGCGGCGGCGATAATTCAGCCGCAGTTTCGCAACCCGATATTGCTCGCGCTGTCGTGGGCGACGATCGATATCGCGTCCGAGGGCCGATCAATACTGGCGCTCGGAATCGGCGGCGGCACGCCGGACGGCGTTGGCGCCGAATGCCGCGAGGTGGGCATAACGCGCGCCGATCGCGGCCGCGTGCTGGAAAAGACAATCGAGGAGATCCGCGCATTATGGGCAGGCACCCACGAGCGGGTGGTGCTGCCGGTTAGGCCCGTCCGCGGCACGGCGCCAATCTGGATCGCCTCGGGAATCTATCAACCGGGCGAGAGCAAGTTCTCCGCGCAGTCGGGCAATATTCAGGGTGAAGGCGCGCGATGGCTGCCCGGCGCGCTCGAGCGCGTTGCGCGGCTCGGCGACGGATGGATCACCCTGATGGCGACCGCCGAGGAGTTGCGCGCCGCGGTGCATAAGCTCGACGAGAATACTAATCGGCTCGGACGCAAGCCCGTCACGAAGGCGGTGGATTTCTGGATTCACGTGGGCGACAACCGCCAGGAAAGCCTCGAGCGATGCCGCGCGGCGATCACGCTGTACTTCAACGGCGCGCCGATTTCCGACGATACGCTTGAGCGATGGTCGATCGCGGGGCCGCCCGAGTTATGCCGCGAACGGATAGCGGAATTCGCCGCGGTGGGGATCGATCATATCGGCCTGTTGATTGCCGACCGTGAGCCATTCCGCCAGTTCGACGCGATCGTTAACAAAGTAATTGGCTGAGGGAGGAAATCATGAAACGCGACGTACTCGCCCCTAAGGGTTTGTGGGATTCGACCAAGTACCATTTTTCGCAGGCGATCAGGGTTCGCGAATTCAAGGACCTGATCATGATCTCGGGGCAGACCGGAATTACCGAGGATTTCCAGATCGTCGAAGGCCTTGAGGCGCAGGCGACGCTGTCGCTCGACTGCATCAAGAAGATTATCACCGATGCGGGCGGCACGATGGAAAATATCGTAAAGCTCAACGTCTATTTTCTCGACGTCAGCCAGTTGTCGGTTTTCGAGAAAGCGCTGGCGGTGCATTTTCCGAACGGCGGCTATCCGGCGCAGACCGCGATCGAGGTCAAGGCTTTGGCGCTGCCGCCGCTCCTGATCGAAATCGAGGCGATGGTCGCGCTTTAGCCGACGCGCACCAAGTGGGCGCGTTTGACCTCGGTCATGATGATCATGAACAGGTCGACGACGTAGAGTGTGATCACGAGGTCGCCGAGTCCGGTCGCAAGGTCGCTTGGCGGCATCATCTGCACGATTCCCCACAAAACGAAAGCCGCTCCCAGCATCGCACGCTTGAGCAGTTCGAAAGGTGGCGGGCGCAGTATCGTTTGCATCGCAAGGTAGGCGGCGCCGGCGGCCAGCAGCGGGATCGCCGACAGGGGCGCGTGTGACAGGCGGGCGAATCCGGCGGACACGGCGGCGCCAATACTCATACTCCACCGCGTCATTAGCGGGGTGAGATCGAACATCATCAGGATAGCGCTGCTGAGCACGGCCATCACGGCGAGTACGCGTACGAACCATCGCATCATCTCAGTCGCCGGCGAGCCCTCACCGGGCCGCTTCAACGACGAGGTGATGTTGTCAGGGGAGTTTTCCGGAGAGCCATTGACCGAGGAGTCAATTGATGAGGAGTTAATTGCCGGAGATGATGGCGGGTCCAGATTCGCGATGAGATTTGAAGACAACTGATTCGTACTCCGCGTGTGATAATCGCTGCCGTAATTTTGCCCGAAGAATGCGCGGCGGGGAACCCGCGCCGCAGCACAAAGGTGCGATTCGGACACAAAAATTACCGCGAAGCCGACCGAATTTGCGAGTAGCGGCGTCTTGCCCCGGCGATGCTGGTATGGTTGGATGACGGTTTAACGCTCGTTCCGGGCGCGATACACTGAAGTTACCGCTGTTCTCGACAGGCCGGCGTAAAGATATTGGCTGCGACTGATGAAAAGGACTTTCCAACCACACAACCGCCGACGCAAGCGAACCCACGGATTCCTCGCGCGCATGGCCACACCAGGTGGCCGCGCGGTAATACGGCGGCGCCGTCACAAGGGGCGCAAACGGCTGGCAGTATCGATCCCGGGCAAACAGCCGGGCTGAGCCGTACCGCTGCGCCTGCGGGCCTGAGCGCCGCCGACCGGCTCCATCGCCGTACTGAATTCCTCTGGTTGCAGCGTGAAGGGTTCCGTTCTCAAACCACTCATTTTGTCATCTACGCCATTCGTTCGCCTGATCAAGAGTGCTCGCGGCTCGGAATTACGGTATCGCGGCGAATCGGTGGCGCGGTCGTGCGCAATCGGGTCAAACGCCGGGTGCGCGAATGCTTTCGGCTGGTTCTCAGGTCGACGATACCGGCCGGTACCAGCATGATCGTGATCGCCCGCGGCGGCGCCGGTTCGATCGATTACGCTACTATCAACGCGGAGCTCAGGGCTGCTACCCTGTCGGTTGGTCGAAGACTTTGAGAGCGCATGCCGCAAATGATCAGACTCCTGCGGCGCCGGTTTCGCGTTGGTCGGAGGATTTGTTCAGGGCGAGCGGCCGGCTACCGATCGGAATCTACCGAACAGTCGTTTCACCGATACTGCTCGCGTTGTTCGGGCCCGCATGCCGATTCGAGCCAAGCTGTTCGCGCTACGCGGATGAGGCCATTAGCCGTCACGGCCTGCTCGCGGGTGGAATTCTGGGCATCCGCCGATTAGCCCGCTGTCGTCCGGGTGGCGGTTCGGGTTACGACCCGGTTCCCGCCGCCCGCGACCATATTCGCTCCCAATCCTGAAGGAGACCCTTGGACACCCGGATCCTGCTCACAATTGTTCTGGCACTGGGGTTGGTTTTCGCCTATCAGGAGCTGGTCATAAAACGGCTCTATCCGCCGCCGGCACAAAACGCGGCGCAACCGATCGGATCGCCGGGTGCCGGATCGCCCGGCCCGGAATCCCAGGCGGGATCGTCGTCTGAATCTGGTGAGGCATCGCAATCGCCTTCCGGATCGCCCTCGGAGGGCATAACGATTGCCGCGCTGACAGGCGCGCCGGCTCCCATAAAGACGGTGACGATCGAGACCGACCTCTACGTCGCGCAGGTAACCAGCGCGGGCGGCCGGCTGGAAAGTCTGCGCCTCAAAAAGTATCGCGAAACCTCGGCACCCGACAGTCCGCTCTACGAGATGGTTCGGGCGGGAGATAGTGGCACGCTGCCGCTGGGAGTGCTCGTCAACGAGAGCGGAACGATCGCTTCCGACCGCGGTCTCAGCTACACGACTGATTCGCCCGACAAATTGACGCCTGCGGCTAATCAGCCTTCAACGGTCACGTTTACGGCCCATACGCGCGATGGTTTGACGCTGACCAAGACTTTCGCTTTTTCCGATGGGACCTATGTCTTCGACCTGAAGGCCGATATCGCGGGCGCCAAGTCAAAAGTCACCCAGAGCGGCCTCACGATGAGCCAGCCGTTGGTCGCCCTGGCGGGTTACGCGGATATTCCCGAGCTTGAGGCCGACATAGCAGGCAAGGTGGTGACCGAGCGTCAGAAGGCGCTGCTCAAGGGCGTTCCGGCCGCATCCGGTCCGATCCTCTTCGCGGGCTTCGGCGATCGCTACTTTCTGTCGGTCTATCTGCCCAAACAGCCGGCTATCGGCACGCTGCTGATGGAATACAGCGACGATGAGGCGCACGCCCATCTGATTTTCGACGGGGCTCGAGAGCTGGATTCCCAGGTCTACATGGGACCCAAGAGCCTCGACGTGCTCGACGCCATCAATCCGGCGCTTTCCAAATCGATCGATTTCGGCTTCATGGGGATCATCGCGCTGCCTTTTCTGCGCGCCTTAAAGCTCTTCTACCGCATTGCGCCCAACTATGGGGTTGCTATCATCCTGCTGACCGTGGTGGTGCGCCTGTTCACGCTGCCAATGTCGATCAAAGGCCAGCGATCGATGATGCGAATGCAACGTCTCCAGCCGCAGATCACTCGCCTGCGCGAGCGCTACAAGGAGGATCAGGAGCGGCTCAACCGCGAGATGATCGATCTCTACAAGCGCAACCACGTCAACCCGATCGGCGGATGCCTGCCGATGGTTATCCAGTTGCCGATTCTGTGGGGACTCTACGAGGCGTTGCTCAACTCTATCGAGTTGCGGCAGGCGCCCTTCGTCGGTTGGATACGGGACCTGTCGGTGCCCGACTGCCTGCACATTCCGGGAATGCCGGAGCTCCCGATGACCCACTGCCACGGCATTCCGGTGCTGGTAGTGCTGCTTGCGGGCAGCGCGATTCTTCAGCAGTGGCTTGCCCCCAAGCAGCCCGACCCCAGCCAGCAGAAGATGATGATGTATATGCCGCTCATGTTCTGCCTGATCTTCATCAGCCTGCCGTCGGGATTGTCGCTCTATTATCTGGCGTCGAACCTGCTCGGAGTTATCCAGCAGGTATTTCTTAACTACGAATTCAAGCAAAGCGCTCCCGCAACGACATGAGTTCCAGCGATTATATCGAACAGACCGCAGCCACTATCGATGACGCGATTCGCCAGGCGCTCGAGCTGCTCGGCGCCGAAGAAGACGACGTGACGATCGAAATCCTGAGCACACCGCGCACGGGTGTGCTGGGACTCGGCGTCCGCCAGGCCCGTGTAAGGGTGACCCGGCGTCCGCCGCCAGCCGCACAGAGCGAGGCGCAATCGCCTCCGCCCGCGGCCCCATCGCGATCTCCACGGCCGGAGCCTGAGCGTCGTGCCCCGGCACCTCAGCAACAGCAGGCTTCGCGTCAACCTCGTCGCGACGATCAGTCGCTGCAGCGCCGTGACGATCAGCCGTCGCAGCGTCGCGATGTTCGGACGCCAGAGCGTCATGATGATCGCCGGGAAGATCGCCGAGATGATCGGCGGGAGGCTTCCGCCTCCGAGGACGGCGACTCAGTCGACGCCGACGGCAACGACTCGCGCCGCAACGTCGACCGCGGCGCGCAGACGCAAGAAGCGATCGGGATTCTCAGCCGCGTGCTCGAGCTGATGGGTGAAAAGTGCGAAGTCGTTCCGGGCCCCGAACATGATCCGGACTCGGTCGAGCTCGAAATCCGTGGCGACGGCTCCGGAATCCTTATCGGTCGGCATGGCCAGACGCTCGACGCCCTCGAATACCTCGTCAATCGCCTGCTCGCGCGCCATCTGAAGGACGCGCTTAACATCACGCTCGACACCGAAGCCTATCGCGCCCGCCGCCGGAATCAGATCCATCGGATGGCGCTCTCGATGGGTGAGCAGGCCAAACGCGAACATTCCAGCGTCAAACTTGATCCGATGGCCCCGCGCGAACGGCGAATCGTCCACCTGGCGCTCAAGGACGATCCGATGATCACCACACGATCAATTGGTGAAGGCTACATGCGAGCGATCGAAATCGTGCCGGTCGGACCGGCGCGCAAGCCCCCACCCCCGCCGCCCCGAGAGCGGGAGCGCGGCGAAGGCGCTATCGGCGAGCAGGGCGGCTTCAAGCGCGGTCAGAAACGAATCATCTGACAGACGAATCCGCAGGCACCCAAAGGGCACCCGCGGAAATATCCGACGAATATTCGAAATGACGATCCGGCCCGCTCAGGCGTTCGGGTCGAGTCCCCACTTCTTTTTATTGGCGGCAACCTGTTCAGTGTTCGGATGCTCGGTCTGGACGAACGTCTTCACCTTGAACTGGTCCGAGATCTCGACCGTCTTGCGATTCAGCGCGGTGTCGTCTTTAAAGACGTCTGGCACCGCCGGCTCCTCAAAAATCGCCTGCCACGGACATTCGGGCTCGCAGGCGCCGCAGTCGATGCATTCGTCGGGATTGATATAGAGCTGATTGGGAAAATGCTCGCGGTCCGATCCGACATATTCGTAAATGCAATCGACCGGGCAAACGCTGACGCAGCCGGTGTCGATACAATCGATGCAAAGGCGGGTTATAACCCAAGGCATGGCTGGTTTTCCTTTCCTCCAGCGAAAAATTATCGGGCCGCGGCGGTTAATGAAAGCCCGCGGTTTGGAGCCGCAATGACACGGCGCCTTGACCACGGCCTCATCGGGCCGCCATCTTCAAGTACCGGTCACTTTGCCCGATCGAAAACTCAAGTACAATAAGCGCGGGTCGCCGGATTGGCGGCCAAATCAGGCGGGGACAACAGGATGAAGCCGAAGGATTCCGTTACGATGGCTGGCACACGCAAAGAAACCGACAGCATGGGAGCGATCGACGTCGCGACCGACCGCTATTGGGGCGCGCAAACACAGCGCTCGCTGCTTCATTTCGATATCGGCGAAGATCGGATGCCGCGCGCGCTGATCCGCGCCTTCGGTATCCTGAAGAAAGCCGCCGCCGAAGTTAATCGCGACCTCGGCAAGCTCGCCGACGACAAGACCCGCTTGATCGAGCGGGCCGCCGACGAGGTGATCAGCGGCGAACTCGATGAGCATTTTCCGCTGCGCATATGGCAGACCGGTAGCGGTACGCAGACCAACATGAACGCCAACGAGGTTATTTCCAACCGTGGTATCGAGCTCGCTGGCGGCCAAATGGGATCGAAAAAGCCGCTCCATCCGAACGACGACGTCAACATGTCGCAGTCGTCCAATGATACGTTTCCGACCGCGATGCATATAGCGGCGGTCGAGGAGATCACCCATCGGTTGATTCCTTCCGTGACCGCGTTGCGCCACGCGCTCGAGAAAAAGTCGGTGGAGTTCGCCGATATAATCAAGATTGGCCGCACCCATCTGATGGACGCGGTGCCGCTGACGCTCGGCCAGGAGTTTTCCGCTTACGTCGCCCAGCTCGATGCCGACCTCGCGCGAATCCGCGGCGTCCTGCCCGATATCCTTGAGCTGGCGATCGGCGGCACTGCCGTGGGCACCGGGCTCAACACCCATGTGGAGTTTGCCGACCGCACGGCCGCGCGCATCGCCGAGCTGACCGGCCTTCCATTCCGATCCGCTCCGAACAAGTTTGCCGCCCTGGCAGCGCATGACGCGCTCGTGATGGCGAGCGGGGCACTCAAGACGCTGGCCGCTTCATTGATGAAAATCGCCAACGATATCCGCTGGCTCGGCTCCGGTCCGCGCAGCGGCCTTGGCGAATTGCGCTTGCCCGAAAACGAGCCCGGCTCGTCGATCATGCCGGGCAAAGTGAATCCGACGCAGTCCGAAGCGATGACGATGGTCTGCACGCAGGTGATGGGCAACGACGTCGCGATTGGCTTTGCGGGATCGCAGGGCAATTTCCAACTCAACGTCTTCAAGCCCGTTATCATCCATAACCTGCTGCATTCGGTGCGGCTGCTGGCCGACGCCTGCCGCATGTTCCGTGAACACTGCGTCGAGGGAATCGAGCCCGACCTCGAGAAAATCAAACACTACGTCCATAACTCGCTGATGCTGGTAACGGCGCTCAGCCCGCATATCGGCTATGACAACGCGGCCAAGGTCGCGAAGACCGCGCATCAGAGAGGCGTGACGCTGCGCAAGGCGAGCTCCGATTTGGGCTTGCTGGCAGAGGAAGATTTCGACCGCCTGGTGCGACCGGAAAAGATGCTCAAGCCGGACGAGAGCTGAAAACGCCGCCATTGGATCTCGAGACGCGATGAATCGTGGCGAGTGCGGCCCGCCGCCGCACGCAATCCGATTGCCGCGGCACATGGGTGACCGCGTGTGGCCGGTAGTGCTGCTGATCGCGATGCTCCTCAGCGCGATCGGTCTCGCCGTCGCGGCGTCCGTCGATGCTGCGGCTAGTCCCACGCCCGCGATCGGCGCCGGACCGGAGACCCTCGCGGACCCGCCGATGGTTGGCGGACAACCAGTCGTCGTGGCGGTATCGCTGCGAATCGCCAATATTTCGGAAATCAAGGAAGTCGAGGAGCAATTCAATCTCGACGGCTACCTGTTCGCCGATTGGCGCGATCCGCGCCTGGCTTACGCGGCGGTTCCCGGCGCGCCGCCCCGAACATATCTGTTCGGCGAAATCTGGACGCCCAAGCTCGATTTCGTGAACGAGGTCAATCCGCGCAAGATTTACGATCGCTCATTGAACGTTGACCCCGATGGCACCGTGCATATGGTCGAACGCACTGCGGCGGTCCTCTCATCGATGTTCGAGTTGCGCAGTTTCCCTTTCGATACCCAGCACCTTCTGATCGTCATCCATCCGTTCGTGCCGCAGGCCCGTCAGATAGCGTTTACGCTGCGCGGCAGCGACAACTGGATGTCGACCGACTTCGGCGTCTACAGCTCGCTTGCGGAGTGGCGGATTTCGGCGGCGAGCCCTTTCTTGCACACCATCGACGTCAGGTCGATCGGTCCTATCTCGGAGATCACCTTCACCCTGATCATCAGGCGCAACTACGAATTCTACATCTGGAAAGTGATGCTCCCGTTGCTCCTGATGGTCATGTTGTCGTGGTCGGTCTTCTGGATCGAAACGTTTGACCTGCAGAACCAGATCCAAGTCGCGGTGGTGACGCTGCTGACGGTCATCGCGTTTGCGCTTGCGCTCTCGAGCGAACTGCCGAAGGTACCCTATCTCACTTTCATCGATGTGTACTTTCTGACCTGTTACATCTTTGTCTTCATCGCGATGGTCGAATTGATGACGGTGCACGTGGCGCGTCGGGTGCGCGGCGATACTCCGGGGCTGCGGATCCGGAAGGTGTCCCGCTGGATTGTGCCGCTCGCATTTTGGGTCGTGCTGGGGATTTGCGCGGTCCACTTCCTTGCCTGATTCCCGTTAAATGAGGAGCCGATCTTTGGGGGGCGAATGACGAAAAAATACGCCGACGCAACGCCGACGCGCCGGATAATCGACCGCCGCGGTTCACCCGCGGCACTACTCACGAGCGTGCTCCTGGCGATCATTCTCATGGCGATCGCGCTGGCGGCAATCGCGTTCATATCCAGCGCGACAGCCAGCGCCGCGGTGACGTCGAGCGACCTCGGCAGCGACCGTCTTATCGATCCGCCGGGCGACAACGCCCATCCCGTCGAAGTCGCAGTCGGACTCGACGTCACTAATCTTTCGAACCTCGATGAGGTTCACGAGACGTTTCAGCTCGACGGCTACCTGTTCGGGCGATGGCGCGATCCGCGGCTGGCCCGCCCCGGCGAAACGAGGCAGCGAAGCTACCGGTCCGGCGAAGTGTGGATCCCGAAATTCGAGATGATCAATGGCGTCGAGCCGCGGTCGATCTTCGATTCGTCGGTGATCGTCGGTCCCGACGGCACCGCGCAGTACGTCGAGCGGTTCGGTATCCAGCTTTCCTCGCGCCTTGATTTGCGCCGCTTCCCATTTGACAGCGAGCGCCTCCTGATCGTGATCCATCCATTCATTGCCGACGCCGATCGAGTGGTCTTCAAGCTCGATCCGACTCGCACCTGGATCGGTCGGCGCTTTGCCACCTACAACTCGCTCGCGCAGTGGGATTTTAACCAACTGACGTCGCAGTCCGGCGTCGTCCCGCTCAGCGGCAGCGCCATCGGCACCATCTCGGAGGTGCGGATCGAGGCCGGCTTGACGCGAAAGACCGGCTTCTACATCTGGAAGGTGATGCTACCGCTGGTCCTGATGGTGTTGTTGTCGTGGTCGGTTTTCTGGATCGAGGCGTCCGATCTCAACAGTCAGATGCAGGTCGCCGTGGTCACGCTGCTCACGGTGATCGCGTTTGCGCTCGCCCTTTCGAGCGAGCTGCCCAAAGTGCCGTACCTGACGTTCATCGACGTCTACTTTCTGGTCTGTTACGTGTTCGTCTTCGTCGCGATTCTCGAACTGATGACGGTGCACGTGACCTATCGCACGCGTGGCAAAAATCCGGGGCTGCAAATCCGGCGGATCTCGCGCTGGCTGGTGCCGATTGCATTCTGCGTCGTGCTCGCACTGTGCACGTTTCACTTTCTGGCCTGAGCGCCGCTTGGCCTCATCCGGCAATGCTGAAATAGTACAAAGACTCCCGGGGAATGGACGGACCGTCATAACGAGAGCGGCTTGAGGGAGCAACGGGATGAAAGTCGGCGGCTTTTACGAGCATCAGATACCGCGTCCGTGGGATCGGGAATCGGAGCATCGGCTTTTCAAGGATGCGCTCGATCAGATCGAACTGATCGACAAGCTCGGCTTCGGGTATGTATGGGCGACCGAGCATCATTTCCTTGAAGAGTACGCCCATTCGTCGGCGCCCGAAGTCTTCCTGGCCGCCGTCAGTCAGCGCACCAAAAACATCCGCCTTGGACACGGTATCGTTCAGATGCCACCGCTTATCAACCATCCGGCGCGAATCGCCGAACGAATCGCGACGCTCGACCTCGTGAGTGACGGCCGCGTCGAGTTCGGCACCGGTGAAGGCGCCACCAACTGCGAGCTCAACGGCTTTCAGTTGACGCAGGAAGACAAGCGCGAGGCCTGGCGCGAGGGGCTCGAAGTCGTCACCCGCATGATGGTCGAGGAGCCTTTCCTTGGCTACGAGGGCAAGTGGGTCAACGCGCCCGTGCGCAACATCGTGCCGAAGCCGTACCAGCGGCCGCATCCACCGCTGTGGCTCGCGTGTTCGCGCCGCGAGACGATTCTGCTGGCCGCGAAACTCGGCCTCGGCGCGCTCACCTTCGCGTTTGTCTCGCCTGAAGAAGCAGGCCAATGGGTGCGCGACTACTACTCGACCCTCGAGCGGGAGTGCGAGCCCGCGGGCTATGCGATCAATCCACAGATCGCCGTGATGTGCCCGATGCTATGCGATAACGACGGCGATCGCGCCCGCGAAATCGCTTCGTATCATCACGGCTTTTTCATGTACGGACTCGGATGGTACGCGTTTTTCGCCGAGCACGAGCCGGGCAAGAGCCGCTTGTGGGACAGCTACGAAAAGAACCCGCATGGCTTCGTGATGCCGGAAGGAAAGATTCCCGATTGTATCGGCACGCCCGAGCAGATTCGCAGCCGCCTGCGCGAGTTCGAGGCCCAAGGCGTCGATCAGGTCGTCTTTTTATCGCAGGCCGGCAAGATCAAGCACGAGACGCTGATGTCGTCGTTCGATCTGTTCGGCCGCGAGGTTCTGCCCGAGTTCATCGAGCGCGACCACAAGCGTGAGGCCGAGAAGAAGGCGCTCGTCGCACAGATCGCCGAACGCGCGATGGCTCGCAAGCCGGCCTCGAAAATTCCCGACTGGGGCGACACGATCATCCGTCCCGCCGGCCATCATTGAAATAAGCAGACAGGCCGCTACATCCGGAAGATACCGAAGGTTGCCGACGGCGCGATTGGCGCGTTCATCGACGCTGCGATTCCCAATCCGAGCGCGGCGCGCGTCTCGACCGGATCGAGCACGCCGTCGTCCCACAGCCGCGCACTCGAGTAGTAACAGCTCGATTCGACCTCGTACTTATCGAGCGTCGGCCGCTTGAACGCCGCCTGCTCCTCTTCGGACATCGTCGCGCCGTCGCCGCGAAGCTGATCGAGCTTGACCGTCAGCAGCGTATTGGCCGCCTGCTCGCCGCCCATCACGGAAATTCGCGCGTTAGGCCACATGAACAACAGCCGCGGTTGATAGGCCCGCCCGGCCATACCGTAGTTGCCCGCGCCGTTGGACGCGCCGATGATCACGGTGAACTTCGGCACCTGCGCGTTGGCCACCGCGTTGACCATCTTGGCGCCGTCGCGCGCGATCCCGCCCTGCTCGTAGCGCTTGCCGACCATGAACCCCGTGATGTTCTGCAAAAAAACCAGCGGGATTCGGCGCGCGCAGCAGAGCTCGATAAAGTGGGCGGCCTTGAGCGCAGATTCGCTGAAAAGCACGCCGTTGTTGGCGACGATGCCGACCGGGTATCCGAAGACGCGTGCGAAGCCGGTGACGATAGACGCGCCGTAACGCGCCTTGAACTCGTGCATCCGGCTGCCGTCGACGAGCCGCGCGATCACCTCGTGCACATCGTAGGGATGGCGCGAATCGGCCGGAACGATTCCGTACAGCTCGGCGGGATCGTAGTACGGATCCTCGGGCTCGTCGGGCGTAAGCGCGGGCGGATTGAGCGGGCCGAGATTCTCGATAATCGATCGCGTGATCTCGAGGGCGTGGTGATCGTCGTCAGCCAAATGGTCGCTGACACCGGAGATTCGGGTATGCACGTCGCCGCCGCCGAGCTCCTCGGCGCTGACCTGCTCGCCAGTCGCGGCTCGCACCAGCGGCGGACCGGCGAGAAATATCGTACCTTGCTCGCGCACGATGACGTTCTCGTCGCACATTGCCGGAACATAAGCGCCGCCGGCCGTGCACGATCCCATCACGACGGCGATCTGTGGAATTCCGGCCGCAGACATCCGCGCCTGGTTGTAAAAAATCCGGCCGAAGTGATCGCGATCGGGAAACACCTGGTCCTGCATCGGCAGAAAAGCGCCGCCCGAATCGACCAGATATACGCATGGCAGCCGGTTTTCCGCCGCGATCTCCTGCGCCCGCAAATGTTTCTTGACTGTCATCGGATAGTACGTACCACCCTTGACGGTCGCGTCATTGGCGACGATCGCGACCTCGCGCCCGTGCACGCGGCCGACTCCAGTGATGATTCCGGCAGCAGGCGCGTCGTCGTCGTACATGCCGCGGGCGGCCAGCGGCGACAATTCGAGGAACGGACTGCCGCCATCGAGCAGGCCGCGAACTCGATCGCGCGCCATCAGCTTGCCGCGCTTCAGATGGCGCTCGCGGGCGGTCTGCGGGCCACCGGCGCGCGCTCGTTCGACTGCAACGCGCAACTCTCCGACGACCTCGAGCATCGCTTCGCGATTAGCGCGAAACTCGGGACTTTGGGTGCTGACGCGCGATTCAATCCGATCCATTTTTTTCCTCGAAATATCCGCCCGGCGAGGTTGGCGATTTCCTCGGAGTATGGTTGACGTTTCCGCGGAGCGCAGTTGGGTAGATAATAGCTGCAGGCGGTCAATCGGGCGAAAGCCCCGCGCGCCGTCTCAGAATATGCGTAACAGAGATTTACGGGCACTCGAATTCGACAAGCTGCTCACGATGGTGGCGGCGGCGGCGGCGTCGGAGCCCGGCCGCAACGCGGTGATCGCCCTCCAGCCCTCGACGCAGCCGGACGAAGTTCGTGAGCGCCTGCGGGCGACCGCTGAGCTGGTCGAGCTGCGCGGGCATGCGGGCGAGCTCCCGATCGGCGAGTTCACCGATCTGCGCGACCTGATCATGGCCGCCGCGCCGGATCGTGCAGTACTTGAGGGCGCGGCGCTGGTGAGCGTGCGCGATTTTGTATTGACTGCCCGCCACGTTTCCGCCTTTCTCCGCTCGCGGGTTGACCCCTATCCGCACGTGGACGCCCTCGCGCAGAACCTGGTCGCGCCGCGCGAGCTTGCCGACTCGCTGCTGAGCGCCCTTGCCGATGACGGCGGTATCCTCGATGACGCCAGCCCCGAGCTCCATCGGCTGCGCCACCGCCTGCGCGATGGCCGTATCGATCTCGAAACCCGGCTTGGCCGCGCGCTCAACACGGCCGGCATGGAACAATTCGTTTCTGATTACATCGTCACCGTCCGCAACCGCCGCTTCGTCCTGCCGCTCAAGCTCAACTACTCCGAGAAGCTCGAGGGAATCGTGCAGGATCGTTCGGTTTCCGGCGAGACTCTGTTCGTCGAGCCGCTATGGGCGATCGAACTGAATAACCGCCTGATGATGCTCGAACGCGAGGCTGAGGCGGAGGAGCGGCGCATCCTGAGCGCGCTGACCGCGATGGTGCGTGGCTACGCTCGCGAACTTCGGATGACGTTCGATGCGATGGTCGCGCTCGACGCCCTCAACGCGCGGGCGGTTTTCGCGCGGCGCGTGGCCGGTGTGGAGCCCGAAATTGTGGAGGGTGAGCTCGACCTGAATGGCGCGCGCCATCCGCTGCTGACCGCGTCGATAGCGGTCGTGCCAATCGACGTTCGTATCCGGTCCGATCGCCACGGCATCGTAATTTCCGGCCCCAACACGGGCGGCAAGACGGTCGCCCTGAAAACGATCGGGCTGCTGTCGCTGATGGCGCAAAGCGGAATCCTGGTTCCGGCGGTCAGCGCTCGGATTCCGGTGTTTGCCGGCATTTTTGTCGATATCGGAGACGAGCAATCGATCGAAAACAATCTTTCGACCTTTGCCGCGCATATCGTCAACCTGCGTGATATTGCCGCCCGTTTCGCGGCGCCGGCGCTGGTGATTCTCGATGAGCCCGGCGGCGGCACCGACCCGATCGAGGGTGCGGCGCTGGCAATTGGCCTGATGAACTATTTCCGCGCCCGCGATTGCATCCTCGCGATCGCGACACACTCGACGGCGGTCAAACTCCACGCTTATTCGAGTGGCGACTTCGAGGCCGCCGCGGTTGATTTCGATGCGGCTAAGCTGACCCCGCTTTATCGTCTGAAAGCCGGCACTATCGGTGAGAGTTACGGGCTGGCGGTGGCGCGCAGGCTCGGCCTGCCCGAGGAGATTCTCGGCGCCGCCGAAGTGGCGCTGCCGGCGGGCAGTGTCGAGCTTGAACGCGCGCTGCGCCAACTCGACGATGAGCGCCGGGCACTGGAAGAAGAGCGCGCCCGCGCCGCCGAAAACGATCGCGAGCTGACGGCGGCGGCCGCACGCGCCAACGCGGAGCTCGAACGGGCGCGCGCGAAATTCGACGCCGAGCGCACCGCGATCCGCGCTGAGACCGACGAGCTGATAAGCGAGCTGCGTCGCGAGGCCGACGATCTCGCGCGTGAGATTCGCGCGCAGAATCGCCCACGATCGGCATTGCGAGCGCTCGCCGAGAACGGCGCCGCACGGGCGGCCGCAATCGTACCGCCGGCCGAACAGGAACGATCTGACCCGGCGACGCTGCGTGTCGGTGACCAGGTGGAGCTCGGCGATCTGCGGGGCGAGCTGCTGCAGATCGAACCGGGCCGCGCGATCGTCGGACGCGGCGGCTTGCGGATCGAAGTGGCGCCGGAACGGCTGCGTCCCGCGCGCGCGGTGCCGGCCGGGCCGTCAGGCACGGCGCGGCCGAAAGTGACCGTGCGGGTCGCGGTTGGCGACCAGCCGGGCGAGCTGAACCTTATTGGGATGCGCACTGCCGAGGCGCTGCGCCGGCTCGAAGAGTTTCTCGACCAGTCGTCGCTGACTAACCGCTCAGAGGTGCTGATCGTGCATGGAATCGGATCGGGTGCGCTGCGCCGGGCGATTGGTGAATACCTGCGCGACTCGCCCTATTGCGCGTCATATCGCGAGGCGGAGATCCATCGCGGTGGCGCCGGCGCCACGCTGGTCACGCTGCGGAACTGAGGGCGCGCGCCTCAGAACAGATTCTTGAAAAAATTTGCTGGATTATTGTTGTTCCCGCCGTTGCCGCCACCACCGCCGTTATTTTCGTTGCCGCCTGATCCGCCACCGTTGAGAAATCCGCCGAGCTGACCGAAAAATTTCTGCCCCTTGCGTCTGATCGCCTGAGTGGCCGCGCGCTGCACTATCTCATTGATGTCGGGCGCGACCGTGGGTTTGGGTAGCTGGCCCATGATACGCAGCGGAATATCGACTTGACCGTTGTGATTCTCAAGATAGACGACGTTCTTACGTGCATCTTGAATCTCGCTGCTGAACGCCTGCGTCAGCAGAATATGGGCCGCCATGTCAATATTCTTGTCCATGTCGAACCATCCATTCCCGTCAATCACGTAATCGGCCGCGGTCACGGTCAGGTCGTCGGTCGTTATTCGCGGTCCAGCCAGAATGAACGAGAGGCTCGCCTGATCGATATCGGTGTCGGGATTCTGGAACAGCTCGGGATGGTTCGCGATCACCTCCATCGGAATCAGCGCGCCTATGCCGGGGACATCGTTAACCTTCTTGAGCGCGCTCTTCACGACGTTGACGCCGATCAGCTTGCCGTTGCGGATCGCGACGGTGCCGTTGCCGCGAAGGGTCGGCTTCATCTCGTCGAAGTTCGAACCAGCGCCTGCCACGTGAACCGTGCCCGTCATCAGTCCGCGCACAATGTTAGCGGCCCTGGATTTCTGCGACGCCAGCGCCTGGCGCACCTCGATATTGTCGAGATCGGCGTTTACCTCAAACCGTCGCGCCCCGGCCAGATCCGCCCGCGCGGCGGCCGCGATCGTTCCACCGAAGGCGCCAACCCGCAGCGACTGCACCATTATCTCCGGGCCGGCTATCTGCATCGCGAGCGCGAGATTCGTATACTCGACGCCGTTCACCATTCCTGCCGTCGTTGCGACCGTGGCGCTCGCTTTCGGCGACTCCGAGGTTCCGCTGAAAGTGCCGCTGACTCTGAGATTGCGGATTAACTCATTGGCTGGACGCGAGGGCGCGAGCAGCGACGGTCTGATCCGGTCGGCCTCCAGCGAGTAGCTCGCATCGATCGGCTGAATCGAATTCGCGCGCACCTTCAACCGTGCGCGGCCGCCGCCCAGCACAAATTCCAGCGGATCCGCCTCGGCGCTGTTCCCGGAGATGGTCATATCGCCATTTAGATCGGATATCGCGGGTAGCTTTCCACCGGGTGAGAATCCCACGCCGGCCAATCCCACGATGCCACGGATTTGCGGCCGCGCCCCTTTGGCTGCCGTCACATCGGCATGCAGCTCGGCCGCGCCGGTGGCGTTGAAACGTCTTATCGGCGCAATCAGCGCCGCGACAGGCGCGACTTCGAAGCGATTACTGGCGAGGCGGGCGCTCAGCTTGCCGCCTCCGACCACGACTTTGGTGATCTTGAGGATCAGCCCCGCCAGCGTCACTTCCGCGCGATCGAAGACGAACGAGCCGGTATTGCCGGTCGCGGCGGTCGCGATCGTTAGCGGCACTCCGGCAGGCTTGTCGAAAATAGGCGCATGGCCAGCTTGGGACGAATAGTCGACCTGATTAGCCGCGAGGTCACTCGCTATATCGATATTGAGCGCCCCCGACGTGCCCACCGCCTTGCCATGCGCCGACAGGTCGCCGCTGATCGACAAGTTCGGCGGTATCGCCTTTTCAAGCGGAGCGACGGCGCGGACGTTAGCGAGCGTGATCGGTCCGACGTCGATTCCGAGGGCGATCGGAATTCCGAGAATATCGATCCTCGCGCCGCTCAGAATCGGTCCCGCGGTGCCGCTGATCTTGAAATTCTGGCTGTCGCTGAAAGCCGCCAGCGCGAGACTGATATCGAACGGCGAATCAATCTGAAAATCATCGATACTGAAATCGAAATTCTTGACGACGATCGGATTCTCGGCCGAAGTGGAATCCGAATATGAAATTGTGCCGTCGGTGACCGCGAAATCGCGAATATAGAGCGAATTCAACAGGTCAGTATCTCGCGGATTACGGATGGGCGCCGCTTGCATCGGATTGCCCGCGGAAGAGCCGGAACCCGGCGCGGCGGCGCCAGAAGCGGGCGCGGCGGATTGCGGCGGACTCGTCGCGGCCGGTTGCGAATCGGTGGAGACGTCGGTGGATTTGCCAATCGTCGAGATATTCAGTCTGCCGGAGCTGTCGCGAATCAGCCGCAGCTCCGGATTCGCGATCGTCAGACTGGTTATCCGCAGGTCGCGCGAAAGCAGCGGAAGGAATTCGACGCGGCAATAAATGTCGTCAACTGTCAGCGTCGGCGTAGCTGAGAACGCCGGATCGTCGGCAATCATGACGCCGCTCAAGTCGATCGATACGCCCCATCCGACGCTCGCACGGATACTCGCAATCTCGACCTTGCGGCCAAGCGTGTTGCTCGCCTTGGCGAGGATTACCGTGCGCCGCGCGGCGATGATGGAGTTCAGATTTATGGTCGCCCAGACGAGCAACACGGCGATTGCGACAACGAACACGCCGAGGATCGCGCCGCCGATAATCAATCCGCGCCTCATTTATCGTGACCTGCGCAACCTGCCTCGCCACTGTTGTCATCCCGATCAAGTCGGGCTAGCTCATCGCGGAACAGCTTCGCGAGGCGATTCTCGTAATCGTCCAGCGATATTATTCCGACCGCTTTCATGCCGGCGATGTTGCGGGTTGACGGATGCATCAGTGGGATTACGCGCACGCCGGTAAGACTACGATGCGCCCTGCCATGTGCCAAGCCGATTTTCACCTCGAAGCCCAGCGCCGCGGCCGCGGCCAGATTGCCAAAGGCGATAATCACGCGTGGACGGACTATCGCCAGCTCAGCCGCCAGATGACGCCCGACACAGGGGCGCAATTCGGAGGCTAATGGCGATCGATTGGCGCCGGTCGGAGTCGCCGGCCAGCACTTGACGGTATCGGTCAGATAGGCGATTTGCTCGAGCGCGGCCTGACTCGGCGCGATGGCGCTGGCAAAGGCGCGGCGAATCGTCAGATTGCGCGGGTTCGAAAAGCCGCGGCCATTATCGAGCGAGACGCGGCCCGGCGCCTCGCCGAGAATCATCATGCCCGCGCGTGCGGTGCCGTGGCTCGCGGCGGGAAATTTGCGCCACGGCTTGATCGTCGGACACAGGTGGCATCGCAGGGTTGCGCGCCACCATCGGCGAAGCTCCAGATCGGGCGTCGCGATGGAATCAAGGGTCGCCAAGTTTTCTTAAACCAAATCAGCCAGGGTCATCGAATAGAACGGCAGCGGATGGCAGTCTAATCGATATGGCGCGCAAGCATAAAGCGGAAAAGAGGGCCAAGCCGGTGGCGGCCTCGACAAAGCCGGAATTGGCGTCGCCGCTTAATGACCTGCCGCGTTTAATCCGCGAGCGGCGCGAGGCAGAGTCCAAAGCCGCGAAAATCGCGGCCAAAAATGCCGAGAAGATTGCCGAGAAGAAAGCGGCGGAGCATCCGCCGCCCAAGTCCCGAATCGGAGCGACGGATGCCCCGGTGTCCACGCCAGTCGACGAAGGCGAACTTTTGCGCGCGGCCTATGACGGCGTCCGGCCGCTCGGCGGCGGCAGCGCGGCGCGAATCGAGATTACGCCACCGGCGGGCCGAGCGATCGTCAGCGAGGAGGCCGAGGTGCTGGCCGAGCTATCCGATCTGGTAACCGGCCTGCGCCCTTTCGAGCTGACCGAGACCGAGGAGTACGTCGAAGGAATCCGCCTCGGAATGGATCCGCGGCTGGTGACCCGGCTGCGGCGCGGCGAATTCGCGATACAGGGTCATATCGATCTGCATGGGATGACCCGCACGGACGCGCGCGAGGCGCTGACGGCCTTCGTAGTTGATTCGGCACGCAAGGGGCGGCGCGCGATCCTGATCGTTCATGGACGGGGCCGCAACTCACCGGGCGGGATGCCGGTGCTCAAGCATGCGACCGCCCAGTGGCTCTCGCACGGTACGATCGCTGGCTACGTGCTCGCCTTCACGTCAGCGCGCCCCGCCGATGGCGGCGCGGGCGCCATGTATGTGCTGATGCGCCGCGAGCGCGGACGCGCCCGCTTCGACGTGCTGAGCGGCGCCCGCCGCCGCGACTGACCTGCCACGGCGGCCGCTCGCCGCTGGTGATCGCCGTCGCCGAAAAAACAACGGCCGCGAGTCCAGATGGACCCGCGGCCGTTGCGGTTAAGCGAGCAGTTGCCGACGCGCTAGTAGTTGAACTCGACGTTCAGGAAGATCGAGTGGATATCGCGCATCACGGCGTTGGGCACCGGCTTGGCCAGGCCGAAACCCGAGAACGTCTCCTGATTGTGGTAGTAGCTCAGGTTCTGCGAGTCGAGCGCGAAGCGCAGGTACTCGTTGTACTGATAGGCCACACCCGCCACGAAGCGCTCGAAGTCCAGCGGATCCGGATTGTTGGCGTTCGTGTTCGGCAGCTCCCATTGATAGAGCCCGAAGATCGAGAACGGCGTATTCGGGATATGGTAGTGGCCGAACAAATCGAACCCTTCCTGAATCGCCTTGCCCTGATTCAGAATGGCTGTCGTCATCGTCGCCAGTGATGCCTGCGGACCGGCAGGGATACTGCCCGAGAACATGTTGGCCTCGGTGACCGAGTTCTTGCCGTAGTCAAACTCGGCCGCGATGCCGAACTGCTCAGTGGTGTAATGCAGAACGGCGGCTATGCGGTAAAGAGACGAGTTCGGACCCTTTTCAGCGGTCGCTTCCTGCGCCACGTCAGGCGTCACGTTGCCCCAGCCGTAGTCGATGAAGCCGGTCAGGCCGAGCCCGTCGTAACGCCAGCGGGCGCCGAACGGATAGGCCGACAGCCGCGCCATCACGTTCTTGGTGTTGGCAAATTCCGACGAGTGGAAGTTGCCGTCGTTGTAAACGCCGAAGTCATAATCCACGTACTGCTTCTCGTCGAAAATGATCGGCCCCTGCATCGAGGCGCCGATATATGAAGACGAGAATCCCATCAGATTCCAAGGAACTTCGGTAACGAACCGGTAGCCGAACATCTGCTCTTCCCAATCGTTGAAGGGCTGCGACTGCATGCCAACCGTCACCGTGTCGGTCTTGGTCGCATCCCAGAACTTCAACGGGCTGTTGTAGCGCAGATAGGCAAACTTCATACGGACGCCGAAGTCACCCGTAAGGTTGCTGCCGATCGAGCTGCTGGCGCCTTCGGTCTGCGCCGTCGCCGTCCCGGTGGTGCGATAACCCTCCGGCGTCAACCGCACCGTCCAGTCGTTGGTCGGCTGGAAGATAAAATTCAGGTACGAGCGGTTGATATCGAACGAGTTGTACATGTTGTTGCCGTAGCCCGGAGGATTCAGGTTCTCCAGGAACTGCGGGCCATAGCTCGTATGCGTATACAGCGCATAATCGCCGTATAGCAGCGTGCCGATCTTGACCTTGCTGCCCCAGTTATCCATGTAGGATTTCCAGCCCGTGTTCATTTGCGTGACCTGGGCCTGGAGCTGCTGATTGCTGGCGACCAGTTGGTTCTGCTGAGCCTGGAACTGCGACTCGGCCGCCTGCATCTTCGTGTCGACCTGCTGCTGGACCTGCTGATCGATCTGGGCGCTGGTGGGTCCGCCGGCGCCGGTGATCGTCAGCGGGACGCGGTTGCGGCCGGGCCGGATAAAGACCTGGCCGGTGGCGGGATCGACCCATAGCTGCTGGGCTGTCAATCCGCC
>Ga0302325_10007315_pt1 | contig 24543 bp, 25 predicted proteins | sample Palsa_T0_2_FD_201948 | JGI IMG/M metagenome (GOLD analysis project Ga0302325, IMG submission 201948) | Peat permafrost microbial communities from Stordalen Mire near Abisko, Sweden - Palsa_T0_2 | ecosystem: Environmental > Terrestrial > Soil > Palsa > Peat permafrost | place: Sweden: Abisko... | reverse complement strand
AAGTCGAAAATGTAGTGATCCAGCGTTTTCGAAAAAAAGAAAAGTGATGCCTTTGCGGCATCGTGGAATCTGATAGGCTATCAATTGCCAGCTTCAACGCCAAACAGGAATGCCAATTGTCTAACGTCCAAGCGTCCAAGGGACTTGTTAGCTCCCTCGTCAAGAGCGGAGTCGACAAGCTTGCGCTTTTGTTCCTGAAGCTCGATAATGCGATCCTCGACAGTACCTTTAATCAGGATCCTATGGACTTGGACGTCACGCTGCTGACCAATACGATAGGCTCGGTCGACAGCCTGCATCTCGATGTAAGGATTCCAGAATGGATCAAGAATGATGACGCGAGAAGCAGCAACCAAGTTAAGACCAGAGTTTCCAGCCTTGAGGGAGATCAGCATGATATTGTGGGTCTGAGTGTCCGAGAACTTTTGGATCGCAGCGTCTCGAGCATCAGCTGACATGGCGCCGTCGTAGCGGAGACAGTTCCAGCGCTTCTCGTCGATCGGAACTTGAAGGAGATCGAGCAGTGAGACGAACTGACTGAAGATGATGGTTTTCTGGCCATCATTGATGAAAGTCTCCAGCAACTCGACACACTTGGTAACTTTTGCCGATGGCTGCCAATTCTTGCGAAGATATCGCATGTAACGGCGGCGTCCTTCAGCAGATCGTGAAGCTTCCTTCTTCAACATAGCAAGGGAAACGTGTTCTTTCTTGTGGGGCTTCTTTCCTTTCTTGTCTCTGGGACGTCTCTCCTTTTTCTTCTTGGACGGCTTACTAGGCTTAGGCTTGTCTTTCGGGGCATAATCAGCCTCGTCATCACCCTCATCGCCTTCGACGGAGTCGTCCTCATCAGCCGTCTCATCGTCAATGTCATCAGATACGATGAAGTCCTTCAGGTTGCCATTGTGATCAACATCGTCTTCCGACTCTGCTTCTGACTCTGTCTCACTATCATCGCTATCACTGCTCTCACTGGCAGTCTCGTCATCATCTTCGGCAGGTTCTGGATTGTGCACTTTCTTGAATGTCATATAGTCGATGATCTTGGTCATTGAAAGAGGGCCACGGCAGGTTGGACACTTGGACGCGCCTCCGTTTTCATTGCCATCTGCCAAATTCTGCTGATTGGCCTGGTCGGAGATTTTGGTCAAGCACTCAGCGCATGTATCATGGCCACAAGGAATGACAATTCTGGGGTTTGGAGTAGCGTCATAGCAAACAGGGCACTGGGCGATGTTAGTAATCACGGCATTTCAGGAAAAGGATTAATTTACTTCAAAGGCATCATCAGCAGTGAGCAGTCTGGCAACAACTTCCGGGGAAAGGCTCTTCGCTAATTCCACCATTGCATTCATATCGATGTCCGCGCCAGCAGGAGCGACCTCTTCAAAATCTTGAATCAAGTGTGGGTGGCAACAAGCTTGTCGAAGGCGAAGGAGGAGTACCAAGATGTTCGAGTAATTCTTGCCAACTGTGTTAGCTTTAAGGTACCTGTTGAATTGGATCTGCGTCTTCGTTTCCAGCGCTGTGTAGAAAGCTTGTTCGTCCTCGCTGAAGACAACGTGCTGAATCTCCTCGGTCTTTGGAGGCAGAGTTATGATTGGCTTTCCGTCAATGAGTGATGTCTTGACGCGACGAAGGAGGATTGCTTTCAAAACAGCTTGAAGCTTTCGCATGGCAGATGCGACGTCGCGCTTGCCAGTGCTGCCCTTCGTCAGGAGGCCAAATTCCTTCGAGTTCGTTAGCAAATGCCGAGTAGAACGATAGAAGGTAGAGTATAAGGAAAACGCAGCTGACGTACCTGATTGAACCTCGTCCATTCATTGTAAGGCTTGATTCTAAGGAAATGAATCAACGAGTACAACTCCCCCACGTTGTTCATCATTGGAGTCCCAGTTAAGCAAAATCTGTACACTGACTTGAGCTGACAGCATGCCCTAGCACCAACAGTGATCTTATTCTTGATGCATTGTGCTTCATCAAGAATGACTCTATACCACATGCTTTTTGGCCCCAAGAGGGGGAAGAGTTTTCTCATGGGAGCTTGGTCATACTCGTGATTGCCATCCAGTTTCTGCTTCTCAAGCCACTTTTCAAGCTTTCTGAATTCCGAGCCGAGAGTTCCATAGGATGTCAAAACGATATCGTAGTTACGGAGGTCGTCCCAAGCGGGCTTCTTCGCTTGACCATGGAACAAATGCGTGCTCAGCCTATGCCCGGCTTTGACTTTCGTGCGAATCTCCTTCTCCCATTGGCGGATAAGAGCAACAGGACCGACGATCAGTGTAGTCTGTATAATTACTTAGCTGGTATGACGTTGGAGGCATCAGAAGCCATACCTTTCGTGCACGATCTGTCGGTGGTCGAGTCAAGATAAGTGCGAGAGCAGAGATAGTCTTGCCAAGACCCATGTCATCCGCGAGAATGCCGCCCTTGTTGGTGCCTTCCTCCATCGACTTCAGCCATGTCAAAGCCAGTTTCTGGTGTTCGTACTAGAGCGAATTAGCATTTACAAATATTGTAAGAGACGAAGACCAACCAGAGGATAAACAAGGCCCTCTGGAGTACCTTCTCTGTCTTCGGGTGGTAGTTCGACGTCCGGACGGATGTTCTCAAGCAAGTCCTTGATCTCTTGATTCGTCTTCCGTGGGTCGTTCATGATGTAATCCAGCTGATCGGCCATTCGCCCATCAAGTTTCAAGTAATCCGAGATTTCGTTGTAGTTGTTGCCAGCGCGACGGATTATATCTCCGAGCTCATCAGAACTGGAAGCTTGTGGAGAACCACCAAAGCTTTGAGGAAACCCTGACTGATTCATGCCAAAGCCAGATACAGTGCCTGGGAGAGTATTCAATGCATAGCCCAGACCATTCTGCATGCTTCCACCATAAGCACTCATGTCGCCGGTAGCATTGTTAATTCCATTGTATGCACTTGGGTAGACGTAGCCGCCAGCCGAACCAGTCGCGCTTGTCATGAGGGATTGAGATCCAGACCCGAAAGGATTCAAGGTGGGGGCTGAGGATGGGCCGGCAGAGTTCATCCAGTTTGGGACCTGCTGGTTGCCATACATGGCCATTTGCAGTGCATCATTGGAAGCCGACTGGCCCATTCGACCTAAAGCTGCGTTACCGGCAGTCTGTGCTTCCGGCGAAAAGCTGGGCGGTTCAACCTTTGGCTGCTGTGTGCCGTAGGCATTCAGAGATGATCCCCAGTTCTGGTTTTTCGCAGGTGTGCGTGTATGGCGACCATTATCGTAGAACGCAGATGGTGGGATAATCTCAATGTCCGAGTCACTTTGAGTGGAAGAATCATCGCGGAAAGTGCCAGGCATAGGCCGTGGCGAGGGCTCAGTCTTGAAAGGTGATGCATTGTTGTTCTGCATGAAAGCATAAGCCCCAAAACCTGTCTGTGAGCCCGAAGAACCTTCATGTTTGACATCAGATGTCATAAAGCGAGGCTCTGACTTGACAGGGACAGTACCGAATGGCCAAGAGGGAGTACTTGCATTCTTGGCCTCGGATGTCATGGAGCGACGCTCTGATTTGGCAGCGACTACACCAAATGAACCAGAGGAAGGAGTACTCCACGGAAGCGCTCGACTTGGAGATTGGCCTGCTTGTGACTGACTGGAAGTCATGGACGGTTGTCGAGGTACGCCTGACAGTCGAGAAAAGGCAGACGCAGTTGGGTTGGCTGGAGGGTTCATTGCAGAAGGGGCAGAATAGTCTTGAAAGCTGCGTGCAAACTCTTCATCCAATTTCTCACGTTGGAGTCTCTCTTCAGCAGCCTTTTGTAGCTGCAAGAATTCTCTGTCGAAAGCCTCAAATTCATCATCACTAAATACAAGTCAGCTCAGAGTTTCCTGGTTCTCATATGGTGTATAATGTAGTGTGCCAAGGAAAGGGAATGGCAGAGGGGATAGTGAATTTGTAGACAAACAAAGTGAGGTCAAAGTAGCCATCACCAAGCATCAATGGGTATCCATATCCATACCCTGAAGAAATTGTAGATGGTGTGCCTGGACCGTTCAGGAAAGGACTCGGGGATGTTCTTCGAGATTTGTTATCTTCGACAGGGCCAAGAGTACCGTCAAGATGCTTGCTGTGAGATCGCTTTCGGGTGGGGAGGTTCATTCGGGAAGGACTAAGGAGATAGCCTAGGGAGTCGGCGGAGTTGGGTGTAGAGGACGTCGACGATGCGGAAGCAAGATTGTGCCATTGCTCTCGATCTGCCATCATGTTAGAAATTGATTTGCAGGACTGTCGAAAAAGACAAAATTCCAAGGAGAAAGGGACATTCAAACAGGCGGCTGTGCGCAGTCGAGGTGGGGCAGGCAAGGCACTCACTCAGGTAGCCGTCCATTGCAGATGCAGATGCAGAAGACAGGCCGTCTCCAGTGGCGGGGTCAGATGCCTTGCCTAGGTCGGAAAATTGTGTCTGTGAAGGTTTGGGAGCAGCTGAAGATCGAGAATTTGAGGCTGTCGAGGTGGTACCGCGCTTAAGAACCCGTATTTGCTTTTCTAGGGACCGGATTTCAGCGCAGACGTCCTCTTCTGCAGTCTCACGATTCTGCACGGTGTCGTCAATTGATGAGAGCAAGACCTTCTGAAAGGCAAGTTCATTGAGGAGGGTGTCCATGATGAATGGGGGGGCCGGTGAGGTGGCCGACTGCAATTGGGAGACGGAAAAAGCAGGCAAACACCACCCCTGGGGTGGCGAGTTCAAGACAAGGCTCTGCTCGTCGAAATTCGATATTATCCGAGAGAGCGGTCCATGTGCTTTATGCCTGTTGACGGGTCTTGTTGCACACAGCGAGTTGGTGAGACTAGAGATCAGGTGGTACTAAACGAAGGAAAAGAGCGTGGGAGGATGACTGGAGATGTTGAAGTTGTTGTTGGTGCTTGTCTTGTCGCGTTGATAATTCCAGGCGCGTTCTGCTAAAATGGTTCCTGGGGATACTCGTACGCTAGGGAAGCCACTGTCGATTAGCCTTAGCTTATCGTGAAGGGACCCTTGACCCTTGACCCTTGACAAACACGTGAAAGGGTGAAACTTCAGCAACATCAGCTTCACTGTTGAAGTGAGAAAGTGAAGTCTACAGCTAGACTCGTTATGGAAGAGGAGGGAAGGCGCACAAGATGAGGCCTCAACTCATTTGCAGACACTGAGAGTGAAAGAAGGCATGAGTCACAACTCAAAGGCTAGTGCTCTTTGCGAAACCCTTTGTGGCTTTGGTGACGCTTCCGATCAAAGGCTCCTTCTCGATTTCTTGTACTCAAAGATTCAAGGCAGAACGTGCCGGCCGTCAGAAAAAGCTGCAAGACCTCGAGCAAGTCACCAACAAAGGAAGCAACGACCACTACGCTTCTCATTTACAATTTGCGATCCCCATTGATTTTTGTTCAGATGTCTGCTGCTACGTCAAGTTCGGTAAGAGATTTTCAAACTTGCATTGCCTGTTAAATTTTGGTGCAAGCGTAGTTTTATGGGGTGGATTGAGAGCAGATTCAGCTCTCCGGCCTGCCGTGGGCAATCTAGTAACCAGCTTGCCATTCTTCTATGCTAAAGCGAACGGTAAATATTCACAAGGTAAATCTTTATTCCGAAATTGATTCTGAGTTCAACACAAATTCGCCTTGGGTTAAGAGGCGATGAAGATAAGTTTGCCGAATAAATATAGAGGCAAACAACCGTCCTTCTTCGCCAACCTTCACCGCAAGAGCCCAAAGTTTTCCAAGCGCACAGGATTTCATACGACGATAATCTGTCGCTGTTGATCTATTTGAACCCGCATTCCCGTGTGGACCCGACATCCTCTAGAAGTTTGTCTTTTAGACTTGCTTCCTCGCGCCTGTTCGAGGGAATGAAGCCGCCTTTTCAGCCAAATCAAATCATCTTCTACCCGAGTCTTCTTTCAAGCATTGGTAAGCCTCTCCAAATCTGCATGCAGGACAGAAATTGACACTGTTGCGCTACACGACAACCTCGAGCCATGGCAGAACCGCCTTGCTTGGCCATAACCCAGAACTTCCACGGCCTTCGAGCTCCGATCATCCTGTCGCCGCCGATTCCCTCCGCTCCTTCACACTCCTCCCGAAACTCCCGATCGAGCTCAGGCTGAAGATCTGGCGCTCATCCTTTCCTCGAAATCGACGCGTTGATCTGCGTAGGTGGGCTATGGTAAAAACTTTACAAGGTCTTGGAGGATGGGGAGGGACTGCTAGCTCCCCCCACTCTTTGTGTGAACAGCGAGAGCCGCCAAGACGTTAATCATTACTTCATCTTGCGTAAGAAAATCGGTTACAGTCAACCAGACTTCTTCAATCCCACGTTGGATCGTGTGTATATTCTAGCTTGGAAACTCTATTCGTTCTGTTTGGATGTATATTTGGATTCTCTACAGGCAGATGGAACAGATACTGACCTTTTTACAAGAGCCAAAAGCTTAGAGGTACAGATCGAGTTGCATGACTCCACCCGGGAGGTTGCACGTACAGTACTCCATTACCGTCTAGTGGTCGACTACCTGGATAGGCCCAGCTGCTTCGCTTTACCAACTTGAAGAGGCTGCTATTTGTTCTCGAGCTTCCGGACGATGAAGTCAGATACACGGAAGATGAGACGATGGATAGGAGAGAAGAGATAGTTGGGCATTTCGAGGCCTTCTTTGACCTTCACAAGGGCCGCTTCCAGGGAGGAAAGGCACCGCTAGTCACTGCGAGAATGGAGGAAAACCCTGAAGATGAAGCAAAGGTATAGCATGAATTTCAGGAGCTCAGGTTCGACGAATACTTGGCGATATATGGTGTGCTGGTGGATTCCTTCTGAGTTTGCAATCCATGGGATGCAAAGCATGGAGAGCCTAACCTTCCGTTCACATCAGAGTGACATCTGCCCTCTAGTCTCTTCACCTCGTAAATGTGGTGTCTGAAAATTCTCATATTCAATAGAGAAAGTAGAATCATCATACTCAATAAAGTACTTTCTCTTCAGTTTGAAGAGAATTTTGCAGCTTTTACATGTGGCAGTTTTACAGAATTGCACTTTCCTTTCTCGGTGTGGATAATAAGTTTATTTTTATAAAATCAATAATTATAATAAAAAAATTGTGACACGTTTTGAGGAGCTGTCACGTGAAATACCTGCACGTGACATGGAATTACTCTTTTCAGCTGCTCCCGGGCCTTAAGCTCTCATGATCTCTGATGTATTACTTCACCACAGTCTTTACTGCATCAGGAGAAGAGTGAGGGCGTTCAGTGATCGATTGTATATTGTCTGAAGTCCTAAGGAAGAAGAGTTGAAGGCTTAAATACAAGGGCTCCCTAGCTAAGAACAAGGCTGTTGCAGTAAAATGCTACTGCTGTGGGTATGGTTGTAATATTATGATATGATGAGCGAGCGAAGCTCGCGAAGAGGATTAATATACAGCCGAAGGAGTCACATGCCTGCATGTTGCAACAATGCATGCAACAAAGGCTTGGAACCAGGTGTGCAGAGCAGGCCTTGGGCCTACGCCTTGAGACAAAAATAAAATAGGTTTATATTTATATTTAAAATATTATTTAAATACAGTATATGATTTTATTTTAATAAACCTATTTATAATTAGCTTTTTTAAAAATATATATTTAAAGAATCAGAATTTCATTTAATATAAAAGGCGATAATAGAGACGGTGTTACCTATAGGTACCTTATGTGGTTGCTGGGCACGTGCTCGCTTAGCGACCTCTTTAGCTGGCTTTTGGACAGAGGGAATAGAATCATCTTCTACCTCACCCAATGCATCCAACAGACAGCAAGATATTACAAGGTTACAAGATTAGCTATTTTCAAGTCTCGTTGTTAGAGCGGAGTTTGTCAGACCCGTACCGAGAGTACCAATCCGCCCCTTTCAGACCAGTCCCACCAGCTCAAGGGGCCTCGTGTATGTCTCGCATCCGGCGTGCTGGCACTGCTGGGACTTCGGCTATCTGACTCTGTGTCCAGTTTGTTGGGTCTCCGTGTATTGCCGTAGCCGCGGGGCTTGTGTCTAATTCAGGTTTTTGTGCAGGCGCCAAGTCGCTAGAGGTGTGCGCTTGGCTAATTTCTGGTCCTGTCGTTACATTCTTCATCCTCCTCATCCAGAGAAGCCAGATCAAGACTCCGATAGCGAGCACGGCCACCACCCCGCCCGCTGCACCGATCCCTCCCGCTGCGCCTGCCGAGAGCCCGCCGCCTCCCCTGTTGGATGTCGCAGTTGCCCCGCTACTTCCTGTGCTAGCGGTCGAAGGACTTCCCATTGACCCCGTTGCGGTGTTGGTCGCTTGTTGGTTCAGCTGAAACAGTGGTGCGTATAGTGTGACCGATGAGATCATCTCGGCTGTCCCAGCGCTCGTGACTGTAGCTGGGACATGGAAGAAGCCCGGGCTAACTGATTGCTCTTCTGAACATTGAACCGTCGTGATGATGCCGGTTGTTACGACACTTATGCACGTCTGGAAATTGGAAAATGTGTACAGACTGCCGCATGTGTACCCCCTATCGTCCCAGTTAGCTGCATTCATATATAGTTTGTTTTTTGCAGTCGCTTGAGACTTACGTAGGACAACATCCCACAGCAGTTTCTCCGGCTAGCAGCTCGAATTGAAAGTCGAACCCCCCATCCTGGCCACCATAAGCGGAGCATGCCGTGGAATAACCGACAGGACACGAATAAGCTGGAGAGTAGAAGCCCCAGCCCAGCACCGCGTAGGGCTGCGCTTGCGTTACTCCATTAGTCACTGGCGGCCAGCAATTCGTATTTTCCCCTATGCCTTGGCTGTTTGCAGGATTTACCCCACACGTCTGTTCCTGCCAGCCCACCGTACAATCACTCGCCGTGGTACAGCTTAGGACATTGTTGAGGCATGAGGCAGGGTAGGTGAAAGGAGTCGTGAGTGGCCCTAGCAGCGTTCTTGGCGCCATCTCGTATCGTGCTTGGAGAGCAATTGACTAAAGGCTGTGAGCTTTATGAGGCCCACTTTGAAAGGGCTGAGAACTGAAGATTGGGTTGACGTTGTTCGAATAAATAAGGCTGTTTATCAGTGAGCCATCCTTTCTCCTGGCCTCCGAGTCAAAAGTCGCTTTCCTCGAGGGGAATTTGAATCTCAGCGACGATATTCGAAGAGGAAAGACGCTCCACAACTGGAAGAGAGATTCAAGGCCGTTGTTCCCATGAAAATACCCGTGAAGTAAGCTCATGGAGAATGGAAGCGCGAAGCTCGGAGGAAAAGGACTGGTACTGTGAGAGCACCGCGGATCGAGTCTTTCAATCAATCTCATTCCCCTTACGGCCGAGCCCTGACCTTATTTATAGCCTGCCCAGGTCAGGGTTCAGGCAGTGTCCAATTATGCTGTATCATCGCCCGTTGTAAGCCGAAAGGTAGCATCTGTGGCGTCCAATCATGATTTGACGCTTACCTTCTGACGGGGCGATTTTTGGCCGAACTAACTACCGAGCCACCCCCTGAAATGACCGTGGTTTCGAGCTAGAAGAATGGGGAGGTGGCTGTTGGGTTGAAGGGGGGAGGGGTTTGTGTTGGAGAGTTTTGAGATTCATTAATGAAGGAATGCGTCGAGTACATATTAGAGGTGTCTGCGAGTGATCTTTGCACTTCCTGATCGAAACGCCATAAAAGGTTCGAAATGTTTTCAACGCTCTAGGATCTTTCAACAAGGTTGGCAAAAAAACTAAAACCGAACTTTGTCCTAGTCAGGATGGGAGAACTACTCAATGAAAGATCATGAACTGCACGGGGCTTCGCAAAGATCCTAAGTACGGGTTGATCAATCCCATTGAAACCCCGATCAATGTTAAAATAACGTAAAAAGCCACTAAAGGCTACTAAAACCTTAGGTGCTTAAGCAAGCCCCGCTTGGAGTCCCCAACGCCTGCAATCAATCCATATACCAAACTCAATCCGACATGCCATATACACCCTTATCGCTTCTTCTCATCCTTCTCAGCATCCTCCTTACTTCCAACCAACTCCCCAAACCACCCTTTCGCCTCATTCAACTTATCAGTAATCCATTCCCAGAAATTTTTCTCATCTTCCGTCATCCCACTCTCATCGGGTACAACAGGTCTATCGACGTTGTCCTCATCAGCTGGGTCGACGCCTACCATGTGTGGAGGAACAACATTTGGGTCCGCAGCTGAGCTTGCCTCGATTGGTGAGATGGAGATTACTGCATCGGCGCCTGCGCCAGGCTCAGACGCGGGAGATGGCTCTGGAATTGGAGTTGGAGATGCTACGGGATCACTGGGCTCTTCTGGGTATGTTTCTGGGGTGTGGAGACCGACAGGCTTGAGAGGTAATCGTAGAGTGCCGTTATTAGGCCTTGGTTCTAAGTGAAGAGAATCACAGATGATGTTATAGACTTCAGTATTTTCTGCACAGAAGATTAGCAAGAGCAATCATTAGATAATTGTTACCGGACTTACGGAAAGGCTCGACCCGGCTGTTCGGCGCATGTGGGAACGCCGGACCCCGTGCCACGAATATGGCTCTCATTAATGGATGCTCGTGGTCATACCCATGAAGACCACGAGGATGGTAAATAGCTCCTTTCGCCTTTGCATCGGCGACATCGAACTCCCCCTTAGTGACGATAGCCCAACCCGTCTTGGGAACCATCCAGAGGGGTGCAATTCGTTCGTTCTTCGAGAAGTGATATCGCTCTGGCATATTTTGGTCTCGGAGATAAACATCAAATCCTGGGTTCACGGCAGCTTCTGCAGCGAGCGTGTCATAGATGGACTGAAGATCAGAAGGATTCGTGGGTCGTAGGCCGTAAAGTGGCCATCCATCCATATGCTCGATCAAGGTTGTATCGAGGATATCCTCCAACTGGATCACTCGACTCGTGTCGGTGGTTGCCATGCCATGGTCTGACACGACGACCACATTCACGATTTGAGTCAAATTTCGTTCTTCGAGACCATTAAAAATACCCTCCAGTATGTTATCAACGCCGGCAATGGTTGCCCTGATCTCAGTGCTGTTCGGGCCATAACGATGTCCATCCGAATCAACATTTGGAACGTAAGCAGCAATCAGCTGTGGTCTCATGTCCACCACTTCCGCCAACTCATTCTCCAGGCCTGGCTTATCCAAGAATTCAAGCACTCGCGCAACTTTATTCGACAATGGCTCCTTGCCATTGTACTTGTCGATGAACGAAGGTTCCACGGCCATGATGTGTGCTTCGCTCCCAGGCCACATGTGGATAGCACTCCGGATGCCCTGCTTCTCCGCTGTCACCCATATTGGCTCTCCACCCCACCATTTTGGTTGCATGGCATTCGGATTGGTGTAGAAGAATTCCTCCTGCAATTCCTCATCCCAAAATGTGTTTCCAATAATGCCATGAGATTCTGGGTATAAACCAGTAGCCAGTGTATAATGATTTGGAAATGTGACGGAAGGAAAGCTGGGAAGCATATAGACTGGCGAAATGCCTTCCGCGATGAAAGCGTTCAATCTCGGCGTGAGACCCCTGTTCAGAAAATCTGCTCTGAATCCATCCAAGCTTATTAAAATCGTCGTTGGCGCAAACAATGCTGTGCCATTGCTCAGCATCGTTTGCTGTTTAAAAGCGGTACTTTTCCGGTTCAGCGACAATTTCCAGGATAGAAGCACCAGTATCGAAAACCCCACGGCGATCAAGACGTGTATGAAGCACCATCTCCTCCATCTCCGCCTCCTTGACGCCTTCTCATCATGCAACCCTTTCAATCCGCGTCGATCGAGTTCATCACTCCCTTCAGTCTCGCTGCTGGATCCCGTCGAACTCCCTTCCTTCATTCCACCTTCCTCCATCTCATACATCAAATGTCCATCCTCGCCGTGCGAAGCCTCACTCATCAATCTCTCCTTCCTCTTACTCCTCCTCTCCCTTCTCCGCCGCCTCTTCTCTTGACGTCCATCTTCTTTCTCATTCGCCGGCGAGTCCCCCGGGCCAGACCCAGAACTCGATAAATCCGTAGTGCTTTTCGAGAACAATTTCTTCAACGGCCCCGGCATAGCAAGCGCGCTGCCCCTTCGTCCCCTTCTTCGACTCTCCTCAAGCAATCTATCCCTCTCCTCCTCCTCTAATAATACACTTCTATCATGTTGTCTGATATCTGCACTGGTCCGCGCACCCATCAATACCTCGTCGTCCTCGCTATCGGTATCCTGATCGCTTCGCTCGCTGTGGATGCTCGCCGCATCGTCGTCGTAATGCGACGGGGAAAGCAGCGATGCATCACGACCCGGGTGTGCTGGCTGTGCCATCGCGAGGAATGCTTCGTGTTATCTCATTGGAGTCGTGTACTCGTAAGAATGCTGGCGTCTGTCTCAACGGGTCTTGGGTTAGACGTTGTCCTCGTCGTCGACACTTCTCGCTTAGCTTCCGGTTGTGGCTAAAAGAAAAAGCAGCACTAATTTCATTGTCTTACACCAAGTTGGAACACTGAAATCTAGAACATTGAGTGCCGCCTTTGCTGTACTTCGCGGGATCTCGAACATTCAGCCTCACCAGCCTCGTGCTTAACCGCTGACTACCCACTTAAAATTTATCATCATTTTCTTTAGAAACTCCGTCTTCCTGATATCACATTATTTCACACATATCGCATCTTTCTGAGCTCAAGGAGCTCGAGATTGTCTACAGTACCTTTCCCACCATTGAAAGCCTCGTCGCGCATGGCAGATGGAAACGAGCAGACCCTGCATGTGATAGCTCCAGCTGTCAAGCTCCCCCTCCATCCCAAACAGGATATCACTTCTTCCTTGATACCCCTCAGCCAGAATTGAAGCCATTTCCGCAGATCGCGCACTGAAATGGCGATCTTTGGCGCTGCGCCATTTATATCCCTCGCCTCAGCACCTACACTGCTATCATCACGGGTGTCACAAAATCCCTCAGCGGGTCCAGCGCCAAGGTAACACAGCCACCATGACCAGTTCAGAGGAAAGTGGAGATGATATGTGAGGAAACAGTTTAAGAATCTCAAAGAGTTGGGTAGTCCCTAGATTCTGTCTTCGACCAATTTCATACCCTTCTCGCAGTCATCATGGAACCAGTCTCTTGCATAATGATGGGAATAGGACTTGTCTTCAGCTTGATCATTTTGGAATTTCTCTGAGCAAGAGCAGCTAGCTCCACAATTGCGCAAATACAGGTATCTTTATTCTTCACTCATAGAGGGAACGGTTCGTTAACAAATACATAGAAGCTCGAGATATCATCGCCACGAGAGAGAATCTACCTGACCTCAGTTGTAGGCAAGGTATCCCCTTCAAACTGGGCCTTCTTATCAGGGACGGGGCTATCGCTGTCCGAGCTTCCTTCGACACCGTTGACAACAGCGTCTTCTCTGCCGAGCATATGATGCTGGAACTATTAGCTTTCGTCGCGTTTATATGTGCATGGGGAGTGCGTTTTACCTCTACATTTATAACCGGCCCTTTAAACCATTTATGAGCTGACACAAACCACCAGATTGTCACGAGTGTCATCCTAGATCCTGTTAGCATAGAACCTCGCAGACGCGAGGGGAGGGGGCTTACGGGCCACCATAGACAACGACTGTCCAGTTCATCAGCTGCACAGTGAGATCGGAGCCTCTGACCGATGGGAAGCACAAGATTGGCATCATCACGATAATAAAAGAACAAGCCATCATTCCAATCGGCTTGCTGAATTTACCCAAATGCCACGGTCCTCGACGGAAACGATCCCCAACGAAGAATGTCTTGATAAAGATCGGGATTGTGAACGCAACATATGCGGCAATGGCACCAACGGAAAAAATGGCACCAATAGCAATTGGTCCTCCGAAAATTAAGAACAATAAGCAGATACCGATGGTTGTGTTGAACCAGACAGCATTCACTGGGGTGTACGTGTGCTTGTTGACTCTCTTGATCCACCACGAGCCTGGGAAACATCCGTCACGAGCATAGGCGAACGTAACACGGGAGGCTGCAACCATGCATCCTTGACCCATCGAGTAGGCGCAAACTATCGTCAAGCCAAGGATTGCAAGGGCAATCTTTTGTGGCATCACTTGGACGAGATACGAAGCCCATGGCTGGCCGAGGTCCGAACCGATAACACTGGGAATATCAATCACAGTGTATGCAACAACTAATTGCAATGCCCATCCTGCCAGGCCGCCAACTCCAGCCGTCATCACAATAGCGCGGGGAGACGCGATACTGGCATTGCTGCATTCCTCCGAAAGATGGAATGGTGCATCGTATCCGGACATCGTCCAGATGATAGCGATGAACGACATCAGCACGGCAACTCCGTTAGGCCATTCTGTTCCATTCTGAATGGACCAAACTTGCGATGAGGGCAAGAACTTTGGTGATGTGGCAGTTCCTGTCACTGAAGCAGGGATCATAATGATCACAACGACCAAGCCGATCATATTCAAGGTTGAACCATAGGAGTTGTATGTGGCGATCCACTTCGTCGGCATGCTGGAGATCATTGCGTGGGTGATCATGATGAAGACGGTGAGGAGGAAAGTCTGGTAGTTGGTGGGGACGTAGTCTGGGTGCGTGATCGATGCCGCAGCGAGAATCATGGCAGAGAGCGCATAGTCGACAGAAGGAGCTCCCGTCACTTGAGTGCACCAGTTACTCCAACCTGTTATCCACGCCGCAAATGGACCGTATCCAGGAGGTGCCAAAACTGCTGAGGCGTAATAGAGACCACCACTATCCCAAAACAAATCAGCTGACAACTCAGTGGAAATGGGCTCAGAAATCACATACCTGGTTGGCATACTGGAGCAAAGCTCAGCCATTCCCATGGCCACGCATTGGATGAAAATCCAACTAATCAACCAACCCCAGACCATTCCACCGGTACCAGCATATCCCATCCCATAGTACAGCGTGGAAGCGAAAGAAGGAAGCAATCCCAAAACGGCAAAAGAAACACAGAAGGTGGTCCAGAGTGAGAATTCTCTCTTGAATTCCTGTTTATAACCGAGTGCTACCAACGCAGCTTCGTCTGCGGACAATCCGTCGAAATCGGGTACGTCACCATCGGGAAGGACCGTCGTCACGGACGGCTTGCGCAGGTCGATGTTGCCATGGCTATGGCGATGGCTACCATCGCCGATTGCCTTTTCTAGTGAGAGCATCTTGGACCGCGTAGTCGTATCGTAGCTCAATATGAGTTCATTTAACACTGGGGTCGTATGATTGCTGTTCTCGTGAAATTGATCGAGGGAGGCGCATACTTATAAGACAGGCCGCAACAACGTCGGGGATATCAAGGAAGAAGTTTATCGCATCTGCAACAGTGATACGACTCTCTGATACGCAGGGTAGAACGGCTGCTATCTTGCACCCTTTCCCCTTTGGGCATGTCTAGCCTGGCCCAGAGCCTTGTGTATCTTCGACAACTCCAAGCTCTCCTTCCGACTGACCATACAGACGGCGTTTCTGCCCTCGATCTTCAAGACCTTCAGTCTCCTCGCATTTCTTCTCGCATCTACTTGCTCTTTCCTTCTAACCTCCCAATGCAACGAAGCATTATGCTCTCGACAAGAAATCTCTGCATCCATGCGCTCACCCAAAGCTCCATCTTTGCCCGATAACAATTTCAGGAAGCTTTGCTCCCCAACCTTCCAACCCTGCACGCATACGTCCGTAGAAATACGGGGAAAGGGTTCTTGCCGTCGAAACAATCGCCCCCAGGGCTTATCTCTCGTCAAGCGTACCCCTTCTGCACAAGCGTCCAATTACTCACAGCCATTTCAAAGAGGCGGCCAATCAGATTCCCATCCAAAAATGCTATCCTTATCGTAGAAGGGCCCACCTTCCAATCCGAACCCAAAATATTCCCTGCAGGATCGAGACGCTCCACCCGAGGTCCTTTTTTTCCGTCCTATCAATACCTTCACTTCATGGTTCCCTGCTCCGAGAGGACGCCACGTCTACGTCTCTTTACGTTTTCTTTCTATTTTCCCCTCATTTTCTCATATCTTGAGGATAAAAGGAACAAACTCCGAAGGAACGCTTCCGCGCTGCAAACAAGCAGAGAAGGTTCCTATTGCCGGCGCTAGCCAAGCTCCTCTTTTTTTTTCCAGGCGAAACTGTGGGGAAGAAAATCATTACGTAAGGAAACAAGATTGCAAGGGAGGCACATCAGCCCGCAGGGTGGATCGCTGTCGTCTTGCGACAGGGTTGCGTCGGTGACGCCGTTCTGGAAGGCCCTTGTTGCTTGATTTGGGCATTGATGTGGCCAAGGCTCTTCTGGATTTCTGATATATTTCTGATATATTTCCGCCCGCGCCTGTGAGTGGTCGACGACGTTTCAGCTTGATCGCCTCTGGCGCTGTGGAGAGAATGCTTGGAGGTCACGTGAGGAGTGGGCTGTTTCGGGAAGGTACAGGCTTCGTCCCGAGTCCGCTGTTCTTCTTCGTTCGGATCACGAATGTTTCTTTCCTTTACCCATGTTTTGCTTTACGAGTTGATCGCTTGTACCGCCTCTTTTTAGACTTCGCTGGATGTTCTGTTCATCAATGCTCCTATGTCGGCTCCATGGGCGCAGATCGAGTCCTTATCAATCTTAGATTTGATCTGAAAAGAACGTTCAACCAGCGCTTCCACGACGCATGAGAGCATCATCTCGACGTCGAGCCGAGTGATACATTGATAAGAGTGCATTGTAATTCTTGGTGTACTGTTCGGGGCCTAATCCAATCTTCCAGGTTGCAAGTTGAATGCTGTACTAAGTATTCAGCGAGAGCTGTCGAAAACAGATAAGTGTACGGACATTCTCATACAACTTCTACTTCCTCGTCACACTGAGCTACATTATCACATCAGATCAAGGCCAGTGTCCTTCCTGCTGTTCGGTATGTTTAGGACGGTTATAATTACAGTGGTCTAGGTGCTCGACTGCGCTACGAGGTAGGTGGCGAACAAATGTAAGATTACCACGAAGTATGGGTGAACGAGTGTGACTGGCATAGGGTGGTCAGCTGAGAATAGCGAAAGGTCTGTAAGGAGGGAAATTGTGAGGGGCATGAGAGGTATTGGGTAATGGGTGGAGTAGTGAGGAGATGTGAGGATAAGTTAGATCACGTCAGGTCTTCACTACGACGAGAATATAAAAATTGGATTGGGACATTGAATGGCGAAAGAAGTGAGTGACATTCGGAGCAGTTGAGTACCGTTGTCCGAGCTATGGGCTGGACATTTCAGGAAGAAGTCTTTCGGGTCGCTTCTAATCTGGCCAAATCAGAGCCGCCCTTCCAAGGTGACGGTTCGCCCTGGCATCGAAGTTGGCATTTCCCATTCCACCGTTAGTCTGCCTCTGCGAAGACTACGAAGGTGGCTATGGCAACACGAAGAAGATCCGCGAAGCCGCGGCCTCGATTTTCAACTATGACCCCAAGAGCTTGAATATCCTCGAATACATACCTGCGATCTAGGGTTTCTGGTCTTCTGTTTGTCGAACCTAATCCCATTTGAAATACGTTGTTGTCATCAAATATATCCGCTGTCAATTATTCCAATTCTAAATCAAAACTCGGACTTAATCTTCAACACCATATCCTTATCACCAACAGATGAACAATCATACCCTCTCCACTGTTGGTATTTTATCAACAGCTGGAAGAAGTTTGAGGTTCTTCGGGGTGATAAGAAGCTTCGACGCTGTTTTGAAAATCCTGTCGATCTTGTCGGTCCTTCTCTGATTTCTGTCACCTTTTATACCCATCGCACAGAAATTCTTCCTCGATCTTTACAGCACTAGGTGAATTAAACGGTAGGTCTGACCAGTGGGAAGCCCGAAGTCCTCTTCTCGACCTTCGCTTACTCGCCATCCACGTTCAGGAAAACGAACCTGTTGCTTGAGCAAGGGCGCTAGATAACTAGCTTTGGCGTGACCTTTATCGGATTTAGTTTGTTGTAGCAGGCTTTATGAGGATTCAGATCCTTCAAGCGCAGCTTCGAGCTCCATCTGCCCAGCTCCCAAGAAATTCCAATCCTCATTCTCCAAACAACAACTTTCACTTTACTTCTCCAGCTAAGAATTTGAACTCGCTTCCACCCTCACTCTTCATAATCTAAACTCGAATATTAGATCTTTAAATGAGAGAAAGGCATTCAAGAAGAGTCCTATATGCTCCATATATCTCTTAGCGCCTTTTCGGCATTAGAAACATAGACTTGATATCCATGGAAATTTCAACGTCCATACTCTGCTCGGACATTGACTACAGTCTGTATAGGACAGATTCGGTGTCCTCAGACATATCAATGTCTGTACCTTGCTGGGGCATTAAGCTCAGTCTGCTCAAGGCGCTCTCCTTTATAAAGCTCAATAACTGGCATCTACAGACTCCAAATCTTCAAGAGAACGTTGGGATCAAAACGAGAGCCTTGCCCTGCATGGACCATCAACCTGTCAACATTTCTATTACTTTCAACCCAGACTTTTCAACACTTCCAACTCAGACAAAGACAATTCACCAGAGCAAGTTAAACCGGGTCGGAAAAACATTTATCCGACTGTCATCTCTTGATCGCTTGTCAGACATCTATTCCGCTCTATGTAAGAGATGAATAGGGTGGGATAAGAGCGGGTCGGAGAATGGTTTATCCGCTGTCATCTTTTGATCACTTGTCAGACATCGGATCTGCTCTGCAAAGAAAAAGAGAAATTGGAAAGTGCTAGAAGATATCAGCAAATTTTTTATCTTCTTGAGATGATTTATCAGGATTGGTCCATCGAACTCAACAAAAGTGGCTTTGTCCTCTTGCCACAACTCGAACTCCTGATTCGTCAAATTCAACGAAAGTGGCTGCGTCTGCCTACCGCAAGTCCACAAGTCAAACTTCTTTTCAATGGATTTTTCACATTGTGAGCGGGCTTCAATATTGAGACTATCCGTTATGCGAAATCATGTCATCTTTGTATTCGTTCATCTATCAAACAGCCCGACTCTCATTCAAACAAAATAAATTTCTTAAAAGAAAGTGCGTGGGCAGCCAGTCTTGCAGGACCACAATAACTCAAAATCGCATTAACGCGCTCAAAATTAAAAGACATACAGAGATACGCCATCCCAAACATGAATATTGAACCAAATAAGCTTTTCTGATGTCGGTATGGTCCACAACCGACTTTGTATACTTATATGATCTGAGGTAAAGTTGTAATAGAGGAGCATTTTAGAACAATCCCAAAGCGGGAGTCATTTAAGTCGTAACGCGGTAACAGAACTAAGGAGAATCGTGAGGCCGTACATGTCGTTGAATCGTAGAACAAAGGGAACCCGCAATGTCGTGGGGACTGTGAGAGGCACGTTGGCCGTCGTAATAAAACAGAAACGAAGTTATCGTATGAGAAAAGTGTAGTCAGAGCAACTCGGCAATCGATGATAGAACCTGGTGAATCTGAAATGACCGAACGGTAGGCTTTAGCTGCTCAACTAGTTTGTTGACTAGTTATACGCCTCTGCTGTTGAATTCACATCTTGGGTGGAGTATACGGTCCTCGAGTGGCGCATTTCCTCCTGCCTCGGAGGGTATCGATCAGTCTCTGACACCTCAAAACTATCATACCGCACTCCAGTGATCCGGTGGTGATCGTCTTGCTGGTGTTGAATCAAGAGCTCATCAGAAGCAAAGCCATAATTTTCGCCTTCGATGCGTCTGCGGAGACAGCCACTTTCATTGCACGAGAGATGGCCATGCCACTTCGAATTGTGTATCTCTTTTTTATCAGGGCGATTAAGCTTTGAAGTCTTTCTCCCACTGCAATATGGCTTGCGGCAGTAGATGGGTACCTGGTGCTTATTTTGCTTGTGTCGCTCCACACCCTTCAGAGTCCCGAATGGCTTTTCTTGAGGCATCCCCTTCCGCATCTTGCAACCCGGTTCGTCGCAAAAGAAACTCTTCTGATGGACGTTCTTGACATGGTCCAGCCAGAGTCTGAGGTTTTTGAACTTAATCGCTGGCTTGTTGCAGGGAGGGTCATTCCAAAGACAGCAAGCAGGCTTCCACTCTACATGCTTTGTGAACACATGGACAAGCCAGAGGCTATAATTTGGGAACGATTCATTCCCGTCTGGGCACTTGTAGCAGTCTGTAGGATATTGTAAACCCTCTGCAAATGCAAGACGGAGAGCAGTTGGAGTCGCTGGATCCAGAGGAGCGGCAAAGGGACTCGGCAGTTGTCCTTGAGACGTCCAATAATTGGGGAATTCTTCTTGCAGACTTTGAATAGTAGGAGACAGGTTGTAAACGGGTTTCGCGGAATTTCTAGGAGTTCCTCGAGAGGGTAAGGATTGATACGTAACAACAATGTTCTCCGTTGATTCTTCGGGACTGAGATGCCAAACGCTTGCAGGGAGAGTCGCATATGTCTCTTCGTGGTAATTCTGATACCAAACGCTCTCGGGCGTTGTCGCAGAGGTCATGGAAGAAGGGGTAGATGTCAGAAGTCCATCGGCACTTTGCTCGGTCCACGGCTGAGAAAGTCCATTATCGTGAGAAGGATTGTAATTAAGGCTTCCGGAAATATATGGTGCAGTGTTTGAATGCTGGTCAAGTTCAACCAAAGTCCCTTGAATGGCTCTGGTCTGGTATCGACCTGGCGAAACATTCATTTTGGCAATTTGACCTTGCAGACCCGAATCACCCGTTGCCCAACTTTGTGTAGTATTGCAGTCTTCCACCTTGGGTGCATTCCGAATTGAAGAGGCCATAGACATAAGGAGGTCATCAGAGAAGTTGGCTGAGGTTTTGCAAAAGGCCAGCTTGCTGTGTGCCAAAGTGTCTGGAGAAACCGACCATTGGTTGAGCGTCTCTGCAAAAGGCGTTCCTCTCATAGAAGTGTTATCAGAGAAAAGAGAGCTAGTGATTCGAGAAAGCAGTGTTGAATCATGGACATCTTCTCTTCCCGCCCGTTCCCACACCTTTTGCTCACTTGTGCCTCACACTACGAACACGATTGTTGAAGAAAGCTGAAGTGCTGGGCAATTTCTCTCAACGTGTTCTGGAGAGGATGGCAAATCGTTATGGTTGATATCGAGATATATGACGGTGTGTCCGGGTCGAATATAAATGTGCGTGCTGAACGAAATCGATGGCATGAATCGGCACCGAAATACTCGAAAAATGCAGTTGCCGAAGAGAAATAATGTTTTAAGAAATCTGGGAGTAACGAGCTCTGAGGATTTGCTCACTTTCTCCCTGATATGGCGAGGACGCTGGGGATATTAAACAGGGCAAAGCTTTGCCAGTGAAGTGTGTCCATCGCAAACGGGGCAAGGAGCTAGGATGGGAATGGCGACAAGTCTCGAAGTTCATAGCATATCGCCAAGCGACTCTTTGGGACTTGAAGCATCTTCTCGAATAAATGCCGAAGAGGGCGAGAAGGGCATGTTCGTGAAGTTCGAAGGATATAAATGAAGGCCGTGACCAGGGTCTCATTGGAGACGAAAACGGCCACTCAGATCGAAATGTTGGAGCAACGGCGCCGTAAACCAATCAACTTGTAATGTGAAGATGTAAATTTTGCAGCAGACCAAGTTTTGTTTATTTGCGTTTCGCCATGATCATTTCCCTCGTCGAGGGCAATGACGCTAGTGAAGCCTGTCCAGGTCTTGCTGCCAGACTGCTGAGCCCCACAACGTCCAACGAATGATAGTATGCGCCGTTGTTTAAGGCAGAATCGATCGAATTTTGCTTTTGGCATGGACCAATCTGAATGTGGTCAGTTGAGGCTCAATGGATTCGCTGACAGTGGAAGTAGTTTGCATGGAATTTGGAAGAGAGACTGAGAATTACCCCACCAAACATGCCCCCGAAAGGGGAAAATTGAAGTGTCTGCCCTCTGAAGATCTCGATTGCCTTCAGCTCTTCTGCTTCATCTTGACATGTTCGCTCAGATGAGCCTCTGTCGACGGTTTTATCGAATCCGGAAAAGCGCGAATGCCCTGACACGGGGAGCCTTCCCTGTGGCTCTGAACATCCGGCCCGGAGTCTGGCAGTTGACAAAAGAATGGAGGCGGCAGGGAGTAATAATTCTGAAGGCAGACTCATTTTCAGGGCTGATTTTTGGGCAGACTTGCGAGGCCATGGTGCGCGTAGGTATTTGTTTTCGCGATGATGAAGGCGTAAGACGGTATTTATTGGGGATAGAAATGCAACGAGAACGGGGAAGGAAGGACGTGCGCTTCTTAAGCCGAGAGATCTAGCTGCGTATTGTTGATTGGGGGGTAAACTGTTGCAATGAAGAGAGCGGCTGGGTTCGTCCTCCCTAATTGGCCATCTGGAGCTGGTTGGGGCGGCGCGTATGCAAGCCCACCCAAACGAGAGAGACAAATGAGCCTTTCATTTGAGGGCGCGAGTAGGTCAAAATATTTGAGAGAAGAACCTCGAGAGATTGAGAAAGGCTTGAGGGAGTGATAGAACTTAAGTACGGTATGAAGAATTGAAGAAGAGCAAGCGCCCGACCTTTTGCTGCCTCAAATTGCTTTCACCGAAGAGCAGATTCCGAACATACCTGAGCCTCGTGCCAGAGGGCGTTGAAAGCCTCCCTAGGGCGTTTCAACACGCCCGCAAATTTTGATTGCGCTATCATTCGTAGTAGCGATACTGAGCCTTGCTCGAGAACATTCGACCATTTGATGTTCTTGTTGTGTGACGGAGTACAATTGTTTAGTAAAAAAAGGGGGTTTGGGGCAACAGGCCGTACGTGGCTTCTGTAATTCAAGACATCTTGTCCTCGAGGCAATGAGGAGCGCAAAAACAATCTTGCGTGGTGAGCAGGGCTGTCTTTTGATAAGAGGTATCAGGAGGTACAGTAGCCTCGGGTTCGCAATGGCAGCCATAATAATAGTCGTCCCAGTCTCTTTACGGCGCTCAAATTAACTGCAATTTTGCATCATGTGTTTCTCCAGTAAATCATGACAAGGGAAGAGGACGACTGAGGTCTTTGGGGGCGGGATTTACGGTAGTTCCCAGATTATCTCGCTAATGTGTCTGAACGGCAAGTATGGTAAACACTACGACTCAAATCACCTGAAAGTTATAAGAAAACCTATACAGTAACTTTAAGAAACAGAGAGAGATTTTCCACCCACGAACATCACGATGATTACAGGTCTTGCTTCTTCCCACAGCCCGTACAGTCGGACAAACCGGTGATTCCAACCATGTGCTCATCTCTCACAACTAGGTCTGTGGCCAATTTGACAACATCTCGGGTTTTCAGAACTTGCTCCAAGGCAAGTCGATGGTCTATTTGCAAATGCTCAAGTAGCCCACCATCTGAGAATTGGGATAAAGAACCTTTGCAGGACTTCAACGCGCATTCGTAGTCACCATGCACTTTCCCAAAATGCTTGTCGGCTGCAGCATTTTCGTTCCAAGGTGAGGAGGATCCTGTCCGACTCTGGCAGTGAGCATATGGACAAAGTTCAGTTTTATGATGCGCTCGCAGATGGGAGAACCATTTGTCTCTTCGGCAAAACTGGGTCTTCTTGTGCTCACAGGAAGAATATGGGCATCTGATTTTTGGCTTCTCAGTATGCACTGAGAGGATATGGCGGCGCAAGTCAAATTTCCGCTGGAAGGGTTTCTTATACTTGCAGCCATCCCTTGTACATATGAGGGGACTGATATGGACGTTGTTGAGATGGGCATCAAACTGCTTGAGGGTTTTGTGACCAGCATTCGACAAGCAATTATGCCAAGAACATTTCTCGTTAGGCTTCCAGGAGCTGCGGGCGGTGCGAGCGTGGACTTCGGTGTGACGTTTGTGCTCTTCAACAGTCATTGGTATCTTGGAGCAGTCGGGCCAGTCGCAGCACAAGGTCTTGGATGGGGGAGCCGGGATTGGTTTCGATTCCAAAGCGCCCTCTCCCAGGGGTGCAACGGACGCCCAGCTACAACACGCAAGTTCGAGGTTTTCTGTCGGTCGAAGATGACCAAGCCCCTGTAAGGCAAAGCTGCTTTCGAATTGATTGTCAAAGAAGGAGGTGACACTGCATGATGTGTCGAGATCGATAGGCCAATGAGATGCGAGCGGGAGCGGCATGGGTGCTGAGTATGGCCTAGCGCAAATGCCCTGTTTAGCAAGCGAGGTCGAAAAAAAATATCGTACCATTCAAGGTCGCGAGAAAAGAGGGCGTTTGTATCTGATGATGTGTTCGTGGCGTCGCAAGGATCGATCATTGTGAAAACACCCGTGTGGGTTCCACCCAGGTCGTTTGAAAGCGAATCCATCATAGCGAGACAGAATATGCGTTGGTAGCCGGAGTCTTTGCGGAGAACTCGAGGTTGTGCGGATGGTAAACTGAGCAATTTGCACCCTCGGAGGGCGAGGGGGAAGTAGGAGCTTTTATGTCAGTCAATTTATATTCATTGCCGCCTGCAAGGCTAGGCTCACCTGGCCAGAGGTAACGCATCTCCATTAGTGACCCTGGTCTAATTGCCTCATTTGCCTCTCTTGCTTGTCCAGTGCGTCTACAGTAGCGGGC
>Ga0302325_10007314_pt1 | contig 24543 bp, 25 predicted proteins | sample Palsa_T0_2_FD_201948 | JGI IMG/M metagenome (GOLD analysis project Ga0302325, IMG submission 201948) | Peat permafrost microbial communities from Stordalen Mire near Abisko, Sweden - Palsa_T0_2 | ecosystem: Environmental > Terrestrial > Soil > Palsa > Peat permafrost | place: Sweden: Abisko... | reverse complement strand
CGGGGGCGAAGCCGGCATCGGCAAGACGCGGTTTGCCGGCGAACTTGCGCTACGGGCCGAAGAACAGGGCAGTCGCGTCTTGATCGGCGCGACGACCGGCCCCGAAGGTTTTCCGTACCAAGCATTTTGCGATGCGCTGCGGGCGGCGATCCCGTTGCTCGTCTCCGCAAATTTGGAACGCGTGTGGCTCGGCGTGCTCGCCACGGTGATTCCCGAGCTCGGGGCGCGCGTGGAAGTGGAGCGTGTCCCCCCGCTGCGTCCGGACGAAGAGCGGACGCGTCTGTTCGAAGCGTTTACGCGCGCGCTTCGCGCGATCGCTCGGGCTCGGCCGCTGCTGCTGATCTTAGAAGACATGCATTGGTGCGAAAGTGCGAGTGCCGAGCTCTTGGGGTTCGTGGCCAATCGCATCGCGTCCGAGCGCATCGCGATCGTCGCGACATATCGCACCGAAGAGATCGTCCGCAGCCATCCGCTGCGCCCGGTTCGGCGCGCGCTTCAAGGACGCGGCGCAACCTTGACTCTCGAATTGCCGCGGCTCGACCGCGCGGCGATCGACCAGATCGTGTCGCGGATGAGCGAACGCGGAAGCATTGTGGGCCACCCCGGGGCCGGGGAGCTCTACGCCAGGAGCCTCGGTAACCCGCTGTTTTTGGGCGAGCTGATTCGCGAAGGTTCCGAACGGTCGGCATCGCCGCTACCGGTCGGCGGAACCGGCGCGTTGCCGGCAAGCATCGAGTCGACGATCGCGGCGCGGCTTGCGCGCCTCGCGGAAGACGCGCGGCAAGCCGCCGGCGTATGCGCGGTCGTCGGCGACACCTTCGATTTCGAGATCGTCGGTGAAGTCACGGGTTGGGAGAGTAGCGCCGTGCTCGACGCGCTCGATGAATTGGTAGAGCGCCACGTCATCCGCGCAACCACCCGGCGCGAGCGCGGCGCCTACGCGTTCACTCACCATCTCATTCGCGAGACGGCCTACGCCGAGCTTTCGACGCAAACGCGGCGCCGCTATCACGGCGTCGTAGCGCGCGCGCTCGGCGCGTTGCACGGCGGGGAGTTGGACGGCTTGGCGGCGGAACTCGCGCGCCACTATGAAAACGCGGCCGAACCGCTCGCGGCCGCCGGCGCTTGGCTGCGGGCCGCACGAACGGCGTTTCGCGGTTATGCGAACGCCGAGGCCGTCGCGGCGGCGACGCGCGGTCTCGACTTGTTGCGTGAGATTTCATCGCAAGTCGACCTTAAGGCCGAGCTTCTTGCCGTGTGCGCCGATGCCGCCGACCGCCTCGGCGATAGCGAACGGCAAGGCGCGAACATCACGGCGCTCATCGAGTTGGCGCGCGAGCACGACAAAGGCGACGTGTTGCGCGACGCACTGCGCCGCGAGCTCGAACTCGCCCACGCCGTAAGCGACGAGCCCCGCGCACGAGCCGCGCTCGCGGCACTGTCGCGCGAAATCGCCCCGGAAGACCTGCACTGGCGGGCCGAGTTCCTCAAAGCCAAAGCACAACTCGCCTTCGACTACACCGACTTCGAAGTGACGCTGGACGCGGGAGCCGCGGCGATCGAACTGTACCGGTCGTGCGCAAACCAACGCGGCGAATTCGACACGCTGTTGATTCTCATCGAGACGCGAAACCGCATAAATCGCTACGAGGAGAATCGCGGGGATCTCGAACGCGCCGCGGAAATCGCGCAAGCCCTCGGCGATTCGCTCACCAAAATGCGCTTGCTGCAAGGAGCGATGGTCGAACCGTTCATGCGTGAAGATTTTCCGGCGGTGTATCGCATGGCCGGCGAACTGCTGGAGCTTTCGCGGTCGACCGGCAACCGCCGCGGCGAAGCACGAGCGTACGAGCGGCTCGCATGGGCTGCCAAGAGCATGTTCGCGATCGCCGAATCGATCGAGGCCCACGCGAAAGCACTCGCGACCTGCGAATCGATCGGCGATCTGCGTGGCAGTCGGACGGTCGAGAACAACTGGGGTTCGCTCGACATTGCTCTCGGCATGCTCGCGCGCGGGCGCGAGCGTCTCGAGCGTGTGCTTGCTGCGGCCACGGCCGAAAACGATCTCCGCATGCAGTACTTCGCCGCGATCAACCTCGGCGTGACCGCGAACTGGGAGCGCGATTTCGCCACGGCCAAGGAGTTCGAACTTCGCGCGCTGCTCCTCGCGCGGCGACTCGAGAGCGAGGCGCTAGCAGCGCTCGCCCTCGGCTGTCTCGGCGAGGCCGAGCGCGAGCTAGGCGAATTCGACGCCGCACTCGCGCACCTCGACGAAGCGGTGGCGATCCATCGCCGGCTCGACCAGCGGCTCGAACTTTGGACCAATCTTGCGCGGCTGGCGCTGGTTTGCGCGGTGCGCGGTGATCTGCAACGGGCACGCAACATCGCGCGCGAGGTCATCGACCAAGAGCGTGCGCACCCGGAACTCGTTCAAGACCCGGCCGCAGTGCTTTGGGATAGCGCGCGGGCACTGCAGGCGTGCGGCGACGAAACCGAAGCGTGCGCGGCCGTCGAACGCGCCGTGCGTCTGCAAGAGGCGCGCATCGCCACGATCGATCTACCCGAGTACCGCGAAAGCGCGGCGGGCATGCGCTGGTACCGGGCACTCTTGCGTGCCCGATCGGCTGGGGTTTGGCCGCAGCTCGGCGGCACGCTCTCGTAAAGCCCAAGCGCCGCGAGGACGCTTCCGCTACGCGTGCCGGTTAGGATGGCTGGGCCGTGACCGATCAACTTTTCGTCGTGCGGATGTGGTACGAGGCGTCGGGCTCGCAACCGGGCCAATGGCGGGGGTCGATCACCCACGTGGGCTCCGAGGCGCGCTGGTATTTCGCCGAGCTCGGCGAGCTAAACGACTTCATCCGCGTTCGCCTCGAGCCCGGGGACGCTACGGCTACGGCGCCGCGTTAAGCTCGGCGTCATCGGTAAGATCGGTGGGCTTCGCCGCCCCGATAGTAAGGAGTTACGATTCATGCAACAGTCGATTTCAACCGCCGCTTCAAGCGAGCCGTTCGCAGCCGTCGCCCCGCAGGACCTCGCCGGCGCGCCCACTGCAGCGGGCTTGCGGATTGCACCGATGACCGATCGCGCGATCGCCGCAATCATCGACATGATCGTGATGAGCGCCGCCTTCCCGGTCGTAGGGATGTGGGCGGCCACGCAATGGGGCGGCGCAACGAGCAACGGCTTCGAGCTGGACGGGCTGCCCGCCGCGTTCGTCATGAGCGTCGTGACCTTCACCGGCTTCGCGTACTTGTGGGCCGGCGAGGGTCTTTTCGGCGCAACCTTGGGGAAGGCTGCGATGTCGCTGCGCGTGCGCCGCGCCGAGGGCGGTAAACCCGGCCTGCAAAAATCGCTCCTGCGCAATACCCTCCGGATCGTCGACGGCATCGGCGTCTACCTCGTGGGGCTCGTATTCGCGCTGACTTCGCCGACGCGGCAGCGCCTTGGGGATCGCGTGGCGGGCACCGTCGTCGTGCGCGCCGACTCGCCCGGCAAGGCCCGCCCCGCGGCCGCAATCGCGTGCGTACTCATCCTCGTCGCGTCGATCGCCGTCGCGGTCGGGCTCCACGCGACGGTTCCGGCCGCGGCGATCGCGGCGGCCACAACGCCGCAAGTGACGCACGCGGAACTCGGCACTGGAAACACCGACGACTACCAGATCGTCGGCGCTGCTAACACCTTCGCGACGAGTCAACCACAAATTGTCTGCACGTTTGCGGTCGCAGGCGTCGCGGCGGGCACGGCGATCCGCGCGGTCTGGATCGCCGAAGACGTCGGCAGCGCTGCCCCCGCAAACACGAAGATTATCGAAAAGACGATTACCGCTCCCGAGGGCGCGTCGTTCCCCGGTGACTTCGTACTCACCGCTCCTTCGGGCGGTTTGCCCGCCGGAAATTACCGCCTTGAAATCTACCTCGGAGACGCACTCGCGAAGACGCTGCCCTTCACGATCACATCGAGCAGTTAAGACAGTACGGGAGTAACGATGATGTCCAAAAGGAACCCCGCAATTGACCGCGCCACCCGAGTTGTAATGGCCGCGCTACTCGCGTTTGCAGCAAGCGGCTGCAGTCGCCAGGCGAGCGATGCGCAAAGCACGGCCGCGCCGGTCGCGCCACCGGTCGCGGCGCAGGCAACCCTCGCCCCCGCCGCCGTCGCGACCACGGGAGCGCAGCCGGACGCTGTAGCGACGCTTGCGGCGCAGCCGCAGGCCGCGGCAACCGTAGCCGCAGCCGCTCCGGCCGCGGGCATCGCCAGCAGTGACGGCGACAAAACCGGGACGCGGGTCGTGATCGACTCGTTGAGCCGCGGTTCGGATACGGTAACCCTCAAGTTCACGCTCATCAACGACTCTAGCGCAAGCTTGGGCATGTTTTACGAACTGTCCGGCAGCGGATATAGCGGCGGCTCCACCACGGCCGGCGTCACGCTGGTCGACACGGTATCGAAGAAGAAGTATTTTGCGCTAGCCGATACCGACAAGACGTGCATCTGCAGCCGGGATATCGACAACGTGGCGCCCAACGCGCAAGTAGCGCTCTGGGTGAAGTTTCCGGCGCCGCCACCGAGCGTTACGAAGATCACGGTCGACGTTCCGCACTTCATCCCGCTCGACGACGTTCCGATTTCGCAATGATCCGCCGGGTCGCGTTGACGGCCGTGCTCGCCGTTGCGGCCACCGCGCTCCCGCGACTATCCGCGGCCGATCCGGCCTATACGGTAAAGGTTCTGGACATCGTGTCTCACGTCGAGGACATGTCCGGCAACGTCCAGAGCATGTCCGGCAACGTCCAGAACATGTCAGGCAACGTCCAGCAGATGGCTGCCAAGATCGGCACGATGGTCGGAGCGAACAAGAACGTGGCGGTCAAGGTTACGCGCACCGAGGTTCGGATCGATCTGGCCTCCGACGTGCTGTTCGACTTCGACAGCTCCGACATTCAGCCCAAAGCGCGAACGTCGCTCGCCCGCATCGCGAAGTTCATCGGCGACCACGCAAAAGGCCAAGTTCGGATCCTCGGCTACACCGACGGCAAAGGCGCGGCGGCGTACAACCAAGGGCTTTCAGAGCGCCGCGCACAGTCGGTCGAGAGCTGGTTCGTCGACAAAGACGGCCTGACGCGCGTCGACTTCGCAACGCAGGGCTTCGGCATGCGCGATCCCGTGGCTCCCAACACCGAGCCCAATGGATCCGACAATCCGGAGGGTCGAAAGAAGAACCGCCGTGTCGCGATTATCATCCACGAGTAGCGCCACGTGCGCGTGGCACTAACGGGGGCGACAGGGCTCGGGGGGTCGCGCCGAACGGTTAGCTTTTGTCCGCCGCAACGGGGTTGAGCGCCCAGTCCAGGGCGTAGTCCGCGACCGCTTCCCAGCCGTCGACCCCGCCTGTGAAGTGCGGACGGCCCGGGAACTCCTTGAATGCGGTGATCGCCGGGGATTGGCTGATGAGCTTGAAATTGTGTCGGGTGTAATCGGGTGTCACGAGATGATCTTCGCCGCCGGCGATCAGCAGGATCGGCGGGCGATCGGCTTTGACGTCGATCCTCGCCGGCGAGTGAGGAACGAAGTTTTCGAACGCTCCCTCGAACAGGACACGATTTGCGCACGGGACCGCATACCGGTCGTAAAGCGCTGCGGATTCTTCCGGCGTCAGCGTGTTCGTAAACGCGTAGTGAAATTGCTCGGCGGTCAGCATCGTTGCGTTTGGAATGTTGAGCGGATTTGCGAGCACCGGCGCGCTCGCTTTGAGGGTGCTAAACGGAAGTTCGAGCACGCCCGCCGGCGCGCCGGGATCGAGACCGACGACGGCGGAGGCGAGCCCGCGGTACGCCAGCAACTGCGCGAACAGGCCACCGAAAGAATGACCCATCAGGATCGGCGGCGACTCCATCTTCCGCAGCAGCTCGTCGTAGTAATCGACGACGGCCTTGATGTCGAGTTTCGTGAACGGCGTGGGATCGGCGCGCAGCTCCTCAACGCTCCCGGCGAGGCCCGGCCAACCCGGCGCTTCCACCTTGAATCCGCGCGCCGAGTAACGCTCGACCCACTTTTCCCAGCTCGACCAAGACAAGAATAGCCCGTGAATCAAAACGATTGTTTTCATGTCTACTTCCTCTTTAGAAATTGCGTGAGGGCGGACATCGTTTCCGCCGGCGCCTCTTCCATGATCCAATGGCCGGCATGCTTGAGCACGATGACCGTTACGTCGGGCGATATCAACTTTGCCTGGGCGCCGAGCGGCGCGCCGAGCGACTTGTCCCCGCCGATCGAAAGCACCGGGATCGTGAGTTGCGTGGTCGCGAGCTTCGCGAAGTCTACCGCCGTCTTGGGGAACGATTCGAAGTACGCCCAACCGGCCGCCATGCGCCCGGGCCGCGCGTACGCCGAGGTATATTCGCGACGTTGGGCTTCGGGAATCGAGTGCTTTGCGTCGGCCGCGAAGTCGTTCCAATAATAGTCGTAGTAAATGCGTTCGCGTCCCGAAACCAGTGCGAGCGGCGTAGGCCCGTGGAAGCGGAAGTGCCACAGATCGGGGTTGTCATAGATCGGCTCCCAGCCCGCGACGCCCGGTAAGAACGCATCCATCAGCGCGAGCCGCTCGACTTCCGCCGGGTAGATCGCGGCGTACGCGTACGCAACCATCAAGCCGATGTCGTGACCGACGACGAACACCTTGGAATATCCGAGCGAATGAACGGCGCTGCGCACGAGTCGCGCCGACGAGCTCATATCGATCTCGCCGTTCGGGATGGACGAGTTCCCAATGCCGGGCAGATCGGGCGCAACGACCGTGAACTTCGGCGCGAGCGCAATCGCCAGCGGTTTCCACATGCGCGAGTCCTCACCGTAACCGTGTAACAGGACGACAACGGGTCCGTGACCTCCGACGGTGACGCTGACCATGCCGCCCTCGACTTGCACTTGGCGAGTTGTGAAGCCGGGACCGAAGTCGACCGGAAACGCCATCACTCTTCCCGTCGAGGACACGAAGCAGCAAAGCGCAAGCAGCGCAAAACGAAGTGTGACTATAGATACGTATCGCATAATACGCTCCTTGAAGGTTTGCGAGTGAACAGGTCTAGGGGCTTAGGCTAGAGTGGAGAGCGCTACGCCGGCGATGCGCCGCAGCGCGGGACGATCCGATGCGGCTCTCGCGAGCTGTCGCATTCCCTGAATCGTTGCGAGCAAGAAGTTTGCAAGCGCGGCCGGATCCTTATCCGCCCCAAGCTCGCCTCGGCTTTGGCCCGCTCGTAAGGCCGTTTCGAAGATCGCCTCTACTTCGGACTGATTGCGACGCACCAGCGTCGCAACGTCCTTGTCTTCGAGGTTGCGCTCGAGATTCGCGCTCAGTAACAAGCAACCACGTTCGTGATCGGCACGCGATTCATCGCAGATCCCGTGCAGAATGGCACCGAAACACTCTTGGACGGGGTGTCCCGAGTTGAAGAGCGCCTTCATCGCGCTCTGTGTCGACGTTCGATATTCGTCGAGCGCGCTGAGGTACAACGCTCGCTTATCGCCGAACGTATCGTACAGGCTTTGGCGTCCGATGCTCATTGCGGCCATCAGGTCATCGAGCGACGTCTTCTCGTAGCCTTTGCTCCAAAACACGTCAACCGCCGCCTTCAGGGCCCGATCGGGATCGAATTCCTTACTGCGAGCCACTGTTCTGGACTATACAGTCCAGAACGCACGACGTCAAGTCGTGTTTTCGCCTCCGGATCGACTTTTTTCTGTGCTAGACTCGCCTCATGACGCCGGGTGATTCAGCAGCCCTTGAGGCGCTTCGTCCGGTCTTGTTCGGCGAGGCGCCGCTCGACGAGTGGCCGCGCGGCAACGAAGCGGGCGGCGACTCCGAGCCTTGGGCTTCATTCCGGGCGGCGCGTACGAGCCTCGCCGCCGGAGACGCCGCGTCTGCCATCGTCCGCTGGCGGGCCATAGCGGCGATGCCCGGCATCGAGTCCCGGCACGTTCTCCAGGCGTGGTTCTTCCTTCGAAGCCACGGTGTGGCACCCGCGCAAGACGAGGCGGCGACGGTGCTCGCCGCGGTCGCCGACATACCCGTGGACCGCGGCCGCGACCTCCTTGTAGCTTATCGCGACGGCGGCATTCGCTACTTCAACTATTCCGGAAAGGCATCGATCGTCGAGCCGAGCGCTGCTCCTACGGCATTGCAGGACGCCGCGAACGCGTGGCTGGCCGTCGCGCAACAGCTCGCAACGCTCATCGGCCCCTGGGACAAGCCGGCGCTGCCGGCGCTCGCCCCGGATCAGGCGCGCCTTCTCATGCTCACGCCCAGCGGCCCCCGATTCGGGCAGGGGCCGTTGGACGCGCTGATGGGTGACCCGAAGGGCGCGGGGTACATCACGGCAGGCGCTTCCGTGCTGCAAGCCTGGGGGGCTCTGCACGTTCCCGGGTAGGCCGCCGGGCGTGTGGGCTATCCTTTAAGGAAACCGATCGAGAGCCATGGCACCGCCGCGACGATGATCAGGGCCACGATGAGCGCGCACATATAAGGAAGCATCGGCTTGACCGCGGCGTCGGGCTCGCATTTTCCGATCGCGCACGCACCGTAGTAGCCCACACCGAGCGGTGGAGCGAATAGTCCGACACCCATTGCGAGAATGACGACGATCGCGTAGTGGATGGGATTCACGCCGATTTGCAGGGCGATCGGAAACAGCAGCGGACCGAACAGTACGATCGCCGGTGCGCCCTCGAGCACCGAGCCGAGTACGATGAATAACACGATCGAGAGTGCGAGAAACCCCGCCGGGCCGCCCGCGTGCGAGAGCAGCGTCGCGAGCTGTTGCGCAAAGCCCGATTGCGTCAGCGCCCACGCCATGGCCGTAGCCGTGGCGATGATCAGCATGATTGCGCCACTGAGGCTTGCGGTCTCGATCAACATCGGATACGCGCGTCGCCATTTGAACTCGCGGTAGACGAAGACCCCAACGAGCAGCGTGTACACGATGCCGATCGTGGATACTTCCGTCGCGGTCGCAACGCCGTTCATCACGAAGAACCGGATCACGAACGGCAACACGAGGCCCGGCGACGCAACGAGAAACGCTCGCCCGATTGCTCGTGCGGACGGACGCTTGACGAGGTCGGTGCGTTCGTTCCGTGAGCGAAATAGCGCGACCACGATGAGGCAGATCGACGCGACGAGCGCGGGCAACAGCCCGGCGGTGAACAGGTCCTTGATCGAGAGGCCCGCGACCGTGCCGATCATGATGAGCACGAAGCTCGGCGGAATCGTCTCGGCCATTGCGCCCGAGGTCGAGAGCAGCGCGATCATCTCCGGCCGCTTCTGACCGCGCTTCTCCATCTCGGGGAACAGCACGGGGGCAACGGCCGCCATGTCCGCCGCTTTCGATCCCGAGATGCCGGAGACGAGGTACATCGCCGCGACGAGCACGATGTTCAGGCCGCCCTTAAAGTGGCCGACCAAACTCGCGAGCGCGTCGACTAAGCGGCGCGAGATGCCGGCAGCTTCGATCAGCACGCCGAGCAGCACGAAGAGCGGGATTGCGAGCAGCACGAGGTTCCCGATACCCTCGCTCATGCGTCCGACGACGGTGCTGAGCGGGCTCGTCGTCGCGAGCGCGAGATAGCTTACCGTCCCAAATCCGAAGGCAAAGGCGATCGGCACGCCGATCGCAACGCACGCACCAACCACGATCACGAAAAACACTACGAGGTTGACGTTACCGAGCGACGTAAGCGCGCCGTGAAAGTGCAGCGCCGCAAACGCCGTGACCGCGGCCACGACGGCGACCGGAATGCTGCGCCTCGGATTCCCGTCGACGAGCCGCAGCACGGCTAGCGCCAGCAGTAGCACGAGTCCGGCCATGATCGCGATGACTTCGTATGAACGCGGAAGGTTGAGCGCCGGCGAGAAGTCGATCGTTTCCAGATCGTAATATTTGAAGCTCGCGGGAATCAGCATCACCGAAAACATCGCGATGACCGCAGCCGAAACGATTTCGAGGGTCTCTCGCACGGGCACGGACACCACGCGGAAGAGCGCGCTCATCCGCATGTGTTCGTCGCGGCGATAAGCGACGACCGCGCCCAGCATCGTTAGCCAAAGAAAGAGATACGCTGCAAGTTCGTCGGTCCACGGGAGCGCGTTGTGCAGCACATAGCGAGAGAACACTCCCGCCCCGAGAATGCACACCTCGGCAACGATCACGAGTGCGACGACCGGCTCGACGAAGGCGCCGATCGTGCGATCGATCGCCATCGTCGAACGTCGCCAAAGACGCCGGGGAGGCGGCACTAGAGCGTCGTTGCCGGCGCTGAGTTCCGCGTGAAGGACGTCCTCTATAGCCGCCGTCGCCACGGCGCTAAACCGGAAGCGCTGTGCTAAACAGCCGCTCTTGTTCGCGCCGCAGTTTCCAGATGAACGACGACTCGTCCCACGTTACGTCCGCTTCCCCGATCGGGTGGTCCGCCGGCACGTCGCGATTGAGTTTCAACCCATACGCGAGACCCATCGGCACGAGCTGCTCGCGGCGCGCCCGGTCGCCGGACACCACGTCGCCATAGACGGCGTAGCCGCCCTCGCCGTCGATCATTTCGCCCGCCTTCATTGGGGCTCGCGTCGCGCACACCACTTCGGCGAGCGGACCGTACGTCGGCGCACCCGTCGGATCGCCGTCGATCATGATGCTCGCGATCGACTGGCCGACTTCGAGCCCGATGAAGTGATATGGCCGCCAAAGCGCGCCGTACGTGCCGCTTGGATCGGTCGCGACGCCATATTCCGGCCAGCATTGCCGGCTATAGGCCGACTCCGACGTGTACGTTACATACACGCCCCAGCGCAGGTGGTTCGGCACGTCGGTATCGTCTTCGTAGACGCTACTCACGATGTCGACCATACCTTCTCGTTCGAGCAAGCCGCCCGCAGATTTCGGAACCATCATGCTCGCGAGCTTCTCAACCGGAACCGGGGCGAAGTTGAGGCCGTTGTCGGAAATTCCAAGCCCCGACGCGTTCGCAACGGCGGCAGCTTCGATCGCGGATTTCGTGCCGTCGAGAAACGAATTGAACATACGGCCGTTGATGCCCGCCTTGGCGACCTCTTCTAAGGTGAAGCCGTAATGGGTATGCCACGTATCGGGCGTGCTGCGGCGATATTTCGGCAAGAACTTCGTGCCCTTACCGGCCGCCACCACGCGGAATCCGCTCGTGCGTGCCCAGTCGATGAGCTGGCAGATCAACGCGGGCTGGTCGCCGTAAGCCATTGAGTACACCACGCCCGCCTGCTGCGCCTTACGCTGCAGGATCGGGCCGACCACCACGTCGGCTTCGACCGTTACCATGATCACGTGATGTCCCGCTTCGATCGCCCGGAACGCGTGCAGGGCGCCGGCCTCCACGAAACCGGTGGCCTCGATGACGATGTCGACATCGCACGCCGCCGCGATTTCGCCCGACGGAACCAGCGCCGTTTTTCCGGCACGAGCAATGTCGTTAGCGCCGGCGACGCTCTCGGCGGCTGCGAACCGTTCGGGTTGCCAACCGGCCTTCACGGCCGCGGCCTTCGCGCGATCGATGTTGAGATCGGCGAGAACGGCAAGGTTGACTCCCGGCATGAGGTTGAGCTGGGCGAGGATCATCGTGCCGAATTTTCCCGCGCCGATCAGTGCGATGCGCACGGGCTTCCCCGCATCCGTGAGGGCTTGGAGTTTATTAGCGTAGTTCATAAGCGCTCTTCCCCTATCAGCCGAGTTTGCCGCAGTATTTTTCGAGTAAGGTCCACGCGTCGTTCCCGAACTCGCCTTTCCATTTCGCGTAGTACGATCCGAGACGAGGTTTGAAGGTGTCGTGCGGCGGCGAGTTGACCTTGAGGCCCTTCGCGGCGAGGCCTTGCGCGAGCGACACGTTGAGCGAATCCGTCGCCTTGCGCTGCGCCATCGCGTAGCTCTGAAAGTTGCGCTCAACGATCGGGCGGAGATCGGGCGGCAGATTGTTCCACGAATCCTGATTGCCGATGAGCCAGAAACCCGACCACATGTGGTTCGTGAGGCTGAGATACTTCTGAACTTCGTAGAAATGCGCGGTATCGATGTTCGCCAGCGGATTTTCCTGGCCGTCGACGATCTTCGTCTGTAACGCCGTGTACAGCTCGTTGAACGCGATCGGCGTGGGCGACGCGCCGAGCGACTTGAAAAGATCGACCGACATCTTCGCGGGCGGCACGCGAATCTTGAAATTATTGAAGCTGTCGGGACCCGTGATCGCCGCGGTGCTCGACGTCACCTCGCGCATACCATTGAGGAAAATCGACCGGTGCGCGTACAGGCCTTTGGCATTGATTTGATCGTGCACGTACTTGCCGAGATCGCCATCGAATGCAGTTAGCGCGTGCTTGGTCTCGTTAAAGGCGAAGCCGATGCCCGCAATTGCGGCCACGTCGACTACGTCGCCGAGCGTGACCCCATCGATTAACATGAACTCGAGCGCGCCCGTGCGGACCTGCTGCAGCATCGCAGCGGCGCCGCCGAGCTGATTGTTCGGGAACAGCTGGATGTCGACGCGGCCCTTCGTGTCGCGCCGGATCGCATCGAACGCCTTGGCGCCTTCCGTGGCGTTGGGATGCTGGGGCGAGTTGTCGGTGCCGAATTTCATCGTGAAATCGGCGGCCCGGGCCGGGCTCTTGATGATGGCGATGCTCGCCATAGCCGCAAGGGCAGACGCAGAGAACTGCCGGCGACTGAGAATGACTTCCATGAACGTCTCCTAGCGAAGCACGAAGTATCTTTCAGTCCCGCTATCCTAGCTGGAATATGCCCGGTGGTCAACGGTTAACCAAAAACAGTTTACCAGGAGTCGCTGTCGGCAAGGATGAATGGCTGCTACATGAGTTTTGCTGGTTTCGCGGGACTCGCAACGGACGTCACCTCCGATATTCGCGAGCGGATCCTTAGTGGACGTCTCTCGGACGGAGAGCGCATCGTCGAGCGCGAGCTCGCCGAGGAGCTCGGCGTGAGCCGGGGGCCGATCCGCGACGCGCTGCGCCTCCTGGAAGCCGAGGGCCTGGTGATTACATCGCCGCGCCGGGGCAGCCGAGTTTCGCTTCCGACGGGGAACGATGCGGGCGAGATTTTCGCGATCCGTGCCGCGCTCGAGCCGGTCGCTGCGACCATGCTTGTGGAACGAGGCGACCCGGCCGCCTTTGCAGCGCTCGACGACGCGATTACGAAGCTCGGAGCGGCCGTCGGTAGCGGGGACTGGCCGCAAGCCATCCACGCCGACATGCATTTTCACGGGACCATTTTTCGCTATAGCGGCAGCCGCCGGCTCAAGCGGATTTGGGACGGAATGAACACCTCGCTCCTCCACATTTTTCGCGGCCATCGGCCGCTCTATCGCTCGATCGAAGACGTCTTGCCGCGACATATCGAGTACCTCGAGGTGCTGCGCCGCGGCGATCCCGCGGAAGTCGCACAGCACGCTTGCGAGCACGTCATTGAATTTCGCGATCGGTTTCTCGCGCAACTCGCCGATCCACACGACCACCAACCGTGATCCTAGGCGTCATCGCCGACGATTTCACCGGGGGAACGGACATCGCAACCGTGCTCGCGCGCGATGGCCTCCGCGTCGTGCAAGCGATCGGCGTACCGCCGATGGATCGCGATTTCGGCGAGGTGGACGCGCTCGTGATCGCGCTCAAGACGCGCTCCATTCCCGCGCTGCAAGCGTGCGCGATTTCGCTTGAGGCCCTCGAAGCGCTGCGTGCCCGCGGCGCCGAGCGCGTCTATTTTAAATATTGCTCGACGTTCGACTCGACCGATCGCGGAAACATCGGTCCGGTCGCCGAGGCCTTAGCCACCCGGCTCGGCGCCAAGATGGCGATTTTCTGTCCCGCGTACCCGGAGAATCACCGGCGCGTCTTCGGCGGCTACCTATTCGTCGGCGACGTGCTGCTCTCCGAATCGGGCATGCGCGACCACCCGGTTACGCCGATGCGCGATGCGAACCTCGTGCGCGTGCTCGCGCGCCAGACCACGCGCGCCGTCGATCGCGTGGACCTCAACGCCGTTCGCGCAGGTCCCCGCACCGTCGCGGCGCGTTTGCGCGAGCTTCGCGAAGGCGGTATATTTCATGCGATCGTCGATGCGACGCGCGACGCGGATTTCGAAACGATCGCCGCGGCCCTCGGCGACGATGTTCTCGCAACGGGTGGTGCGCCGTTCGCGGGCGGCTTTGCGACGCGCCGGCGGGCACGCGGTTTCACGCCGGCAGACGACGCGCAACGAGCGCTTCCGGCTGTCGGCGGACCGGCCGTGGTCATCGCCGGTTCGTGCTCTCGCGCGACGCTCGCCCAAGTCGCGCTCTCGCGCACGGCGATGCCGACGTTCGCACTCGACGAGCGCGTCTTCACGCAGACCGACGACGTCGTTTCGTCCGCGCTCGCGTGGGCGGATGCCCAGTCGAAGGACGGCCCGATTATGGTGACGGCGAGCGAAGCGCCCGAGGCGGTGAGCGAACATCACGAACGGTATGGTGCCGACGAAGCGAGCCGCAGCGTCGAAGACGCGCTCGCGCGTATTGCAAGCGGCTTACGCGAACGCGGCATCCGGCGCTTCATCGTGGCGGGCGGCGAGACGAGCGGCGCGACGGTTCGCGCGCTCGGCGTCGACGCGCTTCGGATCGGGCCGCAAATCGAGCCGGGCGTCCCGTGGACCGTGACCGTTGACGCGCAGCCGATCGCGCTCGCGCTCAAATCCGGAAATTTCGGCTCCGAGGATTTTTTCGCGCGCGCCCTGGCGACCGCGCCGTGAACGCAGGCACCGAACGCGCGGAGCTCGTGGCCGCAGGCGCGCGCCTCGCCGCTCGCGGGCTCGCTCCCGGAACGTCGGGCAACCTCAGCGTGCGGCTCGCAGACGGCAGTTACTTGATGACGCCCACGAACGCGTCGCTCGCATCGCTCGACGGATCGCGTCTGGCCCTCATCGACGAAGATGGAACGCCCCTGAGCGGCGATCCGCCCACGAAGGAGGCGGCCCTGCACCTTGCGATGTACGGCGCGCGACTCGACGCGATGGCCGTGGTGCACCTGCACGCGCCCTACTCGGTGGCCTTAGCCTGTTTGCAGCATGACGATCCGAGCGACACGCTTCCAAAATTGACGCCGTATGCCGTCATGCGCGTCGGCGCGTTGCCGTTGATCCCGTACGCGCCGCCCGGCGATCGCCACCTTGCGGACTCGGTACGCGTGCAAGCGCGCACGCACCATGCGGTCTTGCTCGCGAACCACGGTCCGGTCATTGCCGGGACTTCGCTCGCATCCGCGACCGCAACCGCGGAAGAAATCGAAGAGGTCGCGCGTCTCTCGTTCATTCTGCGCGGACTCCCGACGCGACCGCTCGATGCCGATCAGGTGGCGCATTTGCGCGCCGCTCACGCATTGCGCTGATGCCGAAGCTCGCGGCCAACCTCACTTGGCTCTTCACGGAGTTGCCGTTCGAGGAGCGCTTCGGTGCGGCCGCACGCCACGGTTTCCGCGCCGTCGAAATGCTCTTCCCCTACGAGCTGCCGCCCGAACGTCTGCGCGAACTGCTCGACATGCACGGACTCGAACTCGTCCTGTTCAATTTACCGCCGGGCGACTGGACGGCGGGAGAGCGCGGCCTCACCGCGCTGTCCGGACGCGAGCGCGAGATCGACGCGGGCGTCGCGCTCGCGCGTACGTTCGCTCGGGCGACGAGATGCCACCGCGTTCACGCGATGGCCGGGCTCGTTCCGCCCGGCACCGACCGGACGATGTGCGAACCGACGTACATCGAAAATCTCCGCCGCATCTCGCGCTCGTTTCGCGACGATGGGGTCACCGTGCTTATCGAACCGCTCAACGTCATCGAGAATCCAACGTACCATCTTCAGACGACGGCAGCGGCGCTAGCGACGATAGCGGCGGTTTCGGAATCGAACCTTTCGCTCCAGCTCGATCTCTACCACACGCAGATCACCGAAGGCGACCTCGAACGCAAAATCCGCGCGCTTGCGGGCAAGTTCGCGCACGTACAGATCGCGGGCAACCCGCATCGCAACGAGCCGGACACGGGCGAAGTCGATTACGACTACATCCTCGGCGTCCTCGACGCCAACGGCTACGACGGCTGGATCGGTTGCGAGTATCGTCCACGCACGACGACGCCGGCAGGCTTAGCCTGGGCGAATCGCTACCTCGGCCGAAAGGCGCGCTCCGCTCACTGAGGGGCTCGCCCGCTTAGTTGCGCCCTAGTCCGACGGTTTCCGGCTCGCGGGGAAGCTTGGGCGCTTTTTCCGGTTCCGGACCGCCGCTCTCTTGCGTAATCGCACCCTGGGCGTCTTTGCGCGCAATGGTAAAGTTGTTACCTTTATCCACGGCGATACGGACGTAATCGTCTTTCTCAGCTTTAGCCAGCAGCTGACCGAGCTCGCTCGTTTGAGGAGCCGAAATGTCTTGCGGACGTCCGCCGACGGTCGTATGAACGGTGACCAGGCCGTCTTTGATTTCGGGTGGCTCGCACAATTTGCCCGAAACGGAGCCGCCAAGAGACTTCGGCGAGCCGTTGACCATGAGATCCGTTCCGAACTCTCGCGGCGCGCGATCTGCGGCTTTCGCTTGCGCTGCTTCGCGCTCGAAATTCGTTTCGGATCGAACCGACTCTACTTTCCTTGCCATGTCGCCATGGCGCACATCCGGAATGCCCGCAAGCGTATCGCGTACGTCCTTGTTCGCAATCTCCGGGTTCTGCGGCGGCTCCGGGACGGATTTCGGATCGAACGTGATCGGCGTATCCTTGTTCGATGCACCGATGATCGCGTCGGCGAGGTTTTTCGCGTCGGGCCCGCCCGCCATCAAACGCTGCCGCACTTCGTGCGCATCTTTTTGATCGATCGTCACCAGGCCGGCGTGAAGATTACCGTGCTCGTCGGGATCGAGGACCTTGATCACCGACCCGACGGTCGGATCGACGTCGTGCGGGAGTTCGGTCTTCGGGAAATACGTATGCTGGTTTGCTCTATCGTTGATGTCGTGTTCGACCTTGCGCGCGAATTCCGGGTCAGACGTCACCTCCTTGTAAAACGCATCGACATCGCGCGCGGCGACGTGAAAGCTGCCGGCGGTCATCTGACCCTCGGAAAATTGAAACCGAGCGTAAAGTTCTTCGCCTTTCGTTTCGCCCGGCCGATCGTAGCGCGTCTCACCCTCGAGCTTTCCGGCCCGGAGATCTTCGAGCACGGCGACCTGAGTGAAGTTGCCGCCGAGTTTGCGCTGCGCGTCCTGAAACTGTGCGAGATACTGATCTTTAGGATCGCCGTACGGTATCTGATGCTTGCCGACCCAGTAGCCGTTGTCATCGGTCTTGTCGACCTTGATCAGGTCCTCAACTTGCTCTTGCGGAGTCGCCATCGATCAATCACCTCGCTGGATGCAACGGAGACCGCTAGTGTAGCACGCGACCAAGGAAGCCTCCAAATCGCCGCGTACCCAAGGCCGAGACGTGCCCTTGGAAAGCGATGCTCCCTATACATGCCCGAGCTGCGGCGAGAGCAATTTCGTCGGAGCCGACCCGAGCGCCGGCCGGCGCCAGCGGCTCACCGAAGATTGCCCTGTCTGCTGCAGACCGATCGAATTCGTTCTGGTCTTCGATGCGGACGGCGACGCGGTGGTCGAGGAGTGCGAGCTCGCGGAATAGCCCCCAGCCGGGGCGGAGTTCCCCGCGAAACATGCTGTGACCGTGCACCGTAGCTGGGGCAGTTCGCGCGTTTTGTGTGGAGGTTTTCTCATGCAATTCAGTTCCCGGCTTGCAGCCGGATCGATCGCCGCCGTTCTTCTGCTGACGCCCCCGGCGGGCGCGCAGACCGCCGATAAGTACCGGGCGCTCGCACACCACATCGTCGTCGACGTCGCCGACGTCAAATCGGGCGACGTGGACTTGATTACGACCACCGACAAGAACATGACGCTCGTCGAAGACCTGATCGTCGAGCTTCGCAAGGCCGGCGCGTGGCCGATCGTCGACCTCTTTAGCGATCGCGCAAACCTCGCGTACTACCGCGAAGACGCACCGTCGTTCGACCTGGAGACGCCCGAGGCGTTTCGTCGGCTCATGACGATTATTACCGCGCAGATCAATATCGACGAAGAGCTGGACCCGAGCTACTTTCAGAACGTCTCGCCGAAACGGCAGAGCGATCAGGCAAAAGCCTTTACCCCAGTGACCGCCTACCAGGCTAAACACGGGATTCCGTTCATCGAAGTCGGGAACGGCCTCTATCCTTCCAAGTACACGGCGGCCCAGTTCGCCATATCGAAGGATCAGCTCACCTCGACATTCTGGAGCGGAGTGAACGAAGCATATGCGACCGTCCACGCGAACGCGCAGCGCATGCATGGCGCGATCGGCGCCGGTCACACCGTCCACGTCACGGCTCCTAACGGCACGGACGTCACGTTCGGGGTGACGGCACGGCCGATGATCGTCAGCGACGGCAGCCTGCGGTCGTCCACAAAACGGAACGGCACCATACCGTTTGTCGGCCTTCCTGCGGGCGACGTGGTCGTCGATCCGGTTCCGGGAAGTGCACGCGGGACGGTCGTCTTCGATCCGGAGTTTTTCAACAACAGCGAAGTCGACGGCATGACGATGAAGTTTGCAAACGGCGCGATGACGTCGATGAACGCAAAGACCGGGCTCTCAGCAGTCAAGGCGTTCTACGACACCGGCACCGCCGGCAAAGGCAACTTCACGTTCGCCGATTTCGGGGTCAACCCGGGCGTCACGTTCGTACAGGGGAGCAAAATGTTCGTCCCGATGGCTGCCGGAATGGTCACGCTCGGCATCGGAGGCGACGTTTTCAACGGCGGCACGGATACGTCGACGTTCGCGTTCGCGGGCTACATGACCGGTGCGACCGTGACGGTCGACGGCAAACCCGTCGTCGTCAAGGGCAAACTTGCCGAGTAGCGCGTGACGTCGGGCTTCAAAAACGAGATAGAACGAGATGCGCCGCGAAAATGTCCTCGACGGCGAGTCCGAGTGATTTGAATACGGTGATCTCCCGGTCGTCACGTCGCGCCGGGAGTTCGCCGAGTTCCGCGCTCACGTGCTCGGCGCTCCACCGGCCTTCAGCGATACCCATGACGACGTCGCCCGCCTCTTTCAACGCCGCCGCGCGCGAATCGACAACGAGCCGGGCGCGGGCGACGAGCTCGGGATCGAGTTCGCGCTGTGCCGGCCGGCACGAACCGACCGCGACGACGTGCGTGCCCTCGGCCACCCATTCGTTTTGAACCACGGGTACCGGCGATGCCGTTACGGTCACCACGACGTCGGCGCCGCGCACGACGGCTTCGGCGCTTTCCATAGCGCGGGCTCCGGTCTCGTTTGCAAACTCGCGCAAGCGCTCGGCGGTCGGGCTCCAAACGCGCACTTCGGTAAAGTCCCGAACGAGGCGTAACGCTTCGATGTGACTGCGCGCCTGCACGCCGGAACCGATGATCCCGAGAACCCGCACGCCCGTGCGGGCCAAGTAACGGACCGACACGGCAGAGACGGCGGCGGTGCGTACTTCCGTGATATAGCGGCCGTCGAGCATCGCCCGGGCTACGCCGGTAACGGGGTCGAACATCACGATGATCGCCTGATGCGTGTCGAGCCCGAGCGCTGCGTTGCCCATCGAGACGGTAACGAGTTTCGCGCCGAGAGCGGGCAGCGCCGAGACGTAGCACGGCATCGATCCCAAGAGCGAAGGCTCCGCTCCGAACTCCAGCACAGTTCGCACCGGCTGGGCGACGCGGCCGGCCGAAAACTCGACGAGCGCACGCTCCATTGCTTCGATCAATTCCGGCATGTGCAGGCTTGCGCGCACCTCGGCTTCGTCGATGAAGCGCGGCTTCGTGGGCCGATTCATCGCGCGAAGCTCGCGAGGCTCAGGCGATGGCACGATTTGACCGTATGGCTCGATGCGAAGAGGCTCGCGAGGGCACGAGACTAAGATGGGCATCACGGAGATCTTTCATGCGCTTCTCAACCACTTCGGCGATGCTCGTTCTAACCTTCGCGGCAACGACGGCCGTTTCGGCGAGCGCCGGAGCGGCGGCAGCGCAGCCGTGCGATCCCAATGCGCCTGGAATGAACCAGATGTATTTGAGCGAGTGCTGGGGCGCGCAAGCGAAGGTCGCCGACGCGGCGCTCAACGCGGCGTACCCGAAGGTCAAGGCCGGCCTACACGAGAGCGGCGTCGACCCCGCGCCGCTGACGGACATACAGCTCGCCTGGATCGCCGCACGCGATAGGGTGTGCAATTACGAAGTCGACGCCATGGAAGGCGGCTCGATTGGCCCAATGCTCTACGCCGAGTGCCTCGACCGCATGACGCGCGCGCGCACGGCGAGATTGCAGGCGTTGCTCGCGATCGTGAAGGCCAAGGGCGGCATCCCGCGGGCCGAGCCCGTCTCGCCGAAGGCCGAGGCCGAATTCAAACGCGTCTACGGTTTGCTCGCACAGCGGATCGACCCGAAAGGACGGGCGGCGCTCGCGGCATCGCAGGACGCCTGGGTGAAGTATCGCGATCGCGCTTGCGCCTTCGAAGGCGGTAACTGCGCGACGGAACTCGCACGAGAGCGCACGACCGAGATCGAAAGCGGCTGGATGGGCGAGCGGTTTTGGTAGCCAATCACGGTACGAAACTCCAGAAGTGGGTATCCCGTGGTATGATTGGGCCGGACGAGACGGGCAGTGACGTCGGACCCGCACGTTTCGGCGGCGGTCCACTACGGCGCAAACGGCGCCCGTTCGGAAGGATATTATGAAACTCGTCACGGCGATAGAAGCCTCGAATCTCGAAGGCGCGAAGTTGATCGCCGAGTCGAACGAACTCGCGATCTATGATGTCGGTAACGATACGTATACGCTCGTTCATCGGCACGCCGCGGTCGAATGGCAAGCCGTTACGATTTCCGGAGACGGGATTTTTCGCGTGCTTGAGTTGCTCGCAAAGGCGACCCGTACGCTCTACCGCGACGTTGCGTCCGACGTTTCCAAAGGTATGCGGTCATAGGCGGCAGTTGCCTCGCCGGAATCGCGGAGGCCGAAACGGCGATGTGCGCGCGCGTGCTCCGCAGCGCAGGGATGACGGGTTCTGCGATCGTCGCGCGCCTTAACGTCACGGAGCTCGCACGCCACGCGCCCGATCTCATCGTGTGCGACGTCGACGGCGTGGTTTCCGATCCGCTCGAGTTCATTCGTCAAGTTCGATCCGTGCTGCCGAAATGCGTCATCGCGGTGTACTCGCGGGCGCGCACGAAAACGTGGGCGGACGCATGCCACCTCGCGGGCGCGACGTGCCTCCTCTCGAAGGCGTCGAGCGTCGAAGAACTGTCAAACGGCTTGCGCGAGGGGACGATCAGCGGATGTTACACGGATTCTCGCTTCGATGCTGCATAGCGTGAGCGCCGTACGCGTTAGCTGAAGAGGCGCTCCCGGACTACCTCGGAGCAGGCACCCACGGCGGCGGCGTCCAGATCGCTGAACGCATCCAGTTTGTCGCTCTCGACGTCGATCGTCCCGACCACCCGGCCGTCGGGGGCGAGGATTGGGACGATCATCTCGGAGCCGGTCGTCTCGAGGTTCGTCAGGTAGCGCGCGTCTTGGGCGACGTCGTTCGATACGACCGTCCGTCGCGAGCGTACCGCTTCGCCGCTCAAACCCTTGGACGCCGAAAACGTAGGATATGCGGGTGGCGCAGGGCCGGAGTAGGCGATCACTGCGATCTCGTCGGGCATGACGTCGTAGAGCCCGACCCAACGATAGGAGCCGGCAGTGCGAATCGCTTCGGCGATCAGCACGGCTGTGGCCGCGCGATCCATCTCTGGCGTTCCGACGGCTTTTACGGTGTCCCGAAGATCCATCGCGCGTATTTCGCGCAGGAAGGCGCCGTACCAGCCGAGCTAACTCTAGGGGATGCCCCTGGTATTCGATCGCGACCGTCGTACGTGATTGCGCTCGTGACGTGCGGGGCCATCGGCGCCGTGCTCGGTTCGTTCGTCGCGGTCCTCTTCGATCGTCTTCCGCGCGGGATGTCGATCGTGTCGCCGGCGTCACATTGCGCGGCGTGCGGGACGTTCTTGAGACCATGGGACAACTTGCCGGTCATTGGATGGCTCGTGCTGCGCGGTCGCTGCCGTTACTGCGCCGCATTCATCCCGCTGCAGTTTTTCCTCTTGGAACTCCTCGGCGCGGCCGGCGGCCTTGCCGTCGCGCAACTCTTCTTCCGCTAACCCGCGGTTTGGCGGGGTGCGCGATGGAGCAACATCGCGTCACCGAATGAAAAAAAGCGGTAGCGTTCGCCGATTGCAGCACGGTAGCCGGCCATGACGGGATCGTAGCCGCCGAACGCGCATACGAGCGCGAGCAACGTCGAGGCCGGTAAATGGAAGTTGGTCAAGAGTACGTCGGCCACGCGAAAATCGAAGCCGGGCGTGATGAAGATCGACGTCTCCGCCGTTTCGGCGACGACGTCGCCGGCGTGCGCGGCGGCCGACGCCTCGAGCGCACGCAGCGCCGTGGTGCCGGCAACGACGACGCGACGGCCATCGCGCTTGGCGGCGTTGACCTCGGATGCGGTAGCGCTTGGGATCTCGTAGCGCTCGGCGTGCATCACGTGCGCGTCGAGCGTTTCGGTTTCCATCGGTTTGAAGGTACCGTAGCCGACGTCGAGGACGAGCGGCACAATTCTGACGCCGCGCGCCGCGATCCCCTCTAGAACGCGCGGCGTAAAATGCAGCGATGCGGTCGGCGCGGCGACGCTGCCGGGAACGCGCGCGAAGATCGTCTGATACCGCGCCGCACGCTCGGCGGAGCCGGCGCCGACATACGGAGGCAGCGGAACTTCACCGTGCCGCTCGAGCAACTCGGTGACTCCCAGGGGTCCCTCGATGCGGACCGTTCGCGTGCCATCGGGATGGACGACGAGGATTTCGGCGCTCGCGTCATCGCCGAAGTGCACGCGCGCGCCGGGCCGCAATTTTCGGCCGGGCTTCACGAGAGCGTGCCAATCGCGCGCGGCCGGATCGAACGCGCCGCCCGCCGCCGGCCGCAACAGGAAGATCTCGGCAGCACCGCCGCCCGGCTCCCGCGTCCCGCGCAGTCGCGCGCGAATGACGCGCGTCTCGTTGACGACCAAGAGATCGCTCGGACGTAACAGCGAAGGAAGATCCGCGAACGAGCGGTGGGCGATTGCTTCACCGTCGAGCACGAGAAGGCGCGCCGAATCGGCAGGCTCGGCAGGCGTCTTGGCGATCAGCTCCTCGGGAAGCGGATAGCGGTAGGCATCGACGCGACGGAGCGCGTCAGCCACGTCCGATCGACGTACCCGGAAAATAGAACGCGACTATGTCCGCAGCGCTCGCGCCCGTTTCCGCAAAGACACGCGCGCCCCACTGGCACAGGCCGACGCCATGACCGCGACCCGTCCCCACGAGCGTCATCGCCGACGGTCCGAGCTGCACCGATCGTACGAAGGTACTGCGCACGACGCCGGGGCCGAGCGAGGACCGGAACTCCTTCGGCGTCGTCTCGAACGACGACGACGATCCGCCGAATTCGATCGCGGTGGGACGCTCGTCCGGAGCCGGCGCGTCGATGCGCACCGACTCGAGCGCGCCGATCACGCGAAAAGGTGGACCGAACGCTTTTGCAACGGCATCCACAGCGACGCCGGCGGACCAATCGTAGCCGGGCGTGCCGACGCAGTGCGGGTCGAGGATGCTCGGAAGATACGGATACGACACGTTCCACACATCGCCGGCATCGGCGGTCCGCCCCCCGCAGCACGCGCTATACGCAACGTGAGCGGGCTGTCCATCGAACGTGACGAGCTTGCCGCTCGTCGCATCGACGGCGGCGCGACCCTCGACCGTCTCGCTCTCGATGCCGCCGTAGACCTGATCGCTTTCGCCGGCGACGACGTCGTACGGCTTCTCCGGACGAACCTTAAAAAGGGCATACGTGCGCGAGACGATTGCTTGCGCCTGCTGCGCGCCTGCCGCCCATGAGGGCGAGACTTCTTTGCTCAAAACGCCGTACAAATACGCATCGACCGGCACGGTGTTCACGAGCCCTCGCTCGCCGCCGGGCAGATCGACGATATCGGCGCTCCCGCGATACGTGCGCCCGTCCCATCCGAAGTGCCATGCGTCCAGGGACGACGGCGGGGAAAACTTGCGGCTCGCGAGCAGGACGCGCATCACGTGCTGCGCGGCCGGCGTCGATTCAACGTCGAGTCCGCCGGTTGCGCGAGCCGCACCCGGTGCGACGGCGAGCGCGGATGCCGCAAGTCGCGCGAACGTTCGCCGATTCATCGTGACGCTGCATTCACAGCAATCGCTGCTGCGGCCCGTCGTCCGGCGCGATCAGCTCCAAGTGGTCGTACGCGAGCGGGGTTACTTTGCGGCCGCTGGCCGTTCGTACGACCATGCCGATCTTCAGCAAATACGGCTCGACGACGTCTTCGAGCGTTTCGGTATCA
>Ga0302325_10007313_pt1 | contig 24545 bp, 14 predicted proteins | sample Palsa_T0_2_FD_201948 | JGI IMG/M metagenome (GOLD analysis project Ga0302325, IMG submission 201948) | Peat permafrost microbial communities from Stordalen Mire near Abisko, Sweden - Palsa_T0_2 | ecosystem: Environmental > Terrestrial > Soil > Palsa > Peat permafrost | place: Sweden: Abisko... | reverse complement strand
GTATTGCTGGCACGAACTGGCACGTCGTAAGTTAATGCCATTGAAATGGCGTTTCGGATGTCAAAGTCAGAGGGCCCGCGGTTAATGTTTGGATTCAAAGCGGAAAGATCGTTGGATCCGTTGCCGATGGAACCTGCGGAAGCGGTATCAATCGAATGCGACCACGTATAAGACGCCAACGCCTGGAGACCACGGGACATTTGGCGATGGAGCTGAAGCTGCAGAGCGTCGTAGCCAGAGGTGCTGGCGTTAGTTACGAGATTTGCATCGCAAAAATTGGGATAACAACTATCGGTCGGAGGCGTGGGTCCTATGAATGCCGATTGAAGGAGCCGCCTACCGGTAGAGCCCACGTAGGATGCTGTCAGAGTTTGTTGCTTTCCCAAAGACTGCTCAATCGCTACATTCCATTGCAGCGCATAAGGCAACCGAAGGTTCGGATCAACGGCATCGAGATGATTATAGTAACTGGTATCGTTCGGAGGTACGATTGGAGGCGGATTCAGCGCATCGCCTGTCAGAGGAAAACTGCCGCCGAAAAGTAAGTTTGTGGATCCAAATGGGTAGTATATCGACTGCGCGAGGTTCCCAATTTCGGACGAGGCCAGATCGAAGAAGACTCCGAATCCTCCCCTAAGCACAGTCTGCCAGCGCGGGCCCTGCGACACCAGGTAGGCCAGTCCGATGCGAGGCGCAACGTTGCCGTAGGTTGTCTTATACGGCGGAGTGCCCGCCGGCGCCAGAGCAAGATTCCCCAGATTGCTGAGATTGAAACCCACGACCGCAGGGAAGCTGGGGCCGCTGAGCGATGTGGGAGCGAAGTCTGTGTCCCACCTAAGCCCATAGGTCAAGGTCAGGCGGGGGACAACCCGCCATGTATCCTGGAAGAAAACGCCGAGATTGCGAAACAACAAGGTTGCAGGAAGACTAGAACCCACATCTGAGAAGTATGTCGTGCCCGTTTCGGCGGAGGGCATATTCAAGAAATAGATACCCTGCGAGTAGTTGGAAGGATCAATCTGAGGCGACAGACGGCGAAAATCGATACCGAGCTTTATCCCATGCGAGCCTCTTTGCAGGGATAAGTTGTCCACGAAATTGAGTTGTCGCTGGCGATTGTGCGCATTTGCCCCTGCTGAAAAGGCGCCGTTGTTGAAGCCAAGTGAGTAAACCGTGAACCCAAACCCGGCATTTTGGCTGGTAAAGGGACTCGGGAACGGCAGCGCTGCGAGCGGCGCCGCGCCGCCGAAATTGTCCAAGTAAGACGAACTGGAAGAATCGGTGTTGCTGTAGTTGAGCCGGACCTCGTTCGCCGCCAGCGTCGATATCGCGCAAGTTACTCCGAATGTGCCGGTTTGAGTGGTGATTCGGGTCGGCACAACGCTGCTTAGCGCCAGGCCCGCGCCACGCTGAGTCAGCCCTGAAGGAGAATAATCATACCGCCCGAAAACATTCAGTCTGTCGCTCAGTTTGTGGTCAATCCGAAGACTGTAAGCGTCGAGCGTGGCAGGATTGGAGTAGCTGGCGTTGAAAGCGGCAGACCCCGTCACTCCTGAGGGCGGACAGTAGAAGTCAGTGGAAGGGCTACAAAACACCTCCGGACTGGCGGGGTTTGGCAGCGGATAGGCATTTAAATACGGCTGCAATGCCGGTATGGCGTTCTGCCGGGAGTTTGTGGTGCCCCCAGGCGTGAAACTGGCGTCGGGGACGAACGTAAGCGTGGTCTGTGGCAGACGGAGGCGCAGTCCCTCATAAGAAAAGAAAAAGAAAGTCTTATTCTTAAGAATCGGCCCACTCAGAGTTCCGCCAAAATCATTCTGCCGCTCCTTCGCTTTAGGAAGCCGAGGGTTGTTCGTGTAGCCGTTGAACCAATCACTGGCATCGAACGCGTCGTTTCTCAAGTATTCAAACAAGGTGCCATGGAATTGGTTGGTTCCGGAGCGGGTTGCAATTGAAATCTGTCCGCCGGGTGTCCGCCCGAACTCGGGCGCGAAGGTAGAAGTCTGAATCCGAAACTCCTGCATGGCGTCAACTGAGACGAGGCTGTTTGTACCTCCCAAGACGCTCGTCGAACCAAGCGCGCCTCCCAGCCCGTTTCCTGGGGTGCTCCCTGCGCTCATGCCAATATTGGCGCTTACGCCGTCGACCATCCAGTAATTTGAGCTTGCTCGCTGCCCGTTGACGCTGAACTGGCCCGTGTCGTACCCATTGTTTGCGGTTAGAACGACTCCTGGAGTGAGTTGAATCAGGGTCTGAAAACTTCTGCCATTCAGCGGCAGGTTCTCCGCGAAGTTCCGATCAACAACTGTGCTGACAGTTGCGTCGGTTGTGTTCACGTTGTAGGCGTCCGCTGTCACTGTCATCGACTCAGATATCGATCCCACAACGAGCTTGAAATTTTGTTCGAGATGATCCTGGACATTTACCGTGACGCCCGTGACATTGACCACCTTGAATCCTGCAGCCGTTACTGCAATTCTGTAGCGCCCCGGCCGAACGCTCGGAAACATGTACAAACCCGTGCTGTTGGTGGTTGTGCTGGTGCTAGCGTCACGATCAATGTCCACAAGCTTTACCTGGGCGCCCGTTATGTTCAGCCCGGATGGGTCCACGACTTGCCCGGAAACTGTGGCAGTTTCGGATTGTGCCCAGGTAAAGTTGGCGACGAGGGAGAAGAGCAATAGCAAGAAGCAGTGCTTTCTGACGGCCCCACAAAAATGCATCGAGTTGTAACCTCTATAGACGTATGCAGCTATGGGCGGGCGATTTGCCCATGACTTGATTCCAAACAAATCGAAGCTGTCTGTTGCGGACCGCAGCATTCACGGTAAAAGCCTGTGGTTGGAAGAAAGAGGGGGGTACTCAGCTTCCGGTTCGTGCCACAGCATCTTTTTTAAAGTTGCTTTGAGGAGCGGTAAAATTGACGTTGGAGGTTTGCTATGGCTGTATCAAAGCAAGATCGTGAAGATTACGAGAGAGGTCGTTCCGATCGGGACCTGGGGATTTTTGATCAGGCCGTCAACGACATCTTCGTTCAGCACCCTGACGACTCGGCGTATTACAAAGGGCGGGACGACGAACAACTTGATGAGGACAAGAAAGAGAAGTAGCTAGTTCGGACTCCTCTCATAATATTGCGGGGTCACGCTCGGCGGGATCTCGAGGCAGCGGATGCTTTTCAGGGTCAACGCTCTGCGCGTTTGGATTTGGACCTGTCGAATTCATCGCTTACTCTCCGCACAAGCATTGCTGCGTTCATATCAAGCGCTTTTGCAATCTCGAAAACCCTGCTCAAACTCGGGCTTATCAGGCCACGTTCAAGTTGACTGATGTATGAAATATCGCAGCGTACCTGGTCAGCGAGCGCTGCTTGTGAGAATCCCCTCTTAACGCGGTATTGAGCCACGACGGTTCCCACCACTCCCTCAAATGTGTCAGTCCTCTGTCGACGCGAAAGACCAATTGGCCGTGCCATATATTTGCATTATAGCAACATGGTGCTATATTGAAAAAGCTGAGCACCCCGCATGCTCGATCCGCGTAAAGTTCGATCGCTCGTCGAGACATTGGGTTGGCCGAGGACCGCCTTCTTACTCTCTGTGGCGCTTCTCGCATCGCGAAGCGTCACTTTTGAGCAATGCATGATTCTTCTCCTGATTGCATTGGCGCCCGCATTCTCTAAACGCCCATGACAGCTTCGTTCAGAGAGTCAGAAAATGGATAGCCCAACTCGCGAGGTCTGAAGGTTGATGTTAGGGATGGTTGGGCTTGTCGCCTAGGAAAGCAAAGAGGATACGCTTTCCACCCGGCTCCTTCACTACCTTGCGAGAAGATTCAACGGTGACGAACACGGAATTGATTTGCGCCAGAACGTTCGGATCATCGAAGGTCAGCACCCAGCGGCCGTCCTTGGCGTCATCACTGTGAAACACTCCGAGGTTGCTGATCGGCTTCTCAGCACCTAGCCGTTCGCCCCAAACGCAAAACGAAACCTTCGCGTCCACTTTCCGTGGATCAGCGAGATCGTATGCATAAAAAATCAGTGATTTCCCTTCGGTGTAGAAAATCCTTCCGAAGGCACGCTGGTTCTTGCCATCGCCGTCCCGGTCGTGGACGTCGATAATGTGGAGATTACGTGCGACCACCAGATCCCGTACATCACTTCCTCTGGCCGAGAGTTCCTCCTGCTGACCCAGGGCAGCCTCCTGGGTGGCGAGCTTGTTGCGTAGATCGCGCAACTCGCTTTCTTCTAATGCGACCAGAGCATCACTCGTATTCTTGTCCGACTTCGACTTCTCCACATCAGTTTCGAGGCCGCCGATTCTGCCTTCCAATTGCGCCTTCTCAGCGCGGATGGTGGCGTTCTCTTGTTCCGCGTTGGCAAGCCGCGAAGCGAGAGAATCCTTAGCCGCACCTAACGATTCAAGTTCGCCACGCTGTTTTCGGATCGTGGCCTCCTTTGAGGCGATATCCGCTTCTGACGACGCAAGTCTTCGCTGAATTTCTGGGTCTTGATTCTGGCGGCTTGGCAGAGATGCGTCGCTGCTGGGTACGCCGGCCGGTGGCGGAATACTGCGCTGCGGACCAGACGCGATAGGCGAGGGCTTTTGTCTGGCGATCACCAAGAACGCCGCCAGCATAATGACGGCTGCGACGGCGCAGACGCTCGCGAAGACTCCGACGCGCCTGGGTTTCGCTATTGGAGCAACATTTTCCCGGCTTATTGCAATCCCTTCGGATCGAGCGCGGGCGACGAATCTCTGGGTCATTCCGGAGGGGATCTCGCACTTCAACCGCTTGGCAGCGAGCTGGGATAGTCCTTGCGCGCTGATTTGTGTGAAATCGTAGGCGGCGCTGCGGCAGCTGGGACAGCCTTCGAGATGAGATCTTAAATCGTCCAACTCATCAGCAGACGCCTGCCCGCTCGCAGCCAGCGCGCACAGTTCCTCGTATTGTTCATGGGTATTCAACGAGGATCCTCTTCGGGTTCACTTTACGCTCGGTGACGGTCTCCCGGGAAGCGCTGGTCTCCTGGAGCACTCTTCGCAGCTTTGCCAGCCCGCGATAGAGAGTGTGCCGGACCGATGATGCCGTATCGCCAGTTTTCCGGGCAATTTCCTCCGCCGTCAATCCGTCGAAGTAAGTGAGTTCAATCACCCGGCGCTGGTGTGATTCCAAAGTTGCAAGCACTTGTTCTACCAAGCAAACGACTTCCTGGGGCGACAAACATAGCAAATGGCCAGGGCTATAAAACAATTCGGCCGGCGCGAGTTCGTTCAGTTCATCCCGGCTGTAAAAGCGGTTGGATTCGAGATGCTGCCGGCGGTTGATGCTTCGGTGGTAGGCGTACTGAAGGAGCCAGGTTTTGAAGGTGCCACGGTCGGGATTGAACTGACTTGCCGCTTTGAAGACGTCTAGGAAGACCCTTTGGACCGTTTCTTCTGCTTCCCCATCATCGCGCAGAATTGAACGCGCAATCCGGAAGACGAGAGCGCTGTGCCGTTCGAAAAGAACCGCTAGGGCATCGTTGCAGCCCATGCGCAGGGCTTGCATTAGGTCTTCATCGGTGAGGCTTCGAAGGCGAGAGGGCGAGAGGAAAGCGGCTGCCAGTTCTTCATCGGATAAAGGCATAGGCTCGCTCCCTCACAGCGTGCGCACAATCTGCATCTGGTACCGGCCTGAAATGATGGGTTTTCCCCGTTGGTTTTTATCCATCACTCCACCACACTTAAATCCTCAATGCCGCGCTACCGGCAAATTCAACCCAAATCAGGGCCGGAAAAGGCCTTTGGAATTGTGCTTCGTGAAATCCGACGGGCGGCGGGACTTTCCCAGTTGGATGTTTACGTCAAGTTCGGCATCGATAGAACCCAATTGAGCGCCATTGAACGCGGTGTACAAAGTCCAACCCTCAGAACAATCGACCGACTAGCACGGGCTTTCCGTGTAAGTCCGACCGAGATGATGCGCCGGATGGAAAACTCTCGTTTCTACCCCCGCCGCGGTTCCCTGTAGGCCGACGCACTCCTGCTTACGGGATTCCGGCGTTTATATATGTATTACGTATATTTCAGCCTGTCAAGCATGTCTCCTATGACGTTTTATCGGTCGACCTACGCTAGTAGTTTGACTGTGTAATGAGCCGAGATTTGGGTGCACTGTTTCGCAAGCGACTCGCGAGCCTCCGGGAGGCTGAGGGACTCACTCAAGCGAAACTATCGGAAATGATCGGCGCCGGTCCCCAATACGTGGGACATGTAGAAACTGGGCGTATCAAGACTCCGGCATGGGAAAGAATGAAGAGGCTGGCCAGAGCTTTGAATGTGTCCATGAGCGACCTCTTGTACTTCGAAGGCATCGACGATAACGCAGAAACTCTGCGGTCGAAGATCCAACGGCTCGCCCAGACGAACGACGTCGAGCAACTACGCCGATACTATCGGCTCATGCTTGTTTCCCGCGAAAAGTAACTCACACTTAGCACACAAGCTTGCGGGTTTCCCCTCGTCAATATGGTGGTGACGCAGGTCCGACAGTCAGCCATTCTTTCAGCTTTCCACCCAGAGCCAACAATTTAACTCCTTAGGAATATCCGGCGCTATCGATTGTAACCATCCTCGTCGCGGTTCTGGGTAGCATCGCGAAACATACCCCACAAGCGGTCACATGCTGCTGACGCCTCGATTCGCTGTCGCCTCGAACCACTTGAGAAGCGCGGGCAGGCGGTCGGCTTCCACGAAGGATTTGATCGGCAGTCGGTGAAGCACGCCGTAGCGCGCAAAGTACACGGCCACGCACGTTACCTTCCCTCTGCAGCCGTCGACGCCGCCGATGCAAGCTAGACAGAAGTAGCCGAAAATTTGATTGAAAATGTCGCGACCCAACTCGAGGTGTTTGTTGACCTTGATGTCGACGAGCGTTCCGTCGATGAACAAGTCACCGTCCGCGCCGCCGACAAGTTCCGACGCCGCGCCAAACGTCGGGTTCAGCACGCACGTTCGTTTTGCGCGGAAATCGTCGGGCCGCACGAGCGCGAGTACGTTGCCGATGTCTTCCACCATCGCCTCGTTGATCGGCTGCAGGTCCAGCAGACCGATCCGATAGACCAGATCGAGCTGCGCGAGGTCCACGGCTGCGCGAATCAACTCCGGGCCAGGTTTTGCGTCGCGTTTGCTTTTGAGGTACGAGCGTGCGCAATCCTTCGCGGTCTCGACGATGCCGCGCACTCGCTTCTTCGTGCGCGCACTCTCGCCGCGGTCACCAACCACCAGAGCCGCGCTCTCTTCCGCCAGCCAGCGCCGCGCCTTGGCAGACGGATTGAGCTTCTGCAGATAGAAGCGCATCGCGTAGTCGAAGGCTGTCCCGGTCCAGCCGTAGCTCGTCGTCAGCGGCGGCGCCTTGATCTCCGCGCGCACTTGGAACCAAGGCTTCGGCACGTTGAGGCGGAGATACTCCTTCACGTCCTTGCGGTCTACGAACGTCGAGAGACTCACGGTTGATAGATACCGCAGAACGGCGCCGAACGCCAGTAACTGTGGTGTCATTCGCTGTCGAAGCCTCGAAACCTCGCTCCGACCGGACACTGGGCGGACACGAGTCTCCCGACCTTTGATTTTGCTGCGCTCCGCGCACCCTTCCCGGCGCCGTGCCACTGATTGAGCGTCAGTTCGACGGCACACTTGACAGAACGAAGGCTAGTAAGTTTCGAGCCATATAATTAAGGATGGCTCAACCAAGAGTTTCAGTCGTCGAGTGCATGGGATCAGTTCGCCAGCGCTTCAGCGATGCCAAAAGGTGCACATCATAGTGGGAGGTACTATGTGGCGCCGAGGAGGGAGAATTTCCAGATCAGCGGCACAAGACCGGACGCGGCGTGGTAATCGTGCGCACAGCTCGGGTACAGCCAACTCCAATGATCAGATTTTACGTGCGGTCCGACTGATCAGCTGGATGTTGAGCTGTCAGTCGCAGTCGCATGGTGTGCCGGGATAGTGCCGTGAGCGCTCTCTATTCGCAGCACAAATGTTCGACTCAGTTGAGTCCGTAAGCGAAGCGATCCGTGGCTCACGTCATATCGTTTTTGGCCGATTAGGAATTCTTACAACTTCGGCCAGAACCACCAAGTCAAATTCCCCGTCGCAAGCAGTCCAGGACCGAGCAGTCATCCTTCGCCATCTGGCAATCAGATCATCCACGCGGTCGTGGCGGCAGATGTAACCGTGCAGCACGACGCCATCAACGTCTTGGCCAAAATCTGGTCTCGCTAACTTATGAGGAGATTTAACAGCGGGCCACACTGGACAATCCACCGGCCAGAACTCGAACGGATCCATCAACGGCACCGTTACGCTGCGGATCGAACTATCCGAGATCAAGTCTTTGATCGCTGTGTCGTGGTACTCGCCGATATTAACTCTGTTGCGGTCGATCACTAACTTCTGGTGACGCTGCCCGCTCCTGTGGCGACTGCCGTGCGCGTGCCATGAGCCTGAAACGGAGTGTTGCTTAGCCGAGACGAGGTCGAATAGCGCGAGGTGCCCAGATGTTGGATGATCACCATACCAACAGTATGCTTCGCCGTGATCCAATTTGAAGACGGCCGCTGCCGGATACTCGGTGCCCCGAATGAGTGCTGAAAATCCAAGATAGGTGGTCATGGCTGAGTCTTACTCCTCGCACAGCCAACATTCTCCCATGAACCGGGCAAGGATCCCGGATCAACTTGGTAAACAACCCTTTCCCTTCTTTCGTTGCGGCTCGACGCGTTTCGGCCGTCGCACAAGTCCGTCGTTGTGTGAGCAAGTGGGTATACATAGGTCAAACACAAGCCTTTATGATCTGAATGGGAAGGTGAGCGACAAGGGTCTGGCTGGGAAAGGGTTAACAAAATGATGGAGCAGAAGTTCGACCTGGAAAGACTGAGACCGTCAGAATACGTGTGCGAACCTGATCCGCGCAGCACGATGTACGTGAGGATTGACCAGAGCAACGGGACCTCACGCCCGATCGAGCTCGCTGATCACCATGAACAGATATCAGCCTATGTGTTGCATGCGGGCGTACCGCAGGAGATCGTGCTGCAGTTCGAGACGGCAAGGAATGTGTACTTGTATGCGTGGTTCGTTTACCGTTTTTACCCGGTGGCGGAACACCACAGCCTTGCGTGCCTGGAACTGGCTTTGCGCGAGAGGCTAAAGGAGGAAGTCAGGACGGGCAAAATCAAGGAGAAAAGACCGACGCTGCGTCCTTTGCTGAAATATGCAGTCGAGCACGGGCTTGTGAAGAACGAAGGCTTCTCGGCGTGGCAGAACCGCGGCGAGATCAGGAGCCGGAGCCGCGTGGAGATGGAAAAACTGCGCGAGGCGTCGGAGAAGAACCTCGCCGAGGTTACATGGGACGAATCGGACATACAGATTACAGCGGAAGACCTGGACTGGGATTACGTGAAAATGCTACCTGACCTCTTGCCGATGCTAAGAAACGACTATGCACACGGAAGCACGGACCTTCACAACTGGGCCTTGCGGTCATTTCAAATTGTCAGCGAGATCATCAATCAGCTCTATCAGCTGCCCGCGTGAAGCGGATCAAGGAGTTGAATTAGGCACTCAGCGTTTCGCCACCGGAATTCTTTGAGTTCAAGCCGAAGAGACTGAGCCCAGTGTTCTGCTAGCTACGTACAGCACGTATTCACAGATCGCAGCACCGAACAACTTCAACAACCCTTGCGCATTTTAACGGCTGTTTTCCAGATCTGAACTGTCGACCGCCGATCTGTTCCGCGATTCAGCAAGCAATCATTTGATCGAACTGCCCCGGAGCCCTCCTCCCGGCTATTCAATCCAAGCACAGCGTCGCGTCAAGTGTGGACCACAGCACGCGGATACCTACTCATCACCCCACAGAATGCAGCAGCAGCGGCAGTGCGCGGCCGACAACAGACGGGTAGGGGATAAACCCGACGGCTGTTTACAATTCGCAGTCTGTTATCAGTAATTTAGATGGCAACCCACCAGAGCAGCCCTTATAGTGAGGGCGGTATCATTCAGATTATTCAAACTCATGAATTTACTTCAGGAGTACCTCCACGAGCTGCACGAAATTCGCTCATCCGGGAGCGCAGTTAAGGAAACGTCCTATTACCCCGCCATATCAAACCTGCTCAACGGGATCGGGAAAGCGCTGAAGCCGCGTGTCCGCTGCATTATCAATATCAAGAACCGAGGTGCCGGAATTCCCGATGGCGGACTCTTCACGCCGGATCAGTTTCAACGCCGTTCGGAAGAAGAATTAGCCGAGGGCACGATTCCTGCGCGTGGCGTCATTGAAATCAAAGCCACCAGCGAAGATGCGTGGGTTGTAGCGGACGGGCCGCAGGTTACTCGCTACTGGGGCAAATACCGCCAGGTTCTGGTGACGAACTATCGCGATTTCGTACTCGTCGGCCAGGACATCGAAGGAAAACCCACGAAGCTCGAAACCTACCGGCTTGCGCCCAATGAGGCGCAGTTCTGGAAGGCAGCGAATGTGGCGACAAAGACAGCCGAGCGCCTGGCCCCGAGCTTTGAAGAATTCTTAAAGCGCGTATTGCTCAGCACGGCGACGCTGGCGAATCCGCAGGACGTTGCGTGGTTTCTCGCGTCGTATGCGCGGGAAGCGAAATTCCGAACGGACGAGGGGCACTTGCCAGCCCTTGCAGTAATTCGCACGGCGCTCGAAGAAGCCCTCGGAATGAAATTCGACACGGAGCGTGGAGAACATTTTTTCCGCTCGACGCTAATCCAGACACTCTTTTACGGAATGTTCTCTGCCTGGGTGTTGTGGAGCAAGAGTCATCCGCCTACCGACAAGAAGGCGCGGTTTGACTGGCGTCTGGCGGATTATTACCTGCGTGTCCCGATTATTCGCAAGCTCTTCCGCGAAGTAGCGGACCCCGGCCAGCTGGAGCCACTTAATCTTCCCGAAGTGCTTGACTGGGCCTGTTCAGTGCTCAACCGTGTGGACCGCGCTTCTTTCTTTGCGACGTTTGACGAAGGCGCTGCCGTGCAATATTTCTATGAGCCCTTCCTGGAGGCGTTCGACCCGGAGCTGAGGAAAGAACTTGGCGTCTGGTACACGCCGCGTGAAGTGGTGCAGTACATGGTTGAGCGGGTGGATCGTGTTTTGCGGGAGGAGCTTGACCGCCCCGCCGGACTTGCCGATCCGAACGTTTACGTGCTGGACCCGTGTTGCGGCACCGGCGCGTTTCTGGTGGAGGCGCTTAACCGCATAGCAAAGACGCTCAAGGAAAGCGGAGGCGATGCGCTGTTGGCTACCGACCTCAAGAAGGCAGCAACGGAGCGCGTCTTCGGGTTTGAAATCCTGCCCGCACCATTCGTGGTGTCGCATCTTCAGATAGGTCTCATGCTCCAGCACCATGGTGCGCCGCTGTCGGATAAGAAGAAGGAACGGGCAGGGGTTTATCTCACGAATGCACTGACCGGCTGGGAGCCGCCAAAGCACCCGAAGAAACTGCCGTTTGTCGAACTTGAGGAAGAGCGGGACGCTGCCGATCACGTCAAGCGCGACACGCCCATCCTCGTGATTTTGGGAAACCCGCCGTACAACGGCTTCGCCGGAATCGCTCGCGTCGAGGAGGAACGGGATCTCTCATTGGCGTATAAAACGACCAAGCGCGCGCCAGCGCCGCAAGGGCAGGGGCTTAACGAACTTTACGTCCGTTTCTACCGCATGGCGGAGCGACGGATCGTCGAGAAAACCGGGCAGGGTATCATCTGCTTCATCTCCAATTATTCGTGGCTTGATGGGCTTTCCTATACCGGAATGCGCGAGCGCTACCTGGACGCCTTCGACCGCGTCTGGATTGATTGCCTGAATGGCGACAAATACAAAACCGGCAAGGTCACACCGGACGGCCAGCCTGATCCGAGCGTATTTTCCACCGAGTTCAACCGCGAGGGGATTCAGGTGGGAACGGCCGTGGCGCTCATGGTTCGCCGCAATCATGCCAACGGCACGGACTCTGTGCGGTTTCGTCATCTCTGGGGGAAGACGAAGAGAGCAGACTTGCTCGCCTCCGCCGAAAATGACGGGGTCGCTCTCTACGGCGAGATTCATCCGTCACTGGAACTGGGCCTTCCGTTTATTGAGATGACGGTGGGAGCGAGCTATCTTGATTGGCCCACGCTTGAACAACTGTGCCCCACTTCGTTTCCGGGTGTGAAGACCAGCCGCGATGATCTTGTCACGGACATAGATCGGGAGCGCCTAAAGAAGCGTATTGAGCTGTACCTCGACACCGACGTTTCGGACGACGAGATGCGCACCCAATTGCCCGCTGCGATGGATGCAGCCGGTGGTTTTGAGGCTGCCCGGACCCGGCATCTGCTAATCAAGAAGGGTTTCGTTGAGTCGCAGCTTCTGCGCTTTTGCTATAGGCCATTCGACTATCGCTGGATCTACTGTGAGCCGGACGCGAAACTCCTGGACAGGGGCCGGCCGGAATACGTTCCGCACGTCGGCCCCGGAAATCTCTGGATCGAGGCGCGGCAGAAGCAAACGATGGATGCATTCGACCGTGGCTATGTAACCAGCAGCCTGGCCGATAATTTCGGCAACGGACTCTCCAATTTCTTCCCACTCATCCTGCAAAAACAGGGCAATCTGCTTGGCGATGCGGCATCGCACCCGAATCTCTCCGAGAAAGCAGAAAAATATCTTGCTGCCATCGGCGGTTCGCACGAGTTGCTGTTTTTCCACGCCATTTCGATTCTGCATTCACCTGCATACCGCACGGAGAATCAGGGAGCCCTTCGCCAGGACTGGCCGCGGATTCCGCTGCCCTCAGACGTTGCAGTGTTGAAAGCATCGGCGCAGTTGGGCAAGGAAATAGTCGCGTTACTGGACATTCATCAGGGCATTAAGGGCGTCAGCGAAGTTCCGTTTCGCAAAGAGTTGCAGACTATCGCCGTGATCGAGCGCAGCGGCAAAGGATCTGTGAATCCCGATGAGGGGGATCTTGAGCTAACTGCCGGATGGGGACATGCCGGGAAGGGCGGTGCCACGATGCCCGGCAAGGGAAAAACGACGGAGCGGGCGTACACGCCTGCTGAAGCGAAGGCGCTTGCAGAATCCGTGGCAATTCTCGGGGAGAAAACGGTGGACGTGTGTCTGAATGATCGCGTCTGCTGGCGCAACATCCCGGCAAAGGTCTGGGATTACACTATCAGCGGATATACCGTGATCAAGAAGTGGCTCAGCTACCGCGAAAAAGAACTCCTCGGCAGGAGTCTCACCGTGGACGAAGCGCGATATGTTACCGAGACAGCGCGACGGATTGCCGCGCTGATGCTTTTAGGCCCGCACCTGGACAAGAGCTACGCCGCAGTAAAAGCGAACTGCCATCCCTGGAGCACCGCGTCAGCTGGTACCAAAGAGGATGTATGACCGAACCCGCGCCGGTCAAACAAGCAAGGGACACCTTGCTCTTAAGCCACGCCAATCCCGAGGACAACGAATTCACCTTGTGGCTTGCGCTGCAGCTGGCGAATGAGGGCTACCGCGTATGGTGCGATCTTACGAAGCTGCTGGGCGGCGAGGTGTTCTGGGACGATATTGAAGAGGTAATCAAAACCCGCGCGGTGAAAGTGCTGTACATCCTCTCCAGAACATCGAACGCCAAGGACGGCCCGCTCAAGGAACTGCATTTCGCGCAAGGCGTTGCCAAAAAAGAAAAACTGAAAGACTTCGTCATTCCGCTGCACATCGACGATCTCCCGCACGGTGATACCACCATCGAAATCACCCGCATCAATACCGTGCCGTGCACGCCATCCTGGGGTGCAGGGCTTGCCAAGCTACTGGAAAAACTGGAGGAAGACGGCGTTCCCAAGGACCCGAAATTCAACCGGACGGCGGTTAACGAGTGGTGGCGCACGCAGTTCAGCGCCGAGCAGGGATTGCGCCAGGAGCCCGAGGAATACCTGTCGAACTGGTTTCCGATTACGCTGCCCACCCATATTTATTTCCACTCGCTCTCACGAAAAAGCATCGGCGTGCTGGAGGTGCCTCCGACACTCCCGTACCCCGCCGTAGAGGACGGGATGTTCCTGATCACCTTCGCCGAAGCCTTGGACTTTGAAGGAAAACTCGGCCCGGAAATGTACATCGCTAAGGCGTCGGAGCCCCTCGAATTAGCGGGCCTGCTGGCGGAACCCAATTCCACCTTTGGGAAACATTTGTTTCAGCTTCTGCGCCTTGCTTGGGAGCAGATGTTGACCGAGCGCAAGCTTCCGGTGTATGAGCTGGCCAACAAGGCCAAATGCTTTTACTTTCCCAAAGACCGCGTGCCCAATGACAAGGTTTTCTTTACCGGCGTGGACGGCGAGAGGACCTATCGCGCGATGGTCGGATACAGCACGCGGACGAACCCCACTACCGGCGTGAGCGTCAAGCGGCTCTGGCATTACGCCGTGCAGGCACGGCCGCTCGTCCATCCCATGCTCGCCTATATTTTCAAATCGCACGTCGTTTTTACGAACGACGGCACCACCATTTGGGAAAGCAAGAAGCGACTTGCCGCCGCCCGGCGCAGCCAGTGCAAATCCTGGTGGAACGATGAATGGCGCGACCGCACGCTTGCTGCTGCGACGTATCTATGCGACGGCGCGGATAAGATCACGGTGAAGCTTGGAAGCACGACCACACTGTCAATCCCTCCCACTCCATTGCCGTTCTGCAGCCCGGTGTCGTACACCGATCCACAACTCCTGAAATACCAGGAAGACGCGGAAACCGCCGATGACTACGGGCGGGACTCCCGCGATGACGATGCCTTTGAAGACGACACAGCGGAGGGCGAGGAAAAATGAAAGACCTCATCTACATTTCGGAGCCGCCTTTACTGTTCAGGCACGATCAGACGATGGAAGACCCGCGCGACGGCCTGACATTGTATGGGCCGCTTGACGAAAGCAAGCCGTACGGAATCAAGGCGGGCGTGATCGGCACGGAAACCGGCATCAAGTGCTTTGAGCGTTGGGTGGAATGGGTGCAACGTCCCGTCTTTAACGCATCTCCGCTGCTGGGCCGTCCGCCGTTTCCCGGCTTCGAGACCGTGTTCCGGTCTCGCTGGAATACCAAACCCCTGCTCACGCTGACCGTCACGGACGCTCAGATCGACGAATTCCTCTACCTCGACGAGGCGCACCAGCGCGTCTACGGAACCGTAAGCGTGTTTGCGAAGCGCATCCTTGAGGCGATACGCGAGGAGACGGAGAAGCCCGAGCTGTGGTTTGTCGTGGTGCCCGACCGAGTGTGGAAGTATTGCCGCCCCAACTCCATTGTCGAACCAGAGGTCCGCCAACAGGCCCTGAGAGCCTTCAAGCAGGCAAAGCAGGCGAAGACCTTTTATGAGACGCGCTCCCTTTTCCCGGAGATGGACCGCGAGGCGGAACCCTACGTCTACGAAGAGCAATTCCACAATCAGCTCAAGGCCAGACTTCTGGATGCGATGGTGCTCACCCAGATCGTCAAAGAGAGCACGCTTTCCAATATTCGTAAGCCCACAGACAGCGACTTTGATGCCCGCGCTGCAGCGCGCCAATCAGAAATTGCCTGGAATCTCTGTACGGCAATTTTCTACAAGGTTGGAGGGCGTCCGTGGAAAGTGGCGGATATCCGCGACGGCGTATGCTATGTCGGTCTGGTTTTCAAGAAGGACGAAACCACCGGAACGTCGAGAAACGCATGTTGCGCGGCGCAAATGTTTCTCGATTCCGGGGATGGAGTAGTTTTCAAGGGAGCGCTCGGTCCCTGGTATAACGACGAGACGGGCGACTTTCACTTGAGCTATGAGGCGGCAAAGGCGCTGGGCGACCTGGCCATCAAGTCCTACACCAAGAAGGCAGGCGGGCCGCCCAAGGAAATGTTCATCCACGGGAAAGTGCGTTTTGAGCGGAATGAATGGCAGGGATTCAAGGATGCAGCTGGCTCTAATACGAGCATGATCGGCGTGCGCATCCGGGAAGAGAAAAACCTGAAGCTTTACCGCAAAGGCCAGAATCCAGTCCTGCGCGGCCTGGCAAATATCCGAAGCGAGCGTAGCGCCCATCTCTGGACGCGCGGCTGGACGCCGCGCATTCAAACCTACCCAGGGCGGGAAGTTCCCAATCCGCTGATCATTGACATTAATAAAGGTGAAGCGGACATCAACCTAGTGCTGAACGATATTCTTGCCCTCACCAAACTTAATTACAACACCTGCATCTTCGGTGACGGCATGCCGATAACACTGAAATTCGCGGACGCAGTGGGCGAGATACTGACAGCCGGTCCCATCAAGGACGTTCCTCCACTGCCATTTGGCCACTATATCTGATCTTGATGTTAAAACTGGGCATGTGGGACTTTAGGTCGTTCGTTGATCCTAGAAAAACAGAATGCGTCCCTTCGAGATAATCGCACAGGCCGAACAAGCTTGGCACGATGGTGATCTGGAGCAGGCGGAGAAACTCTTCCGTCAAGGTATAAGCGCCTACAAGAGCGAGGAGGCGGACGGTGCGGACTTCGCGCTTGGCAGATGCGGCGCGTTCTTCCTTGCGCAAGAACGCAGAGACGAGGCCGCACGTGTCCTCGAAGAAGCCATCGAGCGAAACACCGACATTCCTGCTATCTGGGCTGACTACCTTCGGATTATCGCTGACCGCCATGATCTGGGCGCGTTCAAGCGCTCTGCAGAACGTATGGCTGCATCTGCGGGGTTCGAAATAGACTTTCTGTTGTCACATGCACGACGCGCTGATCGAGACGGTGCAACTGTTTTTGCTGAACAAGTCGCGCGGTGGGTTGTCGAACGGTGCTCGCAAGATGGGAATACGACAGGGCGGTGGGCAGCAATTGGTGATCTCGGCAGAATCTTGGAACGAAGCGGTGACCCCGATCAGGCAGTCAAGCTCTGGCGCGATGCATTCAAAGAGGGGAGCTGCGATTCTGAAACCATCAATCGCTTGTCGATGTACCTGGAACGCGCGAAGGATTACGTCGGCGCGGCGCTGGTGATCCGTGAGGCTTTGACGCGACGATTATCGGCCAATGTCGAAGAAGGCCTTCGAAAACGACTCATCCGCTGTGAGCAGAAAAGGGCCGGCGGAAGCACAGTTAAGACGAAGAAGCCCGTTGATATTCCCGCCTACTCGGTTCGCATGGAATCGGATCTGTTCGAGCCGGTATTCCAGGTTCGTCCAAGGCATTCCTTCTCTACAATTGCGGTCGTCAATAATCGGGCCCGCTGCCTGTTTTCGTCCAGAGAATCGTCAACGCTGGTTGATTTTGAAGTTACGAGTGGCGCTGAAGTGCGGAAAATTGAAAATCTGCCACTCATGGGTAGTGTCTGGTTTACCCCAGAAGGCCACGGTATTGGAGTTCACCGCACGGCTGCAGTGGGACAGGGACCAACACTTCTCAGATTCCTCAGCGTGGAAGGACGTGTGACATCGGAATCATCCGTTCCGGACGCTACATCGGAGATCGCTCTAGGGCCGGATCTTTGGTACGTCGGGTGTAGAAACGGATTTCTGTACGGCTTCGGTTTCGATGGGAGACAGCGCTGGGCGTGGGAAACTCCTGGCGCAACAACTTACGCTGATAATGCCTATTTCCGGCCGTGCCCTTATTACGTAGCATCCCGTCAATCATTCGCTGCAGTTTCTAGCATGGGAAATATCTATGCCGTGTCGGCGAACGGAAAAACGCTGTGGCACTCTGCCCTACCAAACGAACGACAAACGCGTTGGAGTTTCACGATTCCGGCTCAGGATACTAAGGAGAACAAAGAGCCCTATGATGTGCTAGGCATCCCATCCCGCGCACCACTCGAAAAGGTGAAATCGGCCTACCGGCGTTTGGCACTTGCTACTCACCCAGATCGCAACCCCGATGATAACGAGGCCAGCGCGAACTTTCGGCGAGTTCAGGAGGCTTATGAACGAATCCTGGCGGGACAGAATGGCGAGAGTACCGATGGAATCACGTTGAGCATCGAAATGCAGGGGGGCGGACCGTCGGCCAGTTTCATCGCCAGCAACGACACCGGTGTAGTTGTAGGTTCGTCCCAAGGGCGACTCTACATGTTCAGTGCAGAAGGTACCTTGCGCGAAGCGCGCGTGCTGGGCGACAGCCCTGTGCATGCCGCCTTTCGCTCGGACGGCACGCTAGGGGCCGCGTGGTGCAGCAATGCTCTGCTAGTGTTTCGCCGGGATCAGATCGTCAGTGCGGCTGAGTCCCTTGATTGGCCGCGTGCCTTGACGATGCTGCAAGACGACATAGTCTTGTGGCGTCGCAACGAGGTACAGGTGATGAATCCGAATGGACGCTTGATGTTCTCGCTTGAGTTCTCAAAAAGTGTCACTGACGTGGTGGCTAGTGGCCATATGCTTCTGTGCGCGGGCGGCGTCCTGGCGGCGTTCAGACGGCGATCAGGGTGAGTGATTTGAGATCGTGTCGTGCTATGGATGGCTATCGCAAAGCCGAACTGTATTCAGGTTGTCGCGAAAAGTACCTCCCCACTCCGGGTACATATCAGAACGACTCCCGTTGTACACTGTGTTTTCCCCCGGAATAAGTGTCGCTCGTTTGAATCGTTGTGTGCCTCGGGTTGAAGCCTGTTGCGAGGGACTATGACTGATAGACCGCTTTTTAGATTCAACATCGAACAGCTCGAGCAATTGTTCAGCGAATCGAGTGATGTTGAGTCGTTAAAAAAGCTCCGCACTGAGCTCGAATACCGAAGTACTCCGAAAGCGGTCAATCTGCTTAGGAAGATCGACGCGGCAATGGTAGCCGGTGGACGCCGAGCACAAGCCGAAGATCCACCAGATGAGATCAGACGCGACCGGACGGATGATATTCGATGTGATCGTCTGGATGTGACTCCACGCGGCCCCGCGGGTCACGCAGACGTGCTCGAGCCCAAACCACCTGGCCACGAAAGCACGAGTCCTCGCTTGCTATCTCCAGCGCAACGCGCAGCCACCGAAAAACCTTTGAGTGAGACTCACCACAAGCTGCTCGATCTACTCAGCTATCTCGAACACTTGGCCAAGCTGGGAGAGAAACCGGTTTTCGCGCTGAAGGATTATCAGCATTTAACATTCTCGGAAGCAGAGCTCAAGGGGCAGATCGGAATAACTCACGATGTGTCCAGCGATGAAGGTCAAATCTGGTTGAGAATTGAACGCCTTCAGAGGCGCGACCCGCCCCCGCCCCCGCAGGAGACTCGCGACTGGATCGTTTTGAGCCGCGACCCGTTTCAGTCTCCCAAGCTACATGACATATTGACCCGAACGGTAACGACCACTGAGGCCGACGACCTTGTCCATGCGGGAAAGGCGAGACCGGACGGTCTCATGACGTCCCCTAAATTGCGCGATGGCAAGCAGATGGTGGACGTTGTTTTGCGGTTAGATGACCAACCAGTCGTCAAAACGGCAGCAGCCAATTACATAAATACTACGTGGACCGCGTGGACAGAAACAGAGAGGCCGCGGCGAACTGCTATCGCTATCTACGACAAATTCTTCAGCTTGTGTCAGTCACTTCAGGTGGAAGGCGTGGAACGCCCTCTCGAAATCGTGTGGGGCACCGGAGTTGCGCGATGGAAGGTCGGCAATCAAGAGCTCGACCATCCCCTTATTGAGCAGCTCGTAGAAGTCGAAGTCGATACGGATACGGGAGTCATCGTTGTAGGACCCCGCTCGGCTTTGCCACAACTGGCCCTTAGGCCGTTCTACAGTCTCGAGATTGATGGTGTCGATGCAACCCTTAACTTCGCCAGAACCTTCTTCGACGCCCTGCCGGGCGACCAAGAATTCTCTCCTTTTCAACGGGGCAGTTTTGAACCCGTCCTCCGCTTTGCCGCGGCCCACCTGGATTCGTCAGGTCGATATCACCCTGATTCCGTTGCGGACGTACATGATCGGACAGTTCCACCTATTTCGACTTCTTTAGCGATATCAGATACTTGGGCAATTTACGCCCGCCCGCGCTCTGCCAACTTCTTCATAGAAGATCTTGAGCGCCTACGAAACGCTGTGGCCGCTTCGGACAACCTCCCGGGCCCTGCTAAGAAGCTTGTCGAAGAACCTTCATCGGAAACAACCTACAAGCCAACACTAGTGGACATTACGAAGGCAACATTGGGTGGGCCTATAGCGGAGTCTTTCGCCCCAAACGGGACTGAACTGGAGTCCAACGATCAAGAGTTCTTTTTCCCGAAGCCATTCAATGCAGACCAAATTGCAATCGTGCAACGTCTTGAGGCAACGGACGGCGTTGTGGTTCAAGGCCCTCCAGGCACAGGTAAGACTCATACCATCGCGAACATAATCTGCCACTGCCTCGCAACTGGCCGAAAAGTACTAGTGACTTCTAAAGGGGAAGCCGCACTCGCCGTTTTACGCGAACACATCCCCGAAGGGATTCGAGACCTCACTATCAGCCTGCTAACCAGCGAACGTGAGGGTCTCAAGCAACTCGAGAAAGCGGTTGGCCTGCTGGCGAGCGCCGCGACACAGATGAATCCCATTACTTTGGAGAGGCAGATACTCGCGGGCCAGCAGCAAATTGTGGACTTAAAGAAACGTCTAGCCTCAACGGATGCCGAACTCGCGAGCTTTGCCGACAAGCACCTCCGACGGATACCTTCCAAGAGCCACCCCGATGGCTTACTGCCGATCGAATTGGCCCAGCTTCTCGTCGCCGAATCAGATCGCCATTCGTGGTTTCCAGACGTTGTCACCCTAGATCCTCAGCACAATCCTCGTTTCGATGATGGGGATATCTCTGAACTACGGCAAGCAAGGCGCGCCCTTGGAAGAGACCTGTGCTACATGAACGTCAACGTTCCGGCTTTGGCAGACCTTCCTGATGGGTCGCGACTTCTCGCTGTCCATGACGATCTTGTGAACGCGGAAAGGTTGCATCGCCAGATGGAGGAGTCGAACGTTCCCCGGCTCTGTCTTACTTCTTCTCAAGCAGGTGAGAGATGCCAAGCGCTACTGGACTCGCTCGCTGAGGTCGTTACTCTCTTCGACATCACGTCCCAGTTCACGTGGCTGAGGCCTTTCGTTCGGCGGTGGCAAACGACGGGTCTCCAAACGGACGGGGACAAGCTCTTCGCGGGGCTATTGGCTGCGATCGCCGACCTTCGTAAACAACGGCAAGAAATGATTGCACTCGCAATCTCCTGCCCAGAAGAGGGCATTGGCGACGCCGATCTTCCACACGCTGTTCATCGTGCGGCTAGCGGCGAAAGGCCATTCGGCTTGATGCCATTCGGCAAGACCCAGACGCGAGAACGCTTTTCAGCGATCCGGATCGAGGGACGAATTCCTGGTTCAACTGAGGACTGGCACAAGGTCAAACGCTATCTCGCCTGGAGATCCCAGCTTGCCTCGATGATCGTTCGCTGGAATGCGGCCGCTGCAGAGTACGGGTTGCCGCGTCTCAAGGATCAGAATGAAGCTACCGCACGATGGCTGTCAGAGATTCTTGACAAGATTGAGAACGTAAAAACGACGATTTCAGAACATACTCCCCGCATCAAGCGTGAGCTGCCAGAGCTATTCCCTCATGGATTGGATGTTGCGCTGGCATTGACTTCTCGCGAGTACGCTACCCAAACGATCGGTGCGATTAAAGCAAATTTGGCGGTTTTACGATTTGCTTCGTCTCGCCTTCTTGTCAACAACTGGGTTCAACAAGTGGGAAATCTACCGGGTCCCATAGTGGAAGAACTTCGCGAATTTCTTTCGCACGACATTGGAAATCCAGATTTAGTTGCCAAGGAGATCTCTGAGCGTTGGCAAGATTTGAGTCGGGAGGTACAGAGGGTTCGTAGCTTGAAATCCAATCTCGATTCTGTGAGTAGAGTTGGCGGCCTGATTAGAGAGTCTGGAGCGCCGAAGTGGGCAGATGCGGTCGTCGAACTGGCGGTGAATGCTGAGGATCCATGGACTCCCAGCCATTGGTCCGAAAGTTGGTCGTGGGCGCAGTATCGCTGGTATTTGAAAGAGATCGACGGCAGGGATCGCTTTAGACAGCTATCGGTGGTGCGTCTGAAGTATGAAAACGAGATTCAGCGGGCCTTCGCAGACGTTGTACGACTTCGGACCTATCTTGGTCTGAAACGCAACATAAGCGACCAAGTGGAAGCTGCTCTGAATATGTTCATGGCTGCTCTCCGGCACATTGGTCGGGGAACTGGAATCCGAGCGAGGCGTTTCAGGCGAGATGCCCGTAGTGCCATGGAGAAGTCCTATGCAGCCGTCCCGTGTTGGATCATGCCCACTTGGAGAATTTCAGAAAGCCTTCCTGCGGTGCTTGGTTCCTTCGATGTCGTCATCATTGACGAGGCATCTCAGTCAGACATAACCGCTTTGCCGGCGCTGCTTCGCGGCAAGAAAGTGCTTGTTGTTGGGGATGATAAACAAGTGAGTCCAACAGCGGCATTTGTCGAAGAACGAAAACTGCTTCAGCTGAAGCACAATTACCTGAGAGAACAGCCTTTCGGCCCCCTCATGCTGCCTGGCTTTTCGTTGTACGAACTGGCTCTCGCGACGTTCCCTGGCAAGCGAATCATGTTGCGCGAGCACTTTCGTTGCGTTGAACCGATCATCCGATTTAGTTTCCAGTTCTATGAGGAGCCTATCGTCCCCGTCCGAATTGCGAAACCTTCCGAACGGCTGACGCCACCCTTGATTGCTGTTTATGTTCCACATGGTAGCAAGGACAAGCGTCAAATAAACGTCTCCGAAGCGGAGGCTGTAGTTGATGAGATCGAGCGGGTTGTCAAGAATCCTGAGTTTACGAAACGCACAATCGGCGTCGTCTCACTTCTTGCCGCAAAGCAAGCCTACTATATCCAAGCCCGCTTGTTGGAAAGGATTGGCGAAGAGGCATTTCTTCGTCATCAAATAACATGCGGCGATTCTGCAACGTTCCAAGGCAAGGAACGCGACATTGTGTTCGTCAGTATGGTCGAGTGCCCATCTACCAAAAGCACCAAAACCGCTCTTCTTTTCGAACAGCGTTTCAACGTCGCTCTCTCAAGAGCGCGGGATCGCATGTACCTATTTCACTCCGTTACCGAGGATATGCTAAAGCCGGATGATCTCAAGGCTCGAGTCCTGCGGCATTTCAAGAACCCCATGCCTTTTGCGAACGCCGGAGCCAAGACCCTATTGGAACTCTGCGACTCGGAGTTTGAGCGGGATGTCCTTGGGCGGCTCCTCGAACTGGGCTATCGAGTTACTCCGCAAGTGCGTGTGGGCCCTTTCTCGATCGATATGGTAGTAGAGGGGGAGGCTGACCGGCGATTGGCAGTCGAACTCGATGGTGACAAGTATCACACACCTGATCGATGGGCGGATGACTTGGCACGTCAGCGTGTAATGGAACGTGTTGGTTGGAGATTCTGGCGGTGCTGGGGATCTAGCTTTCGGTTGGATCCGGAAGCATGCATCGCCGATTTGGTAGCAACTCTGAATGAACTCTCAATCAAGCCTGCGCTCTTAGAGAATCAGCCATCTGCGCATACGGAGTTCAGAGTGGTTGGAGACGTTCCACGCACCCAAGTCGATCCGCCTATTCCGTTGGAGGAAGAAGTCTCGGTGGAAGTTGGCGATCGGATTCTTATTTCGTTCAGCGACGAGCCGAGGCGCCAGCACACCATTGTCATCAGCCCTGACCGAACCGACGCAAGTTTGGGGATTTATTCATCCGAACATGCGCTAGGCAAAGCCTTGGCAGGAGCGATGGTAGACGACGAAGTATCCATCTCAATGGACAATATTGTTAGGAAGGCGACGATATTGGGGATTAGGAAAGTTACTGAGGCACATCCCGCTTGAAGACATCACGACCGTCCGCACCACGAGTGCTCCTCATCACGGCGGCTGAGAACGATTGGCATTTGCAAACAGTAGCGGCACTTTGTCATACACCAAGGATGCGAATGGAGAGCGTCCGCAACGGGCCAAGTAACTCATAGAGGTCATATCTCTATCTGTCGAGGTAAGATGCCGGAGCAGTTTCCACCATGACACTCCACGCGTTCAACCAACGCATCCTTGCCGAGGACCTCGTTCGCGTGCGTCGACCGGACGACCGGGAGCGCTACGCGGCTGCGCAGCGCCAGGCGAGAATTGATCCGAACCCTCATCAGATTGACGCTGTAATCTTTGCGCTTCGACGCCTTCGCGAAGGCGGTTGCATTCTTGCGGACGAGGTTGGACTGGGAAAGACGATTGAGGCTGGCTTGGTTATTGCCCAAAGGCGCGCAGAAGGTGCCCAGCGCATCCTGCTGATCGTGCCCAAGTCACTCATCGGTCAGTGGCAGAGTGAGCTCTTAAATCTATTCGGTATCGAGGCACGTGAGAACGAGGCGAGCTTCTTCGCGCCAGGCGTGTATCTAGTGGGCCGCGAATTCGCGGGCAGCGAGCGCGGCGCGACGCCACTCGGTGCCGTCCCGCCCTTCGATCTCGCCGTTA
>Ga0302325_10007312_pt1 | contig 24546 bp, 26 predicted proteins | sample Palsa_T0_2_FD_201948 | JGI IMG/M metagenome (GOLD analysis project Ga0302325, IMG submission 201948) | Peat permafrost microbial communities from Stordalen Mire near Abisko, Sweden - Palsa_T0_2 | ecosystem: Environmental > Terrestrial > Soil > Palsa > Peat permafrost | place: Sweden: Abisko... | reverse complement strand
CTCGCCGGGAGATTACCGCTGTTGCCGTGGGCGCGGATGGCACGATCTATGCGTCGGATGTGGGCGACAAGAGCCACAATCCGCTGCCGCAGTTGCCGGTACAGAGCGGCGGCATCGGCATCACCATCAGCTTCGTTCAGCCTGCGTCGATGCAGGCGGCCAATGCCAGCACGGTTCTGCCCGATGGCACCGAGATCTACGCGCTCAAGCCGAATGAGGCTCCGCGCAAGATCTGGTCGGGCAAGGATGAGATTGTCTATCAACTTGCCGCGACGCAAGACGGCTTGACTGCGCTGACTGGAAATCGAGGACGGATTTTTGTCCTACATGCGGATGGAAGCTACAGCGATGTAGCGCATCTGGAAGCGCAGCAGTCGGTTTGCCTGACCGCCACGCCGGGCGGCTGGCTGGTGGGAACGGCCAATACGGGCAAGCTCTACCGGCTTGCCAATGGAGCGGAAGGCGGGAAGGCCGATCACTCCTACGCCAGCGATGTGCTGGATGCGGGCGCGATGTCGCGCTGGGGCCGCGTGGAGGTCGAGCCGGGCTCGCGGGGATACGAGATCTGGACGCGCTCCGGCAACGTGGAACAGCCGGCGCGCAGCCAAAAAGACTGGGGATGGAGCGATTGGCAGCCTGCAGCCGGCAACAAGATCGCTTCGCCGGCCGGACGCTATCTGCAATGGAAAGCGGTGCTGGCGGACGGTGGCGTGGTGAGCGGCGTGGGGGTGAATTATCTACCGGTCAATTCCGCGCCGGTGGTGGACGATCTGATCGTGGTGCCGGGGGCGCGGTTCACGCCGCAGACGCAGGCGGCGGGCCAGCCGGGGGCGGTGACTATCGCATTCCCAAATCCAACCGCCAATGCGGGGGTGGTCTTCGACGGCAATACGTCCAACGCTGCGCAGCCGATCCAGGCGCAGAAGGATCGCACGGCCGTGACGGTGCGATGGGCCGCGCATGACGACGATGGCGATGACCTGAACTTCGACTTATATTTACGCGGAGACGGCGAGACCGTCTGGCGGCCGCTGAAGAAGGGGTTGACCGACAAGGTCTATAGTTTTGACGGATCTGCCTTTCCCGATGGCGGCTATCAGATCAAAGTGGTGGCCAGCGATGTTCCCTCGCATACGCCGGGCGATGTGTTGAGCGGCGGCATGGAAAGCGTGCGGTTTGAGCTGGACACGACTCCGCCGGTGATCTCTGGGCTGAAGGCCGATGGGCCGGTCTCGCGCAAATGCAAGGAGTTGCCTTGCCCGCCGGCGTTTCCGGTGAGTTTCGATGCGAAAGATACAGCTTCGGCGATCAGCCATGCCGAATATTCGCTGGACGCGGGGCCGTGGCAGTACATTGAGCCGGTAGGCGGCCTTTCCGATTCGCAGCAAGAGCACTACTCGTTCCTGGTTCCGCTGGCAGCGAGCAGCGAGGCTGCGCCATTAGCTGGCGTCGAGCACCTGATCACCGTGCGCGCCTATGACCGGCACGACAATATGGCGGTGGCGAAGGTGCTTGTGCCGGCATCAGGACCGGCTTCGAGCAAGCCCGAGGCGAAGTAAGGAATGCGGTTTGAGCTGTACATCGCGGCGCGTTATCTGCGGGCCAAGCGGCGGCAGGCTGTGGTGGGCCTGGTAACGCTGATCTCGGTGGCCGGAGTGGCGGCGGGCGTGGCAGCGCTGGTGGTGGCCCTGGCTATTACCAGCGGCATGAGGCGCGATCTGCAGGACCGGCTGATGGGCAGCACGGCGCATGTGATGCTGATGCGGGTCAAGGGCGACGGCATCCGCAACTGGCAGCCCTTGCTGGAAAGGCTGCGAACCATGCCGCATGTGACGGCGGCTGCTCCGGGGATGTACGAGCAGGTCATGGTTTCGCATGGCCCGCGGGCCGGCTTCGTGCTGCTCAAAGCGATCATCCCGGCCCAGGAGCGGACGGTGAGCGATCTGCTGGGGTTTATCACCAAGGGGTCGGCAGCCGAGCTGGCTCCTGGAGAAACTACGGTCGGCGTGGCGGGCGCGGCTCTGCCTCCCGTCGTGCTGGGCAACGAATTGGCCGACACGCTGGGCGTAACGGTGGGCGACGAGGTGATGACGACCAGCCCGCAGGGCGAAATGACGCCGCTGGGGTTGATTCCGCGCTACCAGCGGTTTCGCGTTACGGGCATCTTTCATTCCGGCTTTTACCAATATGACTCTGCGATGGGCTTTCTACGGCTTTCGGATGCGCAACGGCTTTTCAGCGAGCCGGATGTGATTTCGCTGATCAGCTTCAAGGTGGACGATCTATACCATGCGGATGCCATTGGGCGGGAGATCGAGCAGGCTGCGGGACCTGGATTTCAGAGTTCCAACTGGATGGATGAGAACAAGCCGCTGTTTCGCGCGTTGGCTCTGGAAAAGATCGTGACCTTCATCATCATCGGGTTGATCGTGCTGGTGGCGGCGCTGAATATCTTGATCGCCCTGACCATGATGGTGATGGAGAAGACGCGGGATATTGCGGTGCTCATGAGTTTTGGCGTGCTGCCGAGCCAGGTGCGGCGCATTTTCCTGCTGCAGGGCCTACTGATCAGCCTGCTGGGGACGGTGGCCGGGCTGGTGCTTGGATATCTGGCCTGCTGGGCTGGCGGGCACTATCACATTCCGCTGTCGGCGGATGTGTACAGCATCGACACGCTGCCCTTTGCGCCTTCCTGGATCGATGGCGTAACGGTGGCTGCGGTTTCGATTGGCGTTTCGCTGCTGGCTACGGTTTATCCGTCGTCGACGGCAGCGGGGATACTGCCGGCTGAGGCGCTGCGGTACGAGTGAGGCGCTTTGACTTGTGACACATTGTTGTGACACATTGTTGATATGCCTTCCGTGAATCTTCGACAACTACGCGATACGAAACAGCTCAAGGCCTGGCTCAAGGCCGGGGAGACGGTGGAGCTGCGAGAACGCGATCATGTGCTGGGGCGGATCGTTCCTGAAGAAACGGAGAAAAAGCCGGTGGAGTGGCCGGATTTTGAGGCACGGCGAAAGGCAATCTTCGGAGACAGGGTCTTGAATGCCGTCGATCAATTTCTCGAAGATCGTGAGAACAGCCGCTATTGAACATCTATGCGGATAGCAGCTTCTTTGTCGCGCACTATCTCCAGGATCGACACTCACCGGAAGTAGATCGCCGGATGGCGCTCACTCCGCGAGTTTGGCTCACCTCATTCCAACGGGTCGAGCTTCTCCATGCGATTCAGCAGCATGTGTTTAGGGGCGCGATCACCTCGCGTGACGCTGCACTGGTTATCCAAGCTTTCGAGCAAGATAGCGCCGGGGGCGTTTGGGTTCTCACAGAACAGCCGAAAATGATCTACGTTACCTGCGAAAAGCTGGCGCTTCGGCATGTTGCGGCGCTGGGCGTGCGAACGCTCGATTCACTGCATGTGGCGGCTGCGCTGGAGCTAAAGGCCGACCGCTTCTGGACCTTCGATCAGCGGCAAGCCAAGCTGGCTGAAGCTGAGGGTCTGGCCACTACTTAGCGGCATTTCTTTTCGCTTCGGAATTGGGCGGAATTCGGATCTCGGGAGGTGGCGCGTCCCTCGGCTCCGAGGGGTTGCGCTCGGATATTCCCATCGTGAGGATTGTCACGCGCTTGCGGCGCAGATTAAGCCTATAATTCGGCCTGAAAAATCAATCAGCTGCCAGATGCCTGAATTCGACACCTGCAACTGAGGAGGCTGCCATGTTGAAGTCCTTGCTGCTCCTTTCCGCGGTGATTGGAATCGCGGCCGCACCGGCAAATCCGGGCCGCGCGACACAGGAGCCTGCATCCGTTCCGGAGACACAAGCACCTGCGACGCCCAGTGCTCCGTCTTCGACCGTCAAAAACCCGGTGAAACCCACCGCCGATTCGCAGGCCAAAGCCAAGAAGATGTATGGATTCGATTGCGAGATGTGCCATGCGGCCAATGGCAGCGGCAAGACCGACCTGGCCAAGGACATGAGCCTGACGCTGAAGGATTGGACCGATCCGGCGGTGCTTTCCGCAAAATCGGATGGCGACCTTTTCGACATCATTCGCAAGGGTGTGGACAAGATGCCGCCGGAAGAGGCTGCCCGCGCCAAGGACGACGATGTGTGGAACCTGGTGATCTATATCCGCGGCCTGGCCAAAAACGGCGCGACGGCTTCTGCCAAATAAGAACCATCAGCCCATTTGCTGCCTTGCCGGGCACGCTGGAACTGTGCCTTACCGGGGCGTAATGACGCCGCCGACGGCGTGGCGCCGGGGCAGCAGGATGCCGCGATGATCGGCCTGACGGGGTAGGGCATCAGGAGGGTCGAGATTTGAGCTGGGCTGAGGAATCAGCTTGCCGCCGCAGGCTGGGCAGGCCGTCGGATTCGCCTCCTCGGCGACCGGGGCATGACATTGCTGGCAAAGCTGGCTCACAGGGAAAGACTACACCGGCGCGGCGCGTTGACCGGGTCTTCATCGTGATTTGCCGACATCCGGGTAGAATATATAGATGAATTCCTCTTTTCCCCTTGCATCCGAGGATGGTTTCGCCGTTTCTGCGCACCCGATCCGGCTGGTGGCCATCGATATGGATGGAACCCTCCTGCCGGATTTTTCCGCTGTGGTGAGCGAGCGCAATCAGCGCGCCCTGCGCGAGGCCCAGCAGGCAGGAATCGTGGTGGCCATTGCAACGGGGCGGCGGCAGGCGTTCACGGCTCCGCTGCTCGAAGGCGTGGGTTTGCGAGCGGACACGCCCCTGATTACGTCCAATGGTGCAGTGACACGCAGTTTTTCCGGCGAGCGCATCGACTTTACCCATCTGGACCCTGCAGTCGCACGGGGGCTGTGCGGTGTTTTGCGCGGAGTCGGGTTGATGGTTTTTACGCTCGACAAGGCCACGAAACCGGACCTGATTGTCGATGATATAGACAAGGCTAAAGGGCGGCTGGCCAAGTGGGTCGAGTCCAACCGGCCTTCGATTGCCGAGGTTTATCCGATCGAAGATGCGCTGGGCGACGATGTTGACCTGATCCAGGGCATGGCCGCGGGAACCATCGACGAGATGATCGAGGCTGAGCGGCGGCTGAAAGAATGCGCTTGGGCGGGGCAATTCGAGTGCATCCGGACTGCGTATCCGGGCAACGATTTGTCGATTCTGGACCTGCTGCCCAAGGGCGTCTCCAAGCGCTCGGCTCTGGAGCGGCTGGCTTTGCGGCTGGGGATTGCGCGCGAAGAAACGATGGCTATCGGCGACAACTGGAACGACGAAGCCATGCTGGACTGGGCCGGGACGGGCGTGCTGATGGGCAACGCAACCGAGGAATTGCGCAACCTCGCTCCGCAACGCGGATGGCTGGTGGGGCCGACCAACTCCGAGGACGGCGTCGCGGTGATGCTGGAGCGGGCAATTTCTTTTCTGAGCTGCGTCGAGGGCTCTGCTAGAGTTTGAACGGACACACATAGTGAGGATCGAGCACAGGCTGGCGAGTAGGACAGGTGCGTGGGCGCTGCTGGCGGCGCTGTGCCTGGCAACTTCCGCCTACGGAGCCGAGCGCATTACGCTGGCCAATGGCTTCGACCTGGTCTGCAATCACCACCAGGTTGTGGACGGAAAGGTTCGCGTTTTTCCAAAGGCGGAAGAGGCGGACTACTTCGAACTGGAGCCGGCGGCGATCACCGGCTATGAAACGGTTCCCGATCCGCCGATTGCGAAATCTTCGGACGCAAGCGCAGAGCAGAGTCCAGCTTCGGCAGGCGTCAGGAAAGCGGACGCACGGCTTACCGCCGGCGATCTGCACCAACTGCTTTCCAAGGCCGGGGCCGAGCACAATGTAGACGAAGACCTGCTGGCCAGCGTGGTGAAGGCAGAGAGCAATGGCAATGTCCGCGCCACCAGCCGGGCCGGAGCGCAGGGGCTGATGCAACTGATGCCGGGAACGGCGCGGGAGCTGGGCGTGGCCGACAGCTTCGCTGCCGACGAGAACGTGCAGGGCGGAACAGCTTATCTGGACTGGCTGCTGACCCGCTACCACGACAACATTGCGCTGGCTCTGGCTGCCTACAATGCCGGGCCGGAGGCTGTGGACCGGTATCGCGGCATTCCGCCGTATCGTGAGACGCGGGTCTATGTGGCGCGGGTGGTGCATGAGTTCAACCGTCGCGTCGCTGCCCGCCGAAACGCCGACCGCAGTGCTCGCCTCACGGGGGCGATAGCCGCGGGCAACGCGGGAACGGGGAGCGAGTGAAGAACGCGAAACTGATCGTCAGCCTCATAGTTTTGGCCCTGCTGGCCGGATTCGGAATCTGGGCCTATTACCATGTGGCTTTCAGCTTCTCCAACTTTCGCTCGCAACTGGAGCTGGCCGATTGGCGCAAGATCGGGATCGCTCTTGGCTGCATTTATCTCGGCTACGTCTTCCGCTCCGCTCGCTGGGCGCTGCTGCTGCGCCACACCAAAAAGGTTGGGCTGTTTTCGCTGCTGGGAACGCAGGTGATCGGCTTCACGGCGGTTGCGTTGATTGGACGCGTCGCGGACCTGGTGCGCCCCTACCTGGTGGCGAAGAAGACTGCGCTGCCGCTGAGTTCGCAAGTCGCCGTGTACATCGTAGAGCGGCTCTTCGATGCCGGGTCGATGGCGCTGATCTTCTCCGTGGCCATGCTGTGGATTCCGCAAGCCGATATTTTGAAGGCCACTGGCCACTCGAAGATGATGTCCGCGCTGGCGGAGCATTCGCCGTTTTTGACCGCGTTCATCGCGCGATTTGGCGGGCTGGTGCTTACCTTGCTCGGGGCTCTGTTCCTGGTCGCTGTGCGCATGAGCGGCGAGGTTGTTGCGAGCGTCTTCCAGGGCGCGTTCGGCCTGGTTTCGAAGAAACTCGGAGCCGCTGTCGGGGACAAGATCCGCACCTTCCGTTCAGGGCTCGACACGATGCGGTCTTTCGCGGATTTTGCCGTGACGGCTTCCCTTTCGCTGGCGATGTGGCTGCTGATCTCGTTTGCTTACCTCGAGGGCTGCCGCGCCTTCACCGCGAGCCCGCAACTGGCGGCGATCACGCTGCCGAAATGCATCCTGCTGATGATTGCCAGCGGCGGCGCGAGCATCATCCAGCTGCCGGTCCTGGGCTGGTTCACGCAGATTGGAATCGTAGCGGCGGCGTTGTCGGCTATTCTTGGCTCCTCCGCCGAGGCGTCGACGGCCTGCGCCGCGACCCTGCTGCTGGTGACCTTCTTAGGTATCGTGCCGGTGGGGCTGGTCTGGGCGCAGTTCACCCATGTGAGCCTGCGCCAGGTGAGCGAAGAAAGCGGCCACGCTGCCGAAGTGGCAGCGGACGAGCCAGCGACCGACTCATCTGTGGCATAGACCGAGCCACAGCAGCATTTTGCATGATAGATTCTGAATATGCAGGTGACTCTGGAAATTCCGGACGACGTGGCTGAGCGTCTTACCGCCCATGGCCAGGACGTGTCGCGGGCTGCGCTGGAAGCGCTGGCGATTGAAGGCTATCGCTCTGGTTCGCTGAGCCCACTTGAGACCAGGTTAATGCTGGGCTTTGAGACACGCTACGAATTCGATGGGTTTTTGAAGCAGCATCAAGTCTGGGAGCATGCGTACGATCTGGACGACCTGGAAAGCGACCGGGCGACGATGCAGCAACTCGAAGCCGAAGGAAAACTGAAGGTTCATTGAAACAATGTTCGTAGTAGCCGACACCACCCCGTTGAACTATCTTGTTCTGCTGGGAAAAATTGAGCTGCTTCCGGCAATCTATGAACGAGTAGTAATCCCACCCGTTGTCCTCGCAGAATTGAACCATCGGAAGACGCCTCCTGAGGTTTCCAGGTGGGCCTCTCAGCTTCCTGGCTGGTGCTCCGTTCTTGCTCCCATGTCTGTTCCTGACGATGTGCTGCGCCTCCTCGACCCCGGAGAGCGCGACGCGATTCAACTTGCATTGGATGCCGGGTTCGGCACCCTCTTGATGGACGAGATTAAGGGCAGGCGAGAAGCCCAGCGCCGGGGATTGCGGGTGGTTGGAACGATCTCGATCCTGGAAACGGCTTCCCGGCTTGGGCTGATCGAATTCGGGACGGCCCTTGAGCGGTTGGAACAGCTTGGATTTCGCCTTTCCGGCAGGCTTCGCGAGGAGTTTCTACGACGGAACCGCTAGTGTATCTGCGAAAGAAACTCGTTGTATTTGTTCCCGATAGAATGGATACAAGATGAAGTGCCCTTTTTGTGGATTTGCCCAGGATCGTGTAGTAGACAGCCGCGAGAGCAAGGAGGCGGATTCAATCCGCCGCCGGCGCGAGTGCGAGAAGTGCGAGCGGCGCTTTACCACCTATGAGCGCATCGACGAAATCCCCTATATGGTGGTGAAAAAAGATGGCCGCCGGGAGAAGTTTGAGCGGCACAAAGTCTTGAGCGGCCTGCTGCGGGCCTGCGAAAAGCGGCCGGTGTCGGCGGCTAAGCTGGAGGCGATTGTGGATGCAACGGAGAGCTACCTGATGGACGCTCCCGAGCGCGAGCGGACCACCAGCGAAATTGGCGAGCTGATCATGGAAAATCTGAAAGCCCTGGATACCGTGGCCTACATCCGCTTTGCCAGCGTCTATCGGGACTTCAAGGACGTGCGCGAGTTCAAGGAAGAGTTGGAGCAGCTCTTGCATACGCGCGAGCCCAGGGCGAATCCGCGATAGCGATGCCCCCGGCGATTATGAGCAGGCGGCCTGTTGGGTCGCGATTTTGGGAGAGCCGAGCACGATGACCACGCCAATGGTCGATCCAGACTCGCCGTCGAGGATGGGCGAGGCGGAGAGCCAGACCGAAACCGTCTGCCGTTCGCGGGTTAGAAGCTCTACATCTCCGTTCCAGGGTTCGTGCAGCGTCATCCGAAAGCTCAGCGGCTTCTGGCTCTTGGATACTGCGCGCAGAATGGGCATTCCCTTTTCGATCTGCATGCCCAGCATCTCCCGCGAGGGCCAGCAAGTCAGCGCCTCGGCGGCAGTGTTGATGTAGCGCACAAGGCGCAGGGCACGTCTTTCGGCGGCGCAGGCAGCCGAGTCCGCGGATCGAGCTTCGTTATTGCGCCAGGCACACATTGCGAGCGGACCGGTTCGTTGGTTCCGGGGTTTTCAGGGGAGGTTATCGGCGCAAACTGAATTTTCTTGAATGTTTCTGCCCAGCCGGTCGAAGTCTGTTACGGCGGGGGCCGATTTTGGCGCTGGGTTTGAGGGAAACCGCGCCGAAGCAGTGAAGCGTGTGTCTGCATCGACTCTCCTGTACACTGGAGGGTCTACTACTATGACTAACAAGCACTCCATCGGGGCCAAAGTTGGCGTACTGGGCGCGACCGGCATGGTCGGGCAGCGTTTTATTCAGCTTCTGGAAAACCATCCCTGGTTTCAGATCACCTGGCTTGCGGCCAGCGACCGCTCCAGCGGGAAACGGTACGAGGAGGCCGCGAAATGGCGCCTCGATACTCCATGCCCTGAGCGCATCGCGAAGATGACCATTTCTCCGGCCGATCCTGAAGGCGCTCCGAAGATCATTTTCGCCGCTCTCGACACCGACATCGCCCGCGAATTGGAGCCGAAGTTCGCCGCTGCCGGCTGCGCTGTGGTTTCGAATTCGAGCGCCTTCCGCATGCATCCCAATGTGCCGCTGGTCATTCCCGAGGTCAATGCCGATCACCTGCACCTGATCGAGGACCAGGCATGGCGCAAGGAGTCTGGCGGATACATCGTCACCAATCCCAACTGCTCGGCGATTGGCCTGGTGATGGCGCTCAAGCCGATTGAGGAGCGCTTCGGCATCGAACAGATTTTCGTGACCACCATGCAGGCGGTCTCCGGCGCAGGCTATCCCGGCGTGCCTTCGATGGACATTCTGGGCAACGTCGTCCCTTTCATCAAGAATGAAGAAGAGAAGATGGAAGCCGAGACTCTGAAGCTGCTGGGTCGTCTTGATGGCGAGTCGATTGTGCCGCTCGCCGCGCGGATGAGCGCCCACTGCAACCGCGTTGCGGTCGAGGATGGGCACACCGAGTCGGTTTCGATCAAGCTGCGGCGGCCTGCGACAAAGGAAGAGATGCTGGCGGCCTGGGCCGAATTCCGCCCGCTAGCCGGTCAGAATCTACCGACCGCTCCGGCGCAGCCAGTCGAATGGATTGCCGCGGAAGATCGCCCCCAGCCGCGCCTGGACAAGAATCGCGGCAATGGCATGGCGGCTTCGGTCGGGCGGCTTCGTCCGTGCGGTTTGCTGGACTGGAAGTTTACCGTGCTCTCCCACAACACCATTCGCGGCGCTGCCGGGGCGGCGATTGTGAATGCCGAGCTGCTGCTGAGTTTAGGAAAATTGGAGCCGGCGGCTTTGGCTGCTGCGCGGGCTTGAATCGATTCCCACCTTAAGCGCGGTGAGGCTGCGCTGAAGGTGGGGCACCCCGATTGTCGGTCGATACAAAGATAGGGACGCTGGATGAGTCTGGTGGTGATGAAGTTTGGCGGTACGTCGGTCGAGGATGCGACGGCCATTGCGCGTGCCGCGGGGATCGTGGCGGGCAGGGTAGCTGCCGGCAAGCGGCTTGTGGTGGTGGTCTCCGCCATGTCCAAGGTGACGGACCAGTTGCTGGCCTGCGCCGCAGCCGCCAGCCGGGGCGACCGCACCGGAGCCATGGCCCTGAGCCAGCGGCTGCGCTGCCGGCATCGCGACACGGCTGCCGCGCTGCTGAAAGATTCCAAAGAAGCCGCCGCGCTGCATATCTCGCTCGAACGCGAGTTCGACACTCTGGATGAGGTTCTGCGCGGCCTCGCGGCCATTCTCGAGCTGACCCCGCGCATCTCCGACCTGATTGTCAGCTACGGCGAGCGGCTTTCGAGCGTGATCATCGCCCAGGCCTTTCGCGAACGCGGCCTCGAAGCGGTTCACGTCGATGCTCGCGATGTGATCCTCACCGACTCTCAGTATCAACGCGCAATACCGCAGGATGCGCTGATCGAGGAGCGCTGCGCGACGCATCTCCGCCCGCATCTCGATGCTGGGCGCGTGCCGGTGCTGGGCGGATTCATCGGGTCGAACGAGGCAGGAATCACAACCACGCTGGGGCGCGGCGGTTCGGACTTCACCGGAGCGCTGATCGGCGGCGCGCTGCACGCCGAGGCCATCGAAATCTGGACCGATGTGAACGGCATCATGACCACCGACCCGCGCATCTGCCCCGACGCGCTGCGGGTCAAGGTAATCAGCTTTGAAGAAGCCGCCGAGCTGGCTTACTTCGGGGCCAAGGTGCTGCATCCGGCGACCATCCTGCCGGCGGTGCGCAAGAACATTCCGGTGCTGGTGCTGAACTCAAAGAACGCATCGAACGAAGGCACCCGCATCATCTCGCTCGCTCCGCATTGCAAGAGCCCGTTCAAGTGCATCGCCGTCAAGAAGAAGTTGACCATCATCGACGTGGTGGCCAGCAGGATGCTGATGACGCATGGCTATCTGAAGTCCATCTTCGATATCTTCGACAAGCACCAGTGCCCGGTAGACATGGTTTCGACCAGCGAAGTAAGCGTTTCGCTTACCGTCGACTCGAACGACAAGCTGCCTGCCATCGCCGACGACCTGGGCAAGATTGCGGACGTGAAGTACGAAGGCCAAAAGGCGCTGATCTGCATGGTGGGCGAGGATATTCGCGGCCAGATGGGCATCTCGGCGCAGGTCTTCACCGCTATCAAGCATGTGAACGTACGTATGATTTCGCAGGGCGCCAGCGAAATCAACATGAGCTTTATGATCGAGGAAGAGGATGTGGATGAGGCGGTGAAGTCGCTCCATGCGCACTTCTTCCGCGATCCCGATCCCGAGATTTTTGACGTCGAGGCGCGGCAGGCTGCGGCGCCTCTCAATTGAAACACTGCTGGCACACTCGAATCTCCCCAGGAGAATGACCTCATGCTGCTGCTGGTACTCGGAAAAGGCAAGACTGGAAGCCTGGTTGCGCAGGTGGCGCGGGAGCACGGCCACTCGGTGCGCGTCCTGGATCGCGAAAACGCGGGCGCCAGCGCGCTGACTGCTCCAACCGTGGCCCAGGTGGATGTGGTCATCGACTTCACCACTCCGGAGTCGGCGGTCGAGAATATGCGCGCCTGCCTGGCGCTGGGCGCGCGCATCGTGGTGGGCACGACGGGCTGGTACCACCGGCTAAACGAGATGAAGGCGCTGGCCCTCCGGCGCGGCGGCGGCCTGCTCTACAGCACCAACTTCTCCTTGAGCTGCCAGGAGATGTTCAGGCTGACCGCGGATTTGGCCAAGCTCCACGGCTACAGCTTCCACATCGAAGAGACGCACCACACCTCCAAGCTCGATGCGCCTTCGGGGACTGCCATCACGCTTAAGGAGATTGTGCTTGCGGCGCAACCCGAGGCGCAGGTCGAGATCACTTCGAAGCGCGAAGGCGACGCCAGCGGAACGCATGTCGTGACTGCGCGAGGAGCGAGCGATCTGATTGAGCTGCGCCATGAAGCATTTGACCGGCGCGGCTTTGCCGAGGGCGCCGTCAAGGCCGCGGAATGGCTCTGCGGCAAGAGCGGCGTCTGGGAGTTTCGCGAGATTTTTGACAAGCTTTAGGGCTGCGCAGCGAGGCCGACAAAGGAATTCCTAATGGGCCGCAAGCGTCTTCTTCATGGCCTCAAAGTCAAGGATGGCTATATGCGCCATCCCTTCGACATCGTGCATAATGTGCAGACCAGCGGCCTGGTGCGCGGGCCGCATCTGGCTATCGGGCACGCTCACGACAAGCACACCACGGCCTACTACGGCATTGCGCCTTCGGTGCTCGAAAAGCTCTGCGAGCTATGGCGCGCGACCGCGCTGGTTGCGCCTCCCGAAGACTACTCTTTTGTGGATATTGGCGCGGGCATGGGGCGCGGATTGCTGATCGCCTCGCAGATGCCCTTTCGCGAAGTCGTCGGCGTGGAGCTGCATCCGGACCTCGCGACGATTGCGCAGAAGAACATCGACAAGTGGCAGGCGCGCGGGCTGGCGCGCTGCCCCATGCGCATTGTCTGCCAGGATGTGACGGAGTTCGAGTTCCCTCGCAATCCATGCGTCGGATATATGTTCAATCCCTTTGGCGAGCCGGTGATCAAGAAGCTCGTGCGCCATCTTGAGAGCCAGTTCATCAGCCGTCCCGGGCAGCTCGACCTGATGTACGCCAATGACGAGTACCAGGATGTACTGGCCGAGAATGTGCGATGGGCGCGGCTGTGGCGCGGGCTGATTCCGCTGTCGGCGGAGGATGAAGCGGCCGACAAGGCGATCCTCGACCATCAGCCCGAGGGCGAGTATGCGTGGAGCACGCAGGAGCCTTGCTCGATTTTTCGCTGGGCCGGACCAGGCCGAACGATCAATCGCGTCTAATGTCCGTTTCGTATCGTCTTTCTTGAGTAGAAGATAGTGCCCACATCCGGATTTCGAGGGATGCCTGTAAAGTATCCTCTGGAGGCAAGTCCATGCGCATCGACCCGCGAGTTGGTATTTTGGCCGCAACGTTTCTGACAGCCGCGATGACGGTTGCCGCGCAGGCCCCTCCTGCAAACGACCCAGTGGTGCGCAGCATCCATCTCAATGTTGCCGTGATGACCAAGCAGAATGCGCCGGTCGCCGGGCTCGCGCAGCAGGATTTTACGCTCCTCGATAATGGAACTCCGGAGCAAATGACCTCCTTCAAGGCTGTCACCGCCGGCCAGGAGCCTGTCGAGGTCATTGTGCTGCTGGACGCGGTCAACGCGCGCTTCTCAACAATGGCCTATGAGCGCGATGAGGTGCAGAAATTCTTCAAAGCCAACGAGGGCAAGATGGCCCATCCCACCACCATCGCCGTGTTGACCGACAAGGGCGCGCAAATCCAGAAGGGATTTTCGACCGACGGCAATGTGCTGAGCGGCCTATTCGACCACTACACCAGCGGGCTTCGGGAAATCACTCGCAGCAGCGGTTACTGGGGCGCAACGGAGAAGCTCGACATCTCCCTGAACGCTCTGCGCGAACTCACAGCCTTCACCGCGAAGCTTCCCGGCCGCAAAATTGTCCTTTGGATTTCCCCCGGCTGGCCGCTGCTCTCCGGCGCTCGTTCCGAGATCAGCGCAAAGGAAGAAGACCAGATTTTTGACAACATCGTAGCCTTCTCCACGCAATTGAGACTAGCGAATATCACGCTCTACAATGTCAATCCGGTTGGAGCGGGAGAGTCTCTGCTCCGAGCCGACTACTATCGAGAGTTCGTGAAGGGCGTCCGAAAACCAAGCCAGACCGTGCTAGGCGATCTTGGGCTGCAGGTGCTCGCGGCTCAAAGCGGAGGTTTGACGCTTGAATCCAGCAATGCTATCGCCGACATGCTGAAACAATGCCTCTCCGATGTGGACTCCTGGTATGAAATTACGTTGAACATGCCTCCCGCCGAGAAGCCCAACGAGTATCACCATGTTGAGGTCAAAGTGGATAAGCCCGGCTTGAGCGCCCGCACACGCGACGGCTATTACGCGCAACCTGAACCGCGTCCTTAGAATCTGTCAAAAAACTCTTCCCGGAGCACAAAAGTGGGTCTCCCACCTTCGCCACGTCTTTGTTCTTGTGGCTAAGGTGGGATACTTTGTACCTATAGCCTTTTATAGTCTTTCCAATCTCTCCGGCTACGATTCTCGCTGCTGAGTTTTGGCTCCAATCCCGAGTTTCTGGACAGGTTCTTAGAAAATTGCCGCCATGTTGCGTGGAATTACCGTTGACCGGCGCATACTGGAGATGGAATTGCAGTTCAACATCCCGGCAATGTTCCCAGTCATCCTCGCGCCGCCAGGGATTGGCTTGAATTCGCAGTAAAGCGCGCAAAAGTAGCGCAAAATCTCGGCTAATCGCGCCAAAACGACACTAGAAACAGACCGTAAACCATACATTCAATTAAAGATAGGCCACAAATAGGCACCCTCCCCCCCCCGGCTGTGTAGTTCTTTTGTCCGCTTTCGGCAGCCGAGACGGCATTTTCAGTGCATGCAATTGCCCTATCCTTCGGAGTCAGGAGGGGCAAAAGCGGCGCGGTCGCCGTTATACACTCACCCTTGGCGGAAAGATCAGAATCGGGATTGGAACGGAAGCACAGAAATGGAAACGACGGGTTGTGGCACGGCTTTGATTACGCCCTTTCGGGGCGATGGAACAAATTGCTCGATTGACGATCGCGCGCTCTACGCGCTGGTGAACTGGCAGATCGATTCGGGGATTGATTTTCTTGTCGCCTGCGGCTCGACGGGTGAGGCTGCGACCCTCGAAGAAGACGAGTGGCTGACGGCTGTACAGCTTGTGGTCGAGGCCGCGGCCGGGCGGGTTCCGGTCTGGGGTGGATGCACGCATAACTCGACGCGGACGCTGGTGCGCCGAGCGGAAAAGCTGGCCCGGATTCGAGGGCTGGATGGCGTACTTTCGGCCAATCCGTATTACAACAAGCCTTCGCAGGAGGGCCAATACCAGCACTTCATGGCGCTGGCCAAGGCGGTCCATCCGCTGCCTGTGATTCTCTACAACGTGCCGGGGCGCACGGGGGTCAATCTCGACCCGGAGACCGTCGTCCGGCTGGCCGAGGAGGCGGATAACATCGCCGCGGTGAAGGAAGCCAGCGGCAGGCTGCCCCAGGTCGCCGCGCTGGTGCATTCGGTACCGCGCGGCTTCAAGGTTTTCTCCGGCGACGACAACCTGGCGCTGGCGGCGATCGGAATCGGCGCCAACGGGCTGATCAGCGTGGCCTCGAACGAAGCGCCTAGCGAACTGGCGCGCATGGTGCGGGCGGCGCTGCGCAATGAGTGGCCGCTGGCGCGGGAGATCGAACGCAAGTACGCGCGGCTCTTCGAGGCCAATTTCTGGGAGTCGAATCCAGGGCCGGTGAAGACCATCCTGAGCGCGATGGGCCGCTGCGACGCAACAGTCCGGCTGCCGCTGGTCAAGCCCGACCGGGCGCTGCGGCAGAAGCTGGAGAGGCTGGCGGGCGAGCTCGGCCTGCTCCGCGAGGCTCCGCTGCCGGAAGGCGATATGCGGATGTTTTGATTGGCGATTCCGCTCAACGGGGTCTGGGCATGCACCGACGGGAGTTCTTGAAGCTGGGCGCGGGGGCTTTGGTTGCCGGGAGAGCCATTGCCGAGTCATCGGCAGCCGCTCCCAAATTCAGCACGGCGAACAAACGCTGGCAGGCTGCCTACGACGCGGCTCTGCAAGTTCTCGCAGGCAATGCGCAGGTTCTGATTGGGGATGGGAAGCCGGTGCTGACCGAGGGCTCGGTTTACCAGGGCATCTGGATGGAATGCGGTCCGCATGAATCGCTGGTCTATCGCAAGTTCCGGCCAGATGTGGCGCGCAACAGCCATATGCTCTTCTTTGAGCTGCAGCGCGAGGATGGGCAAATCCCCGCGATGATCCGAGCCTCGGGTGCTGGCTTCGGGCAGATTCAGATGGTGGTGCCGATCGCCGGGACGGCCTGGGAGCTTGCTCAGGCGACGAGGGACGACGAGCTTCTGCATACGGCTTACACCGCCTGCTCCCGCTGGGACGACTGGCTGACGCGCTACCGCAATACGCGCGGGACCGGGCTGATCGAGGGCTTCTGCACCTACGATACCGGCAACGACAACAGCCCGCGCTGGGCCGGCCTTCCCAACGGCTGCCCCGACAAGGACGCGAAGAAATGTCCTCCCGTTGCGACGTTGCCCCGGCTCTGCCCCGATCTCTCGGCCACAACTTATGGAGCGCGGGTCGCCCTGGCGGCGATGGCTAGAGCCATGGGGAAAACTGCGGAAGCCGACCGGTGGACGGAGAGCGCGCAGTCCATCCGCCGTCTGATTCTTTCCCGGTTGTATGTGGCCGAAGATGCCACGTTTTACGACCTGGACGCGCAGAATCGATTTGTGAAGATCCGGAGCGAGATGCTCACCCGCGTTTGCGGCGAGCATCTTCCGGATCAGGCGCTCTTCGACGAGATGTGGACGCGGCAGATTCACAATCCGAAGGCCTTCTGGGCCCCGTATCCGTTGCCGTCGGTGGCGCTCGACGATCCCCTGTTTGTGCGTCCGATTCCGCGCAACTCCTGGGGCGGGGCGGCGCAGGCGCTGACCGCGTTGAGGGCGGGGCGCTGGTTCGACCACTACGGCCGTTCGGCGGAGTTCAGCGGGATGATGGACCGGTGGTGCGAAGCGATCCAGCGGGATCGTACTTTCCGCCAGCAGGTCGATCCGCTGACGGGCGCGTTTACCCAGGAAGATGCGCCGAAGTACTCGCCGTGCGCGCTGGTCATGATCGACTACACCTGGCGGCTTGCGGGAGTGTGCGAAGAGCCCGATGAATTGCACTGGAATGTGCGGCCCGGACATCCCGCGGCGGAGTCGGGCCGGTTCCAGTTGCGCACAGATCGCGGCCAGGACGCCGAAATTCGATATGCAGGAGATGGAAAGAGAGCAGAGCTTTGGCTGGGCGGGAAGCTGGTTGGCCGCATCGGCTCCGGCGCGGTCAGGATCGTTACCGATAAATCCGGCATTCCGCAGGCATGGGCCAGCATCCACGAGAAACGCCAGGAAATCCTGATGCAATGGGCGGGCGGAAAGTCTCGGGTGGTGGCCCTATTACCCAATGAAAAAATCGCCTGGAAGGGGTAGTTATCCCGGCTGCGAGATTTGCCGCTGAGGGTGCCAGCTGTGTTCGATATCGAATTTAAAGCCTTTGCAATGTGATTTTTCGGACAAACCCGTACAAAATTGCACACTTTGATATTTCCAAAGGTAACCTGCGCACATCGAAGCAATTGGACGGTTTCACGTCCAGCACAGGGGCTAACTATGGTGGTAAACGCTAAGAGCAAAGGCCTTGGAATGACGGGGCTGCATATCGGGGACGGCAATGTGCAGCAGCTTTTCCCGCCCAATGTGCCGACAGTCGAGTTAGAACTGGATCATCTGAGAATTGTTTGTACGTTAGGGCCGGAATTCTGGGAGGGCGAACCCGAGATTCACGATGAACGGCTCGTCTCCTGGCTGGAATCGAAACGAATGAATGGCAAGCTGGCTTCGGTGCCCGCACCAGTAGCCATGATTCCGGCGGGCGAACACGCCTTCCGGCTGATGCCCATCCAGCACAAGGAAGTGCGGACCACCAAGTATCCAGTGGGGTTTTCGGCCTAACTTGCACTGAAAACGGTTACCGATCTCCAGTCAGGAGCAGTTACAAAGAGAAAGAGGTTATCGGGCGGAGCGATCCGCCCTTTTTGTTTGCTTTTTCAACAGAAGGTAACGTACCCTACATCGTACGGGGGCACTCTTTAGTTACCAATTTGGACTTGCCAAATTGAATTTCCCTATTTGATTCAGGCAAATTGGCTCTCTCCTTACCCCAAGCGTCCTTTTCAACATCTAACTGCATACACTCCATACTCAGGCTCCCCTCCGGAGGGTGGAAATGGTAGTTCAAACCCAAGATCGGCACACTGGTCACGCCGGGGGAGTGGGTTTGCACATTGGCGCCGTCAATGTGCAGCAATATTTCCCCCGCGACGTTGAGGTCGTTGAGCTGGAACTCGATCATCTGCGGATCGTGTGCTCCCTTGAGCCTTCGTTCTGGCAAGATCGTCCGGAGATTCACGATCATCGCCTGAGCAGTTGGCTGGAATCCAAGCGCAACAGTGGCAAGCTTGGCTTGCGGTCGGCCCCAGTGGCGTTGATTCCTTCTGGAGAACACTCCTTCCGGTTGCAGATCGTGGCCAAGGATGAGGCGGATCGCTCGCTTACCGGGCCTCCGGCGACTGCCTATTTTTCGCCGACGGTATCTCCTGCTGCCCTGCTGGAGCGGCGCAGGCACACCTCGCCAGTGAAGCGGGACCGGCGCAAAGTTGCTAGACTTAAGGTCAATGAACGTCCATCCCCTGCAGCGAACCATTGAGCACTACTTTTCCCACCCCGAAGCGGCAACCGATTTCACCATTCAGGCCAAGGCCCTGGAGGCCTTTTTTGCGTTGCGCCAGGCGCTCGAATCGGGCGAGCTGCGCGCCGCCGAGCCGGACGCAGCCAGTCCTACCGGCTGGCGGGTCAATGCCTGGGTCAAACAAGGGATTCTGCTTGGCTTTCGCCTGGGAGTTCTGGTGGAGCTGCCTGGCGATGGCCTGTCCTTGGTGGATAAGAACACCTTCCCGCTACGGACATTCAAGGCCGAGGACGGCGTGCGCATCGTGGCCGGCGGCTCCAGCGTGCGCGCCGGCGCCTATGTGGCGCGGGGCGTGGTGTGCGTGCCGCCGATGTACATCAACACCGGGGCTTACGTCGATGAAGGCTCGCTGGTCGATTCGCATGCCCTGGTGGGCAGCTGTGCCCAGATCGGCAAGCGCGTGCATCTGAGCGCCGCGGCGCAGATTGGCGGCGTGTTGGAGCCGGTGAATGCGAGCCCGGTAGTGATCGAAGACGATGTGCTGGTAGGCGGCAATACAGGGGTTTACGAGGGCACGATCGTGCGCCAGGGCGCAGTGCTGGCGGCAGGAACCATCCTGACACGCGGAACGCCAGTCTTCGATCTGGTGAACGGCGAGGTATTGCGCGCGACCGCCGAAATGCCGCTCATCATTCCCGAGCGCGCCGTGGTGGTGCCCGGCTCGCGAGCCGTGAGCCGGGGCAAGGGCGCGGATTGGGGATTGAGCCTGTACGCGCCGGTCATTGTGAAGTATCGCGATGAAAAGACCGATTTGAGCGCGACTTTGGAAGATCTACTGCGATAAGGATTTGCCAGTTATCGGCTGTCAATCGACTTTGGTTTGAAGTTGGCGGATAATCGAGTTGAAGGAGCGCCTGTGACCATTGTGGTTGAACTCGATCCTGCGACAGAGGCGCGGCTAACAGCTGAAGCCGAGGCGCGCGGTTTAGCTGTCGAGGTTTACGCCGGGGCGGTGCTTCGGGATTCCGGACGGGAGTACGCAACCGAAACGAGAGAGCTCACGCCGCAAGATCTGGATAAGATGGCCGCGAAACTGACGCAGTTTTCGCACAAGATGCCTGTATTGCCTCTCTCAGTTAATGACCGTGAGAGCTATTACGAGGATCGCGGCTAAATGGCTGCGAATGCCTTCCTGGTGGATACGAATGTCCTTATCCGATGGGTTCAACAGCAGGACGCCGCCTACCCGGTGGTGTGTGGAGCAATTAGTCAGCTCCTGCAGTCAGACGCCGTTCTCTATTACACCTCCCAAAACCTTGGTGAATTCTGGAATACGCTAACACGACCAACCGATCGAAACGGATACGGATTATCTCCAAAGGAAGCAAATGAACTCGCACTAGAGGTTGAAACGCAGATCGGGCTGCTGCCCGACAGCATTCATGTTCATCGGGAATGGCGCAAGATGCTGGTGGATTATGGCATCTCTGGGGTCCAGGTCCATGACGCTCGTCTGGTTGCTGCAATGCGCGTTCATGGCGTAAAGCGCATTCTGACTTTCAATGCCAGGGATTTTCGACGATTCACGGATGTGGATGCGGTGCTGCCTGAGAATGTGATCGCGGGCGGCTAAGCTTTTCTCTGCCGCTGTTCGCCTTCTGGAGAGATGCGCTAGCATACATCACATGAGCTTTCGCGCCCTTCAAGTGATTCCGGTCCTGCGCATCTTTTCTGTTGAAAAGGCGAAAGAGTTTTATCTCGATTACGCTGGATTCAAGACGGATTGGGAGCATCGCTTCGACGATCAAGCGCCTTTGTTCATGCAGATTTCGCGCGACGGCTTGGTGCTTCGGCTTTCGGAACATTACGGAGACGGGACGCCTGGGTCGGCCTTCACCGTGATCGTCAAAGGCGTCCGCGAATTGCACGCCGAGCTTACGGCTAAGAACTATGGTTACTATCGGCCGGGATTGGTGGAGACATTCTACGGTGCGCTGCAGTTGACGCTGCTCGACCCTTTCGGTAACCGCCTGATGCTGGATGAGCTTAAGGAAGAGCCGCAAGCTGAAGCCTCGGCTTGAGAGCCGGCTCGTTCCAGACTATCCGCTCCTCACTAATATCGTTCGCGGGTATTTTGGCTGGAAAACATGCGGCATTTTCTCCATTGACACTCTATCCATAGATAATCTATATATCTGCCATGGCAAAGAAAAATGACCTGCTGCCAGGCACCCTGGACATGTTGATCCTCAAGACTCTTACCCGCGCGCCGCTACATGGATACGGCATTGCGCTTTCGATCAAGCGGCTCTCGGACGATGTGCTGACGGTCGAAGAAGGCTCGCTCTATCCGGCGCTGCAGCGGCTGCTGCTGCAAGGCTGGGTGAAGGCGGAATGGAAACAGACCGAGACCAACCGCAGGGCGCGCTACTACACATTAACGGCTACCGGACGCAAGCAGCTGGGCCTTGAGCTTTCCGAGTTCGAACGCATGATCACGGCTATTGGACGGGTGCTGCAAGACGCTTAGGGGGATGCGATGAGCCTATTTCGAAAGCTGGCATTGTTGCTGCGGCGCAGCCGTTTTCGTTCTGAGCTTGACGAGGAAATGGCCGATTGCGCTGGCTCTGGCCTGTGTAGGCATCTATGGTTGAGACGAGGCTCGGAGACAGCAAGATTCACCATCTCATTGAGCGTACGCGTGGTTGCGTATTCAGTGGCGCAGCGGCGGCAGGAGATCGGCGTGCGCATGGCTTTGAGCGCAACGCGGAGACAGATATCCATACTCTTTCTCAGGCGAACACTTACCGCAGCGCTAATCGGACTTGCCTGCGGCTGCGTGGCAACGCTGATGGTTACGAGACTTCTTAGAAGCCAGTTATATGGCGTGGAACCCAACAATCCAAGGACGTTTTTGATTGCCATACTTTTGCTGCTGACGCCGGTGCTCGTGGCCAGTCTGCGACCTGCGCTTCAGGCAGCTTCGGTCGATCCCGTGGAAGCTTTACGCACTGAATAACTCACAGAAAGCCGCGCTAGGCCGCAGACTGCACAGGAGGCTGATATGGGTGGTGCCGGATGGTTTCGCAAGTTGGGAATGTTGCTTCGCCGCGAGCGCTTTCGCGGCGAATTGGATGAAGAGATGGCCTTTCACCGCGAGCAGGCGGAGAAAGACTTTGTCGCCGGCGGCATGACCCGAAAAGCTGCGCGGCAAGCGGCGGCGCGGCAGTTTGGCAATGCGGCAAGGCTCAAGGAGACCAGCAATGAGGTCGTCGGCTTTCGTCTTGAGACTGTAGCGCAGGATCTTCGCTATGCCGTCCGGCAATTACGCCAGAATCCCGGATTCACCCTAGTCATCACGCTCACGCTGGCCTTGAGCATCGGCGCCAACAGCGCCATCTTCAGCGTGATCGACGCGGTGCTGCTCAAGTCGCTGCCCTACCCCAAGCCGGACAAGCTGATGCGGCTCTTTCTCTCCAATGCCGAGTATCCTCAGTTCCCGTTGAATCCCTTCGATTTTCGCGATTTTCGGTCGCGCAACAAGTCTTTCGAATCGATGGCTGCCTATACCCGCAATGACCTGCAGCTTTCCGGCTCCGGCGACCCGGTAAGGCTCAACGGATTTGCAACCACGGCCGGATACTTTCATGTATTGGGCCTGAAGCCGAAGCTGGGGCGGGAGTTCGATGAGAACGCTGAAATTCCCGGCAACGGATTGCAGGTGATTCTTAGCGACGGGTTGTGGCGCACGCGATTCGATGCCGACCCGAATATCGTCGGGCGCAAGATCACGCTCGATCTGGAGCCCTATACGGTGATCGGGGTGATGCCTCCGGGCACCGAGCATCCGGGCAACGATTATCACGCGCTGCCTTTTGGAAACAGCGTCGATGTGTGGTCGCCGTTCACCTTCCAAGGCAATCCCGCACAGCGCGGCTCGCATTACATCGAGGGCATTGGGCGGTTAATGCCGGGCGTAACTCCGGAACAGGCTAAGTCCGAGATGAACGCCATTATGACCCAGCTTGGCCGCGAGCATGAGGGCGACAGGGGCTGGAGCGTGCTTGTGATTCCGCTCTATCAGGATGTCGTTGGAGCCAACCGGACGATGCTGCTGGTGCTGCTGGGCGCGGTGGGCATGGTGCTGCTGATCGCCTGCGCCAACGCCGCCAATCTGCTGCTGGCTCGCGCCGCGGCCAGGCAGCGCGAGGTTGCCGTTCGGCTGGCGCTGGGCGCGCCGCGTGCCCGGCTGATTCGCCAGATGCTCACCGAGAGCCTCTTGATTTCACTCATCGGCGGCGGGCTGGGCGCGCTGCTGGCCATCGAAGGCGTGCGCGCCCTGGTCGCATTGCTGCCTGCGGGCTTTCCGCGCGCCAGTGAGATCCACGTCAACGCGCCGGTCTTCGCGTTCACGCTTTTGATTTCCGCGACAACCGGCATCCTGTTCGGATTGGCGCCCGCGCTGCAAGCCTCGCGCACCGACCCCAGGCAGGGATTGCACGAAGGTGGCCGCAGTGCGACGGGCAGCGGACGCCAGCAGCGATTGCGCAGCCTGCTGGTCGTCTCCGAGGTGAGCCTGGCTTGCGTGCTGCTCATCGGAGCAGGACTGATGCTGCGCAGTTTTCTGAACCAGCTGCATCTCGATCCCGGCTTCCGCCAGGATCATGTGCTGACAGCGAACCTTTCGCTGCCTCAGACCCGCTATAAATCCCCGACGGCGATTACCGGTTTTTACAATCGCTTGGTGATTGGGATGAACGCGATTCCCGGAGTGCAGAGCGCCGGACTTGGCAGCGATCTACCCTGGACCGGATATGACGAGAATGCCGGAGGATTCACCATCGAGGGCAAACAGCCTCCCCCGCACTCCGAGTTTCATGCCCGCTATCACTGGGCCTCGCAGGACTATTTCCGCTCGTTGGGCATTCCGCTCCTCCACGGCCGATTCTTCAATGCGGCCGAGGCCGACTTCAAAGAGGCGCCGCCGGTGCTGATCGTCAACAAAGCGCTGGCGCAACGCTATTGGCCGGGTGAAGACGTGATCGGAAAACGGATCACATTCGAAGATCACCCCAAGGAAAGCGACTGGATGACCATTGTTGGCGAAGTGGGCGATGTAAAGGACAAGCCAAACAGCGCAGCGGCCGAACCTGCGTTTTGGTGGCCGCCGCGCCAGAGGCTCGACCCGGATATTTACCTCGTAGTGCGTTCGAATGCCGATCCACAGTCATTGATAGGCGCGGTACGGGAGCAGGTAAGGGGCCTCGACCCCAGCCTCGCCGTGGCCGATATACGGCTGATGGACCAGATTGCCGACGCGGGGATTGCAACTCCACGTTTTGCCTTCTTTCTGGTCGGACTCTTCGCAGGATTGGCCATCGTTCTGGCCGCGATTGGGACGTATGGAGTGATTTCGTATTCCGTCAGCCAGCGCATTCCGGAGTTTGGTCTGCGGCTCGCGCTTGGAGCTCCTCCGCGCGGGCTGCTGCGGCTGGTGCTGGCGCAGGCGGCGCGCCTGGCCGTGGCCGGAACAGTGCTGGGCATAGTGGTCGCGCTGGCCTTGGCTCGCGTCATGCGCAGCCTGGTCTACAACGTCAGCCCAGCCGACCCGCTCACCTTCG
>Ga0302325_10007311_pt1 | contig 24550 bp, 24 predicted proteins | sample Palsa_T0_2_FD_201948 | JGI IMG/M metagenome (GOLD analysis project Ga0302325, IMG submission 201948) | Peat permafrost microbial communities from Stordalen Mire near Abisko, Sweden - Palsa_T0_2 | ecosystem: Environmental > Terrestrial > Soil > Palsa > Peat permafrost | place: Sweden: Abisko... | reverse complement strand
TGGATCCCAACCCCGGCGGCTGGCGGTCATCCGTCCCCAAGCCCGACACTCTCCCGCACTATCCCATGGTCACGCACCGCGGCGGGTTCCCGGACGGGAGCTAACAAGGTGCGAGTTGGCAGTGGGGCGGCTCCACGAATCCCACTAATCCACGGCTAATCCATGGCCGCTGCCAGAAAATTCTCCACCAGCTTCTTCCCCGCATCTGTCAGTACGCTCTCGGGATGAAATTGCACTCCCTCGACGGCAAACTCCCGGTGGCGCAGGCCCATGATGGTGCGGCTTCCATCTTTTTCTGTGGTCCAGGCGCTCACTTCAAGCGCGGCTGGTAGATCTTTTTCTTCCACTATGAGCGAGTGGTAGCGGGTGGCTGTCATGGGCGTAGGCAGGCCGCGGAAGATGCTTTTGTTATCGTGCACGACGGCGCTGGTTTTACCGTGCATCAGGTGAGGAGCGCGCACCACGTTGCCGCCAAAAGCCGCCCCGATGGCCTGATGCCCGAGGCATACGCCGAGAATCGGCACTCTGCCGGCGAAGTGCCGGATGAGATCGATGCTGATACCGGCGTCTTGCGGTGTACACGGACCAGGAGAGATCACGATGCGCTGTGGCTGCATCGCGTCGACGTCGGTAACCTTGACCTGGTCGTTGCGGCGAACCTCAACCTCGGCACCGAGTTCCCCGAGATACTGAACCAGGTTGTAGGTAAACGAATCGTAATTGTCGAGAACGAAAACCACTCGGCCGTCCTTTTGTCATCGCCGTTATCAAGACTATCTCATTCCCGCTCTTACCGAAAAGGGCCATGGTTGTCCCCAAGGGTGGTATTGACGGGAGATGCCATTTGACGTCATTCTTTAGCGCAGAACTTGACAGCATAGGTCTGACGCCACTCTGTTAGCTTGGAGTAACGCATGGTAGAAGCCCAGCAAGAGAAAAGGGCTGCACGGCGCTTCGCACTCAGGATCCCCGTATCGGTCGCACGCGGGGAAAGTACGGAACACAACGAATCGGCTCAAATCCGCGACGTGAGCGCGCGCGGTATTTCGTTTTACTTGAACTCACCCATTGAAAGCGGGTCGCCCATTGGCTTCACGCTTACGCTCCCTCCCGAGATCACCCTGACCGAAAGCATCCGCGTGCAGTGTAAGGGGCGGGTGGTGCGGGTGGAGAACGGGGACGACGAAGGTAAAATGGCGGTCGCCGCGGTCATTGAAGAGTACGAGTTTCTTCCTGAGAGTTGAAACGGGTTGCCGGACCTTAGGTAGTTGGCTGCATAGGCTGCGAAAGTAACCTAAATCGTTCCTCCATATCTTCGCCTGACACTTCTCCGCGTTCCTGGTAAGTGATAAGGTTCCTTTCATAGGCTCAAATTCTCAGAGGATTTTCTTGCGGCGACCTGGTATCCAATTTCTTGGTTTCTTACTTTTGGCTGGGCTGGTGGCCAGGGGTCTGTGCCAGGACGCGGTGCCCGCCTCGGCTCGGCAGACTCAAGACTCCTCGAAATCGGAAAATGCGGTCGTTACCAGCGTGCGTGTAGTCTCCGACCGGGGCGTTCCGGCAGTCGAAATCATTTCGACCCGCCCTGTGGTGCCGGCGATTCAGTCGCTGAACTCGCCCCCACGCCTTGTCATCGACCTGCTCCGCGCACGCTCCGGACTGCAGCTGAAGCGGATTCCCGTGCAGCAGGAAAATATTCTGGCCATCCGGGCTGAGGATTTCCAGAAAGATCCTCCCATCATGAGGATTGTGCTCGATCTCCTTGCCCCCTATGGTTATACCTGGGATGAAGCGGGCAATCGCCTGATGGTGCGTCTTAAGCCCCCCGGAGACCCGAATACGGGCAGCAGGAGGCAGCCGTTCCGGTCGTCGCAAGTGCCAACCGTGGCGCGGGCCGTGGCGCCTGCGCTTGCGCCTGTGATTCGATATGGGATGGACGTCATGTACGCAGGCGGCCGCATTGCACCCGGTTCCACGGTGACCGCCGGCAGTGAAACTGCGGCGTTGCAGCTGTCGAGAGGAGGGCAGGTTCGCGTGTGTCCGGGTACCACTGTCTCGGTGACGCCGTCGAGATCCTCGCGCGACCTGATGCTAGGACTCGACACCGGAGCGCTGGAGACGCATTACACGCTCGACGCCTCGGCCGATGTCGTGCTGACTCCCGACTTTCGAATCCTGTTCACGGGCCCGGGAGAATTTCACTACGCCATCAGCTCCGACTCGCACGGGACCACGTGCGTGCGCGGCCTGAACGGCAACACCGCGCCAGCAACCGTTTCGGAGTTGATGGGGAACCGTGATTATCAAGTGAAGCCGGGCGAGCAGGCAGTGTTTCATTTGGGGCACATCGACCAGGTCGATGCCAACGTCCCGCTGGAATGCGGTTGTCCAACGCCGCTTCCGGTGATGCGAGCGTCGGCGTCGGATGCGAGCCCCGGAGGTGTCGAAGGCACCCCGTCGTCATCGTCGCAGCCCGCGCCGAAGCCGGAAGTCGCCGAGGGCACTTTATCGTCATCACCTGCAGCGAAGCCAGAAAGTGACACCCGGCAGATTCTCTCCAAAGGACCCGAGACCCAGCCCCTTCCGGCTTCGCAGCCGAATGATGTCCACATACAAGTGGAAGCGCCCCTGGTTTTTCATGGCAAAACGAACCCTGTGGCGCGTCCTGCGCCCACGGACGAGGCCGCGCTTCTGCCCGTAATTGAACCCTCAACCCCGCCCTTGCGCCTCGAAGCCCAGGTGCTACCCCCGAAGAAGAAGGTCGAGCGTCACGGCTTCTTGAAGCGGATGAAAGGAATCTTTACCGCGCTCTTTCCCTGACGGCCCCGACGCCCGGATGGATCACTAGCCCTCTTCAGCCACGATTGATGGCTCGCCGCAGCGGCTCCACTTTTTCCCGTACCGCATCGCCGAGATCGCTGGCGCGTTCGGCTACATCGCGCACACGCTGCTTGGCGTCCTGGGCCCGGTCTTTAGCCTCGTCAGTCCAATCCTGCAAGGTCTCTTTGGCGTCTTCATAGCCGCGTTTCAGATCGCGGCGGAACTGCTTGCCAGTTTTCGGGGCTAGCGCCAGCGCTACCAGGGCTCCCGCCCCCAGTCCAACAAGAAAGAAAGTGACCGCGGTTCCTACATTACTTCCTTCTGACGATTCATAACGTCCAAAACGCATGATGTTGACCTCATTTCCTATATGGGGAGAGAGACCAGAACAGGTATGACGGCAGTCATGATCTCCCACCTGACCGATTCTAGTCCTACTGCCAAGCTATGCGAAATCGTTTCCTGCACGGCCGGGCTCCATGGGATGAACTCAGCCGGGGAAAGGTTTTCTTTCGGCGGGGCGGAGTGTAGAATTGTGCTTTCGGTCCTCTTGTGCGGCGGAAAATGTGGCCTGCCCGCCTTCCGTCAGCTCAGCAAACCGCATTTATTTTGAAGGAGACTGTTTCGAGCAATGTCGATCCCTGCCACCCAACTGCGCCCCGGCATGATCATCAAGCACAATAATGATCTGCACTCTGTATTCAGTGTCGAACACCGCACCCCCGGCAACCTTCGCGCCTTTATCCAGGCTAAGTTGCGGAATCTTCGTACCGGCGCCATGTTCGAGCACCGCTTTCGCTCGCCCGATCCCATTGAGAAGGTCAACGTCGATGAAGTCGATATGCAGTTCCTCTACGCCGACGGCGACAACTATTACTTCATGGACACGGCGAACTACGAGCAGACCCATCTGACCAAAGAAATTCTCGGCGACGCCGTGGACTATTTGATTGCGAACCTGGAAATCAAAGTCGAATTCTTCGATGGCAAAGCGGTTGGAATCGAGTTGCCGCAGACGGTTGAGCTTACCGTGATTGAGACCGAGCCCGGACTGAAGAGCGCGACGGCCTCCAGCGTCACTAAAGCCGCTAAGACCGAGACCGGACTGGTCGTGCAGGTTCCGCCCTTCATCAATGAAGGCGAGAAGATCAAGGTGGATACGGCTGAGGGTGTCTATCTGTCGCGGGCCTAGACCAAGAACAAAGTGAGAAGTCGGAATGCGGAAGCTACAATCGTAGGGTATTCTTGCCCTGCATTCTAACTTCTTGCTTCTGCGTTTTGCATTTCGAGTATGAGCTCTACTGGAAAAGCGATCGAAGCTCGCCGTTTCGTGGTGCGTGGTCGCGTTCAGGGCGTGGGTTTCCGCTGGTTTGTGGAGCGGGAAGCTCACATCCTAGGAATCTCAGGCTGGGTTCGCAATAACTCGAATGGAGGCGTCGAGGTGTTCGCCCAGGGTACGCGCGATCAGCTTTCAGGATTACGTTCACGCTTGCGGGAAGGTCCGAGAGCCGCCCGCGTCGATGCCGTGGAAGAATCCGAAGCAGGCCTCAGCTCTGCTGCTAGTTTTCGCATCGAAGGAGCGTGGTAGATTGTCCCCCAACTCAGGCATGACTGCCGAACAACTCAAACAATTGATCCGCGAAGTGCCCGACTTCCCCAAGAAGGGAATCTTGTTCTACGACATCACCACTCTCCTGAAAGACCGGGTCGGTTACGCTACGCTGATCGACCGATTTTCCGAGCACTATCTCGACCGGAAAATCGACATCGTCATCGGCATGGAGGCCCGAGGCTTCATCTTTGCTCCCGCCGTCGCTTATCGCCTGAACGCCGGCTTCGTTCCCGTGCGCAAGCCGGGGAAACTGCCCGCCGAAACTGCGAGGTTCGACTACGTCCTCGAATACGGCACCAACGCACTGGAGATCCACAAGGATGCCATCCGGAAAGGCGAGCGGGTATTGATTGTCGATGATCTGCTGGCTACTGGTGGCACGGCCGAAACCACTGCCAAACTGGCATCCTCGCTCGGCGCGGAAATTGCCGGGCTAGGCTTTGTGGTGGAGTTGGATTTTCTGCACGGGCGGCAGAAACTCAAAGGCTACGATGTGATGTCGCTGCTGCACTATGAGAAGTGAGCGCCGCCGCGAGAATTAGGGGGAACCGGCGACTATTTCCAGATTTGAGCGACCAGCAGTCCTACGCCCGCCCAGAAACTTGCGCTGACTGTCACCACAATCGCCACTCCGAGAATCAGTCTCCAGTTGAAGCGGCCTGAATTAAAGCCCCTATCCACCGTTGAGTCATAAACCAGCCAGGAGCGCAGAAGCTTCATTTCCCGCGAGTTCGAAGGCGCGGACTTCCATGAACGTTGAATGGCGACGCGCCACGGTGTTTCGTCAGCGCTGGACTGGGGGAAGAGCTGTGATTTCCTGCTCATAATCCGCACCTCGACGGGGTTAGTTGCACACGGTTTGCCATCCTATCATAGGGACTCAACCCCTTGAAAAATATGACTACGCTAACCTGCGGCAGATCCTAGTTTAAGCCGCTGGCACGTAAAAAACTCCCGAATCGACACAGTGCTACCATCGGTTCCCACTTTGGGATGCTCGATCGCGGCTAGCTTCCAAGTCCTCCCGCGGCTGAAAACCGTTTTGCGTGCTAGTCTCTGCCAACTCCAGCAATCTCTTCCAGTGACAACTTTGACTCCCTGGGTAGGTAGCTCTTACGCCGAAACCAGTCTTCCATGGCTTCTCGAAGCTGATTCAGAGGTACATTCGTGCCGATCTCGATCTGCCCGTCGGAGACCGGCATGGTGTCGTCAAACACGCTGGCATTGGTGAAATTGCGCATGGCGAAGCTATCCAACCACTTCAGCGGGCAGGGGAGCTTCTCTCCACGCTTTTGGTACTCAACCCGAATCTTGCGGGCGAACATTCGATTGAACCAGAGTTGATTGAACCAGAATTGATCGATCCAGACTTGATTTAACCAGACAGTGCCTAAGGCGGCAAATCCCGGCGCCAAACTTGACAGGTGCGACTTGGATCACTAGTCTGCCCTGACCACGCACTCACAGGAGGATCGCATGCTCACGAATTTCATCTGGTGGATTATCGTTGGACTGATCGCGGGATGGGCGGCAGGCAAGATCATGCGGGGCGGAGGCTACGGCGCCGTGGTGGACATTATCCTGGGTGTTGTGGGCGCCGTGGTTGGAGGATGGCTGCTGGGTGCGCTGGGCATTCATGCTGGCGGCCTCATCGGGACAATCGTCGTAGCCATCATTGGCGCGATGTTCTTGATCTGGCTTACCCGACTGCTTAAGCGGGCGTAGATCGGCACGCCTCTGAGGAGGCTTCTCGTTTTCCCATCTGGCAGTGGTCTTGCGTGATCTAATAAGAAGCGAACAGGTAATTTGTATGCGGTGGCTGGGTGGCATTTTCGGAGGGAGAAGCATGGCAGCATTGACAGTCGGGACAAAAGCGCCGGAGTTTGAATTAAAGGCGCTGGACGGCAGACGGTTTCTGCTGCGCGATGAACTGACGCGAGGTCCGGTGGTGCTGGCGTTTTTTAAGGCTGGATGCCCTACCTGCCAGTATGCGTTTCCGTTTCTCGAACGCCTGCATCGGGCTTACGGACACAGGAGCGTCGCCCTGGTTGGAGTTTCGCAGAATGACCCTAAGAAGACTGCCGCCTTCACCAAAGAGTTCGGCGTGACGTTTCCTGTGCTCCTCGACGACAGGGAGACCTACACCGTGTCGAACGCCTATGGCCTCACGAATGTGCCCACGATCTTCTGGATTGCGCCGGATGGCGAGATTGAAGTCTCCAGCGTCGGATGGGTCAAGGCTGAGTTTGCAGAAATCAATCGCAAGATGGCCGAGGCAGGGAAAACGGCCGCGGCGGTGATGTTTCAGCCGGGCGAGGAGGTGCGCGATTTTCGCGCCGGTTGAAGCTCAAAGAATTGATCCCGCGGTCGCGGGAAGGTACCTGTCCCAGGTACAACGCGAATTTGTCTGAAGGTTCCTGAATGAGGACTGGCCTACCGTGCCGTCAATCTCCACTTACCTTAAGGCTAGACTGCTTCTGTCCGTTAAGATTCTCCCCCCCGAGTCGAAGTGAAAGACCCTCTCCCCTCGAAGTAGTTCTCGTATCGATAGGCATCTGCGCAGGGAAAGACTCATTATGCGAGGATTGGTGACTATGCGAGTGATCGTAAGGAAAGGTATTCTGGCGTGCGTCGCCGCCGCTATGGGCCTGCAGGGCTGGTCCGAAGACGGGCTGGATATGGCTGTGCCGCCTGAAGCCGCGGCTGCGCCTGCGCCGGTTGCCGCGAAGCGCGACGTAGTCTCCGTACGCCTGCCGGGAGCTGCGTTTGCTGCGATGCAGACGGTCAATCCGGAGCGCATTCGCTGGCATGTGCGCTATCTCTCGCATGATCTTCTGGAAGGGCGCGGAACCGGGCAGCGCGGCGGTGATATCGCGGCGGAATACATTGCAACCCAGTTCGCGGAATACGGGCTGAGGCCGGCCGGCGACAACGGCAGCTATTTGCAAAAGGTGTCGCTCGTCGGCGTCACCACGCTCGCGGAAACCCAGTTTGCCTTCGTGCCGAAGCACCTCGCGCCGATCGTTTTGAAGCCGCTCGACGAGTATGTCGCCTACGACCGGACGCAGCAGGCGCAGTCCGAGGTGGATGCCGACATTGTTTATGTAGGCTACGGTATCGAAGCTCCGGAATATGACTGGGACGACTACAAGGGTGTGGATGTGCGCGGCAAAGTGCTGCTGATGCTGGTCAACGAGCCGCCGTCGGACGATCCCAACTTTTTCAAGGGCAAAGCGCTCACTTACTACGGACGCTGGACCTACAAGTTCGAAGAAGCGACGCGCAGGGGCGCGGCTGGCGTCATCCTTGTTCACAGGGAAGACATGGCGAGTTATCCGTGGAGCGTGGTGCGCAACTCGTTCTCCGGCGAGCAGTCGTATTTAAAGCTCGAGGGACCGGCATTGCAGGTTGCGTCCTGGGTGCAGCTGGATGTGGCCAGGAAATTGGCGGCAGCCGCGGATATGGATCTGGAAAAGTTGATGGCGGACGCTCGCACGCGCGAGTTTCATCCGGTGAATCTGGGCGTGAAGTTAAAGGCGCACATGGTGAGCAACGTGCGGAATTTTGCATCCAACAACGTGCTGGCCATGTTGCCCGGCTCTGACCGCAATCTGAAAGATGAGGCGGTGATCTATACCGCGCATTACGATCACTTTGGCATTCGGCCCGACATGCCGACGGGCAACAACATCTTCCATGGCGCTGCCGACAATGCCACGGGCTGCGGCATCTTGCTCGAACTGGCTCGCGCGTTCAGTGTTGCCAGGGAGCGCCCGGCGCGGTCGGTTATCTTCGCAGCCGTCACCGCGGAAGAGCAAGGCCTGCTCGGGTCGGAGTATCTGGGAAAACATCCGCCGGTTCCGGCCGGCAAGATTGCCCTGGACTTAAATTACGACGACGTGAAGCCGCTGGGATCACCGGAAGAAGTAGAGGTCACCGGAGCGGAGCGGACAACGTTCTATCCCTGGGTGCAGGCGACGGCAAAGGAATTCAGGCTGGCGATCCGTCCCGACGCGCGGCCGGAAGCGGGTCACTTCTATCGTTCCGACCACTTCAGTCTGGCGCGCGTTGGTATTCCATCGTTCTCGATTAACGAAGGCATGAAGTTCCAAGGTCACGATGAGGCCTGGGGTTTGGCGCAGGAGAAGGAATTCGTCGAAAAGCATTATCACCAGCCAAGCGATGAATACCATCCAGAGATGGATTTTGTCGGCGACGCGGCCATGGCGCGCTTTGGATTTGCCCTGGGCTGGGAAGCAGCGAGTCTACCGCGCCTGATCGGTTGGCAGAAGGGCGATGAGTTCGAGTCGGCGAGAGTGAAGAGTCAGTAGGGTATTGGCTAGCACCGAGCACCGAGTATAAGCACCGAGCGAAATACGCGTCGTCAGACGCTGACCGTCCGGGAACCAAAACAAGCAACAACCAAAAATCAGCAACCGTCAATTCCTGCTCCGTGTCTGTTGTCTCCGTGGTGAAATGAACTTCCCATGGCAAAGCGCGTGAGCGTCGATCGCTGGCTATTTGCGGTGACCATGCTGCTGGTGTTCGTGGGGCTGGTGATGGTGTTTTCGGCCTCGGCGGTGATGGCGCGGGAGCGCTTCGGGTCTCCCTATGCGTTCTTATTGAAACAGCTCATCTGGGCCGCGGCCGGGCTGCTGGCGATGGTGGTGGCCATGGGTGTGGACTATCGCCGTTACCAGCATCCGGCGCTCGTGTTTTCGTTCCTCGGCGTGACCACGCTGTTGCTGATCTCGGTTTTCTTCCTGGATCGCTCGCACCACACCCATCGTTGGATTCACGCCGGCGGGTTCTCGTTCCAGCCTTCGGAGCTGGCCAAGCCGGTGCTGATTCTGTTTCTAGCCTACTTCCTGGAAAGCCGCGCGAGAATGGCGCCTGCTATGCACAGCTCGACGGCCACTTTTATGGACGACTGGCGCAACACGCTGCTGCCGGCCGTGGCGCCTGTGGTGGTTCTGCTGGGGCTGATCGTGCTGCAGCCGGATCTGGGCACGGCTATCGCTTGCGCCGGAATCGCAGCCTGCATTTTCTATGTGGCCGGCATGCGCCTGCGGTATTTCGGTTACGCGTTTGGGGCTGCGTTAGTGCCGCTGTATTTTCTGATTTTTCATGTGAGCTTTCGGCGCGACCGCATTCTGGCTTTTATCAATCCCTATGCCGAGCGGCAGAAGGCCGGTTTCCACTTGATTCAATCCCTGATTGCGGTAGGGACTGGCGGGATTACCGGCACCGGTTTGATGGAGGGCAAACAGAAGTTGTTTTATTTGCCCGAGCCGCATACCGACTTCATTTTTGCCGTAACCGCCGAAGAACTGGGCTTAGTGGGCGCGCTGTTTGTGGTGACCCTGTTTGCCATATTCCTGTGGCGGGGCATGCGCACGTCGTGGCGCACGAAGGATGTCTTTGGACGCTATCTTGCGGTAGGAATCACGAGCATGGTTGTGCTGCAGGCATTCATCAACATCAGCGTGGTGCTGGGCATGATGCCGACGAAAGGCATCCCGTTGCCGCTGGTGTCGTATGGAGGATCGTCGCTCTTTGTGACGCTGGCTTGCGTCGGAGTGCTGCTGAACGTCACGAAGCAGGCAGAATGAGAATCCGTTGCCACAGATTTTGCACCATCGTTACCGTTAAACACGACAGACGGAGGGCGCGTGAGACGCTTATTTTCATCATTGCTATTTTGTGTTGTGCTGGGAGCGACGCTGGTGGCGCGGAAAGCCCAGTCGCAGGAGAGCGTTAAACTGCCGCCTCAGGCTCCGATCTTCACGGCGGCGGAGCTGGCGGCGAAGGTTCCTCCCGCCAGGCCGGAGGACGTCAAGTCTCTGGATGCGATCCTGGCTGCGATTTACGACGTGATCTCCGGTCCGGTGGGCGGACGCGACTGGAAGCGCTTCCGCTCTCTGTTCCTTCCGCAGGCGCGGTTTACTCAAGTAAGCGCGGGGCCCGATGGATCGATGGCGGTGATGGCGTGGAATGTGGACGAGTTTGTGCGAGATGCGGGAGAGGTCTTCGCCAAAGAACCGTTCTACGAGAGAGCGATCGTCAACCGTCCCCAGAGTTTTGGCAACATCACGCAGGCTCTGAGCAGCTACGAATCGCGGCACGCCCCAGCGGACAAGCCTTTCGACCGAGGCATCAACAGCATTCAGCTGTTGGACGACGGCAAGCGCTGGTGGGTGCTTTCTATTTTGTGGGATACGGAGCGGGCGGGTAATCCGCTGCCGGCGGAGTTTCGAAAATAGAAAATGGAGGGAGTTCGAAACGGGCACGGATTTGCGCGGATCGTCACAGATTGTTCTTCGGCCGTTAGGCTTTACCGGTGTGAATCCGTGCAACTCCGTAGCGAATGTTGGCTCTGGTTTATAGTCAGCTCATGCGGGCCATTCTGGCGGGCGGGGGGACGGGCGGGCATGTGATCCCGGCGCTTGCCATCGCCAACGAACTGAAGAAAAATTATTCCGCCGAGGTGCTATTCATCGGGACGGCGCGCGGGATCGAGAACCGTCTGGTGCCGGCGGCGGGTTATCCGTTGCAGCTGGTGCGGGTAGGAGCGCTGAAGAATGTCGGTCTGATGACGCGGGCGAAGACGGCATTCGATTTGCCTCGCGCGATCTGGGATGCGGGCCGCATGCTGAACGGGTTCGCGCCCGATGTGGTGATCGGCGTGGGCGGATATGCCTCGGGTCCGGCGATGCTGGCGGCGGTGGTGAAGCACATTCCGACGCTGGCCTTCGAGCCCAATGTGGTTCCGGGATTCGCCAATCGAATGGTGGCGCGTTTTGTCTCTGGCGCCGCCGTGCACTTCGAAGAGACGGCAAAATACTTTCGTCACGCGGAAGTCACGGGCGTGCCGGTGCGGCAGGCGTTCTTTGAGATCGCGGCTTTAGGAATCAATAAGCAACACAGCGGGACGCCAACTCTGCTGGTTTTTGGCGGAAGCCAGGGAGCGCACGCGATCAATGATGCGATGATTCGGTGCTTGCCGGAGCTCGAGCGGCAGGCGTCCGGCATTCACATCATCCATCAGACCGGCGAGCGTGACTATGATGACGCGCTGGCGGCGTACCGGTCCCTTGGGGAATCAGCGGAGGTTTTCAAATTCATCGAAGACATGCCGGCGGCGTTTGCCCGGGCTGATCTCTTAGTCTGCCGGTCGGGCGCCAGCACGGTCGCGGAAATCACGGCAGCAGGAAAGCCTGCGATCTTCGTGCCCTTTCCGCGCGCGGCGGATGATCACCAGCGCGTGAATGCGGAGGCGCTGGCCCGCGAGGGAGCGGCGGTCGTTGTCGAAGAATCGAAACTCGAGGGAGTCTGGCTGGCGGAGACGATTGCGGCGCTGCTCGGGGATCCGCGGCGACTGCAGCAGATGAGTGCAGCGGCGCAGGGTTTGGCCCATCCCAACGCGGCGCGGGATATTGCGGCAATGGCGGCGCGGGTGGGAGGAATGGAAGAGCGATTGGGCAATTGAGCAATTCGTAGTTATGTAATTTACAATTCGCCAAATGTGTTTGCGCAGTTTGCTGGCCGCTCCGGTTACTGGATTACTCAATTACCAAATTCCCAATTGGCTTAACACATGTTTGCCAAGATTCAGCAGATTCATTTCGTGGGTATCGGCGGCATCGGAATGAGCGGGATTGCCGAGGTCTTGCTGAATCTCGGCTACCGGGTCTCGGGATCGGATCTGAAGAGTTCCGCGGTCACCCAGCGCTTAGCCGGTCTCGGCGCGGCGGTGTTTGAAGGGCATCGTGCGGAAAACATTCACGGTGCCGAGGTGGTGGTGACCAGTTCGGCGATTGCGGGGGAAAATCCCGAGGTCATCGAGGCGCACAAGTTGCACCTCCCGGTGATTCAGCGAGCGGAGATGCTGGCCGAGTTGATGCGCTTGAAATACGGCATTGCCATCGCCGGAATGCACGGCAAGACGACTACGACTTCGATGGTGGCAGCGGTGCTGGCCGGGGGCGGGCTCGATCCCACCGTGGTGGTGGGTGGGCGCGTGGATGCCATGGGGTCGAATGCGCGGCTGGGGAAGTCGCAGTATCTGGTGGCCGAGGCGGACGAGAGCGACCGCTCTTTCTTAAAGTTGTCCCCAATTCTCTCCGTCGTCACCAACATCGACCGCGAACACATGGATTGTTACCGCAACATGCAGGATGTGAAGAAGACGTTTCTGGAGTTCATGGACCGCGTACCGTTTTATGGAATGGTTGTGGTGTGCAATGACGATCCTATGCTGCGGCGTTTGTTGCCACAAGCGCAGCGGCGAACTGTGACTTACGGAACCAGACGGGGATCGGATTTCCTGATCAAGCTGGAAACGGATTCGGCGCCGAGGGCGAGGGGCGGAGATCAGCCGCTAAGCCACTTTCGAGTGAGTTATCGGAAAGAGGACTTGGGCGAGTTCACGCTGCATGTCCCGGGAATCCATAACATACTGAACGCGGCGGCGGCGATTGCCGTTGGTGTGGGACTCGATATCGGAGTGGAGGCGATCCGTGCCGGACTCGACCAGTTCCGCGGAGTGGACCGGAGATTCCATTTCCGTGGGCGAGTCGCGGGGGTGAGTGTGATCGATGATTACGGGCACCATCCCACGGAGATCCGGGCGACGCTGGCGGCGGCACGGCAGTGTGGCTTTCACAAAGTTCATGTGGTGTTCCAGCCGCACCGCTACACCCGCACCCGCGACTTGATAGAGGACTTCACCGCAGCGTTGGCCGACGCCGATTCGTTGTTCGTGCTCGACATCTATGCGGCGAGCGAGAAGCCAATCGAAGGCATCAGCGGCGAAGCCCTGGCGCGTAGAATTTGCGAGAAGGGCGGCGGACGGCCCGCGCAATATGCCAGCTCCTTCACGGATGCCGTGAATGCAGTGGCCGCCGCGGCTCGGGATGGGGACATGATTCTTACCCTGGGAGCGGGCAGCGTCTCGCAACTGGGGCCGATGATTCTGGAGAAGTTGAAGGAAATGGACGGCCGCAGAACCGCAAAGCGATAAAACGGCGCATGAGAATGGGTATGCTCATATGCAGCTGGAGAATCGCAAATGAAAACTGCGCGACTGCAAGTGCTGACCACCCCCGCGTTTCGGAACCGGCTTCGCAAAGAGGCGAAACAAGCCGGTGTGAGCGTAGCCGAGTTGGTGCGCACGCGTTGTGAAGGCGCGGCTGCCGAAGAGCAACAGGTAGTTGCCGAACTGGCCGCGCAACTTCGCAAGCAGGTGCGGAAGGCGCAGTCGTCTTTGAGAAACAGCCTGGCGGAAGCCAATGCAATGCTTGAGGAATTGAGAACGCAACGAGGACGCCGCAGATCGGGAGAGCATGCGTGAGCCTTCTCGCCCAAACCGTGGAGGCGATCAAGGATGCGATGAGACCGGCCGATGACGTACGCCGCGCCGGTGACAGTCAAAGATCTCACCGAGCAAATACGCGACCACGATCGCCGGATCACGCGTCTCGAGGCGTAGTGGGAGACCGCCGCTCTGCTGTCACGAAGGCGCCTGGAATAGGGAGGTTGGGCTTGTTAGTCGCGCTCGAGTAGGCCCCCAGCGACTGCGGCGCAACAGATTTCAGAACTTACTTCTTATTGAGCTCCCGTAGCTTCGATCGCTAACGAATTTGGGACGGGTCCGTCTATCTCCCATATGGAGATCAGGCGATGAAATCGACACAAGCGTGGGGATGGCTGGTGGCAGGGGTGCTGGCGCTCGGAGTAAATGGCTACTATCACGATGGCGGTGCCGCTCGGGTGCGTCGGGTCGCTGACCGGTTGATCGAGCGGATCGCTGAGCGCTCGCAACCTTTACTCGCATCGGCGACGGGGCGCATGAATGAGTTCGTGGCGAACGCCAAGATGCTGACTGCGGGGGACGAGACTGCCTCTTGTCGCATCACCACAGCCCTGGCGCGCCTGCAGAGTCCGTTTATGCAGAAGAGGATGGCGCGAATGTCGTCCGGACTTCCCAGGATGAATGCGAGGTCTGACGCGAGGTCTGAGGCGATGTCAGCCCGCGAAGAAGCCGACTTGGCTCGAATGGAAGCAAATCGAGCCCGGATCGATGCACAGGTTGCTCGTGTGCGTGTCGCTCCTGTTGCCTTCCATCTTGTGGTGTGTCCCCGGGTGCGGGTGAACATCCCCCGGATGCGGATCTCGGCTCCGCTGGTCAACGTCGGTCCGCTCCATGATTGATGCGGGCCCGATCGAAACAAACTTCGTCCTAATTTCTCCTCCTGGAAAAGCGGACGCGGGATTTGCTTGCGTCCGTTTCCTTTGTTTTGTTTCTGGCTTTCCCGATGATGCCCAACCCGATTCCTGCCTGTGTAAAACTCCAACATTTTGTCTATCTCAAATCTGAAAATGAAGTTATAGTTTGAAGGCTCAGCGATTTCTCTACGACAACTGACCTGAACTGATGGCGCGGAAATCGGGCCCCACCATCTTGCAGGAGGAGTTGTACCCACCCAGCGCCGCGGCTGAAGCTGCGCGCGAGCAGCTCCGTGGTTCGGCGACCCGTGATTTCGAGATCGATGACGCTCGCCTAATTGACCTCGATGTAGACCAAGAATCGCCGTTTCTGCGCGCCCAAAAGCGCGTCTCCGCCCGCCGAAGTTCGCTTCCTAAAAAGACTGCCAACCGTCTGCTGTGGTCAGTTATCGCTGCTGCTCTGTGTTGTGCGGCCGGTCTGGCGGCAGCAGCGCTGTATCACTACGGCGAGCACTCGTGGCGCTTCCGCGTGGAATCGAGCGACAACATTGAGATTACGGGGATGCAGAACGTTGCCAAGTCGCAGATCATGGAGGTGATGGGCGCCGACATCGGCCGCAACATCTTCTTCATTCCCCTGGCCCAGCAGAAGGCGCAACTGGAGCAAATTCCCTGGGTCGAGTCGGCCAGCGTCATGCGCTTCGTGCCGGACCGCTTGAAGGTGGAGATTCAAGAGCGCACGCCGGTTGCATTCGCGCGGGTGGGGCCGCGGATGTCGTTGATCGATTCCGGCGGCACGCTCATGGAGCTGACCCCGAAACACAAATATTCCTTTGCCGTGATTCTTGGAATGAATCCGGGCGAGCCGCTCTCCACACGAGCTCCGCGGATGAAGACGTACACCGAGATGGTGCGCGAGTTGGATTCGGGCGGGGCGCACTATTCGCAGGATCTGAGCGAGGTGGATCTTTCCGATCTCGAGGATGTAAAGGTGCGGGTGAATGACCCGGCGGGCGATGTCCTGGTGCATTTGGGATCGTCCGATTATTTGCGGCGCTACAAGATTTACGTCAGCCACGCGCAGGCTTGGCGGCAGCAGTTTCAGCGACTGGAGTCAGTGGATCTGCGCTATGACAACCAGGTCATCGTGAATCCGGATATGGAGCCGACAGCGAAGACGGTGCCGCTGTCCCCGGCAGTTACAAGGGCGGCCGTAGCGGCGGGAGTAAAGCCCGCGTCCTTGATGACGCGCATCGGACCGCACGACCGGCCGCTGCCCAAGCCGGCGTTCGAGTTGACACAGAAAAAGATCGATCCGAAAACTACCGCCGGTGCGGTGAAGCGGACGCCTCCGAAGATGAAGACGAAGGCAAAGAAGACTGCCGCGAAGGCGGCAAAAGCCCTCGCTGGCGTGAAGAAAGCCGCTCCCGGGAAAGATGCTCAGCCTTCGCCGAAGCCAACCATAAAGTCTTCTGGCAATGCCGGTCAGAAACCGAGTCCGGCGATTGCCAGGAGTCAGGCGAATCAGGATTCGAGTCAGTGAGATTCAAATCTGTAAAGATGCCAGGCAATTCATTGAAGAACTTTTTAGGGAACTCATAAGAATGGCGAACCAGCAGGGGAACTTCTTGACGGCAATTGACGTAGGCAGCGCCAAGACGTGCGCGCTCATGGTAGAGGTCGCTGACAGCGGCTTGCGCTATCGCGGGCATGGCGTGGCCGAGTCGCGTGGCTCGCGCAAAGGCGTAGTCGTGGAACTGGATAAAGCAGTCGCTGCCATTCAGCAGGCGGTGGAAGCCGCGGAAGACTCGGCCGGGGCAGCGGTCGAGCACGCCATCGTGGGCATCGGAGGAGCCCATGTGCGTGGCGTCAACAGCCACGGTGGCATCAGCCTGGGCACGCGTCCGCGAGAGATCGGCCGCGATGAAATCAAGCAGGCGGTTGAGCGCGCTCGGGCCATTCCCCTTCCCGCCGATCGCGAGGTCCTACATCTGTTGCCGCAGGAGTTCATTCTGGATGATCAGTCCGGTGTGCACGACCCCATGGGGATGATGGCGGCGCGCCTGGAAGTGCGCGTCCATCTGGTGACGGCGGCGGCGAGCGCGGCGCAGAACGTGATTACCGCGGTGAATCGCGCCGGCGTTCACGTGGACGACACCGTGTTTGAACCGCTGGCGGCGGCCGATTCCGTGTTGCGCGCCGACGAGCGCGAAATGGGCGTCTGCCTCGCGGATATCGGGGCGGGATCAACCGAACTCATCGTCTTTCTGCAGGGGGCGGTAGCTTTCACGGGAGCGATCCCCGTCGGGGGAGACCACTTTACCAGCGACCTGTCGATGGGCATGTGTACGCCGTTGGCGGAGGCGGAAAAGATCAAAAAGATATACGGCAACGTCATCGTCACATTAATCCCCGAAGGAAATGAGGTCGAGGTGCCTTCGGTGGGCGACCGGCCTTCACGCTTGTTGCCGCAGCGGCTGGTGGCGGAAATCCTTGAGCCCCGCGCCCGTGAACTGTTCGAGTTGATGCGTGAAAGCCTGCGGCAAAGCGGGATGTTCGACGCTTGTCTGGCGGGAATCGTACTCGGCGGCGGAGGCTCGCGCCTGCCAGGAATTTTCGATGTGGCCGAGTCCGTTTTGCGGCGTCCGGTACGGCTTTCCTGGCCGACGCCGATAGCCAAAATGCCCGCCACGCTCGCCGAACCGGACTACGCCACCGTGCTCGGCATGGTCGCCTATGGACAGCGGGCTCGCGTGGCCCGTGGATTCCAGAGCGACGGCTGGGGATCGAGATTGAAAGCGATGCTGGTGGGCTGAGGGAGCTTGGCGGCGAACGCAGCTAAACGGGTTCCTCGCCGACTCACGTCGGCTCGGAATGACAAGCTTTTAAATTCGGCTCGGAATGACAAGCGTTAACCAAAGGAACTAGCGTAAGAAAATCAGTCCAGGTGGAGACTTATGACAAACGATTCGAGCATTCGCATCAGCTTTAACGAAGAGCCTCTCAACGATGCCAAGATCAAGGTCATCGGCGTGGGCGGCGGCGGCGGCAACGCAGTGAACCGCATGATCGATGCCGGAGTGGAGGGCATCGAGTTCATCGTCGCCAACACGGACCTTCAGGCGCTGCGCCTGTCGCGCGCGCCGGTGAAGCTGCAGCTCGGAGTGAAGCTCACCAACGGACTCGGTGCGGGAGCGAATCCGGAAGTCGGACGCAAGGCCGCGCTCGAAGACTCCGACAAAATTATCGAAGCGCTCGAGGGCGCCGACATGGTATTCGTGACCACTGGCCTCGGCGGCGGCACGGGTACTGGAGCGGCTCCGATCATCGCGTCGCTGGCCAGCGAGATGGGAGCGCTCACCGTCGCCGTCGTCACCAAGCCATTTTTCTTTGAAGGCAAACGGCGCATGATGCAAGCGGAAAAAGGCATCGCCGAATTGATGGAGTCCGTCGACACGACCATCGTGATTCCCAACGAAAAGCTGCTCGCGGTCGCGGAGAATGCGGGATTCTTCGAGTCCTTCCGCATCGCCGATGACATCTTGCGGCAGGGCGTGCAGGGAATTTCCGACATCATCACGATTCCCGGCATCATCAACCGCGACTTCGCCGACGTGAAGACCATCATGGCCGGGATGGGCTACGCTGTCATGGGCACGGCGACGGCCAGCGGCGCCAATCGCACCACCGAAGCGGCGCAGCGGGCGATTGCGTCTCCGTTATTGGAGGCCGGCGCCATCGACGGCGCCCGCGGCATCCTCATCAACATCACAGGCTCGGCGTCGCTGAAGCTGGCCGAGGTGCAGCAGGCCTGCACCATCATTCAAAGCGCCGCTCACGAGGATGCCAACATTATTTTCGGCGCCGTGCTCGACGAGAAAATGAAGGACGCGGTGAAGATCACGGTGATCGCCACCGGCTTTCACGAAGCGAACCACGCCCAGCACCGACCGGCCGAAACCCGTCACTCATTCGCCACGTCGCACGATGATGCGATGAATTTGAATCATCCGGCACTTAACCATTCGGGCTTCGATCCTGTCGATTTTCCCGATTCCATCGGTCGGGAACAATCCTCGACGGCGGCTTTTCCCGCACCCCTTGCAGAGTCGATGTCCGAGTCGTCGATTGCCCAGTCGTCGATTGCCCAGTCAATGATGGACGATCACTCCGGGCTAAACCGGTCTGGCTTGATCGACCCATCGCCGGGCAGCGGCTCTCGTGTGGGCGCCGAAGTGATTTCCCTCGATACCATGCGTCACGCCATGGTTGCGAATTTCGAGCAGGACGACCTTGACGTTCCGGCATTTTTGCGAAAGCGCGGCGAGGTTATGTAGGGTGAGGTTTTGCAGGCCAAGTGCATCGTCTTCAGCGCAAATGTGCAATCGGCTCGTTGGCAAGAACAAACCGTGAGTGAAGAGCTTTGCCCACTACGCAAGACTTTTCAGTCATCCGTATGAGTTACCGAGGCAGCAGTACTGAAGTAATTGGCCCATTTAAGTAGTTGTCCCGTAATGGGTTGAATCGAAATAGATGATCACGTGCATGGAACCTTTGTTGTTGCCTGGAATGCGCTAAGTCCCGTACTATCGTGCAGTTGGATTAAATGTTTGAGATGGCTTGGGTGGCAAGCATCGTGCAACATCAAGCTCGGTGAGCAGCCACTGTGAACTGGAAATTCGGGATCAGGGGAATGAGCCAAAGATGTTCAAGCAGCAAAATCAGTGGGGAACCCGCTATCTTCGTCTAGGGTTGATGGTTGCAGGATTGTTTTTGGCGCCCGCAACTTGGGCCGCACACGTCAGCACCCGCCCGCTGAATACCAACAAACCGAAGTCCCCGAAAGTGAGTGAGAGCCAGCACACCAGGCGTCGTCTGCGCCATCTGGCTCGCAGCCGCAGCGCTGCCGTAAGCCTGAATCGGGCCTCGGCGAGTTCTTCCCGCCCCAGTTCTTCCGGTCATCGATATCGCGAGCGGTTTTTTATGAGTTCCTTCGCTGCCGGCATCACGGGCGGCGACGTCACCGACGGTGAAGATTCCGTCGTACGCCAGGCCGCGATCGATGCCTTGGGCAACATGAATGGCACCGTCGTGGCTATCGAGCCCACCAGCGGCCGCGTGCTGGCCATGGTCAATCAAAAGCTCGCACTGTCGAGCGGGGCGCAGCCTTGCTCTACCATCAAACTTTCCGTGGCCCTGGCTGCGTTGAGCGAAGGCCTGGTCTCGAAGGAAACCGAAGTCCCTCTTGGCGGCCGCAGCCGCATGAACCTCACCGAAGCTCTGGCGCACTCGAACAACGCCTATTTTGAGACACTGGGGCGCAAACTGGGATTCGAGAAGGTCGCTTATTACGCCCACCAATATGGCTTGGGCGAACTCGCCGGTTACGATATTCCGGGCGAACAGTTAGGTACGTATCCCGACGAAGTGATTCCGCAGAAACTGGGTGGCGTGGCCAAGATGTGTTCTTTCGGCGAAGGTATCTCCATGACGCCCTTGCAGTTGGGAGCCATGGTTTCTGCCATCGCCAACGGTGGCACGCTCTATTATCTGCAGCATCCCTCAACCCCGGAAGAAATCGCCAATTTTCAGCCGCGTATTAAGCGGCAGCTCGACATCGCTCCTCTAATTCCGGAGATCTCCGTCGGCATGGCGGGCGCGGTGCAGTACGGAACCGCACGCCGGTTGGGCCTCAACTTCAACGAAGAAGAAATCTTTGGCAAAACCGGAACCTGCTCGCACGCCGGCACTCGCTTTGGCTGGTTCGCCTCCTATGCCAACACCAGCAGAGGCCGCATCGTCGTCGTGGTTTTCCTGCAGGGAGGGCGTCCCACGTTTGGTCCGAAGGCGGCTGAGATTGCCGGGCTGATGTACCGTAATCTCTACGATCACAACTTCTTCATTGCTGGCTCTTCCATGCAAACCGACACCGCCGCTGGCCGCTAAACGCTGGCAGTACCCCAATTCAAGCCACAATCTCTAACCAGGCTTTCCCAATGGAGAGGCCTGGTGGTTCTTCGTCCGAAAAAGTCACAATTAGCACTCGAAAGCTCGACTGAATTTGACCCCTCCGGTCCCTACAACCGGCGCTACCTCGAGGAAACGTTGGGGCGCGAGGTCCGCCGCGCCGCCAGAGCCCGGCAATCTCTCGGGTTTCTTATGATCGATCTGGATCACTTCAAAAGGTTCAACGATACTTATGGGCATGTAGTATTGCGCGACACTGGCACCGGTTTGGGGGGGAAGGATTTGTGATTATTTTGCCAACCGCGGATTTGAATTCTGCGAGCGCGCGGGCCGCGCGCTTGCGTTCGAAAATGCGGGAACTCACGATTCTGCACCATGGAAAATCGCTGGGATGGTCACGATTTCCGTGGGCGTGGCCGTGTTTTCCTAATCATGGCGGGTCACCCAGGAACTGATGGCTGCGGCCGACGCTGGGTTCTCCGCCGCCAAACGGGTTGGCCGCGACCAAGTCGCGGTGGCGTCCCCGAGAGTGACCGAGGATTCAACCGTTCCTGGCAAAACCGTAGCCACCCCAGGCCGGGCCGGCTCGTTTCCCAGAGCTGAGTTTCTCGAACTACCCGAGCGTGCCTTCGCCCTCATTTCTGGGCCTGCCGTCAAATCGAATAATTCAAATCGTTTGGCATGCGGCGGCGCTACTTCTTCTTCTCATCTCGCTCCACGGCGCCGTCCTTGATATTCACGATGCGATGAGCATACTCGGCTATGTCATGTTCGTGAGTGACCAGAACGATCGTGTTTCCCTCCGCATGCAGGCGATCGAATAAGGCCATGATCTCGTTTCCCGTCGCCGAATCGAGATTTCCGGTGGGTTCGTCTGCCAGAATGATGGAAGGCTTATTCACCAGAGCGCGGGCCACGGCCACACGTTGCCGCTGGCCGCCGGAAAGTTCATTCGGCTTGTGGGTCATGCGCGATTCCATGCCCACGGCAGTCAGCGCAGCCTTGGCGCGTTCGGTCCGCTCGGCGGTAGGAACGCCGGCATAAATCAGCGGTAGTTCAACATTGTGCAGCGCGGTAGCGCGAGCCAGCAGATTGAAGGTCTGGAACACAAACCCGATTTCCTTGTTGCGGATGCGCGCCAGTTCATCGTCGTCAAGTTGGCTTACGAGTTGGCTGTTAAGCCAATATTCCCCTTTGCTCGGCGTGTCCAGGCAGCCGATCAGGTTCATCAGCGTGGATTTCCCGGAGCCGGATGGCCCCATGATCGCCACATACTCTCCCCGCTCGATCCGCAGGTTGACGCCGCGCAGCGCGTGCACCTGCTGCTCCGAGCCCATGTCGTAAGTCTTCCACAGATCAACAGCCGCGATCATGCAGGACTGGGGCGGGGCCGAAACGGCTTTCTGCGGCATGCTCAGAACTTCTGCGGTAGCCATATTTTTCTCCTGCTCCAGTGCCACTGGGTTCTCCGAGGTTGAATTCGACTCCGTGGGCTCCGTGTGCTGTTCCGGGCCTGTTTTCAAGACTCATGGTCTCGAAACCGCCCAATCTGTCATTTCGCGATTCGTTTTCCGACCTGCTTTCAACCCGGACTTCCCCATTGGACGCAGAAAGCCCACGAAGGTTATGTTTCTTCATCCTTCTTGGGAACGGAGTTGTCGATCTTCACCTTGCTGCCGGAGCGAATTGTGCGCAGGACCTTGTAACTTCCGGTGATCACTTCGTCTCCTTCGCTCAATCCATTTACCACTTCAATGTCGCTTGTGCCAGTGATACCAGTGGTGACGGGAACGAACTCCGCCTTCTTGTTGCGAATCACGAAGACGCCTTGCACTTCCTGCTTGGGATCCCTGTCCCTGTCCCTGGACGCTGTCTCCTTTGATGCAGGAGCCGCAGCATGCACCGCGCGCGGGCCGGACTTCTCTTGCTCTAGTTGTGCCTTCGTGCGAAGAGAGAGCGCCTGAATCGGGATGGAAATCACATTACTGCGGGCAGCCGTCGTGATCTTTGCGGTCGTCGAGAGCCCCGGACGAAGATCGGGTGGTGGATCGTTTACTGTGACCACTACTTTAAAGTCCTTGGCTTCCTCACTGGCGGAGGTCTGCTGCGAAGTGGCAACTCCGGTCGAGCGCACAATTGCGTTGTCTCCGATCTCGGAAACCGTACCATGGAAGGTCTTCTTGGGGATGGCGTCGATGGTCACTTCCGCCGGCTGTCCCAGGCGCACATTCACGATGTCGGTCTCGTCCACCTTCACCTCCGCCGTGATCACCGACATATCCGCCAGCGTAAGCAAGGTGCTGCCAAGCGCATTTTGAATGCCGATGACCACCGATTCACCCTCGCGCACCGGCAGGTTTGTGACCACTCCATCGTACGGGGCCGCGTAGGTGGTTTTTTGCAGCACGTCCGCAACCCGGGTTAGATTCGCCCGCGCCTGCGCAACGTGACGGTCGGCCGAATCTTTCTGAGCTTTTGCCTGGGCGACGCGCGCTTGTGCCTGCACCAGTCCGGAGTCCGCCGTGGCCCATGCGTTTCTGCGGCTGTCGAAATCCGATTTCGCGATCAGCCCATCTTTAAAGAGATTTTGGGCGCGATCCCAATCCAGCTTGTTCCGCTCATAGTCGGCTTGCGCCCGCAACAAATCGGCGTCGGAGGTCTTCAGCGCGGCGTCGGCGGCGATCGCGTCCGTCTCCGCGGCTTGCACCGACGCCTGATTCGCGCTCACATCCGCCGTGGATTGCACGTTCTCCAGTTGCGCCAGCAATTGACCCTTCCTTACACGATCGCCTTCCTTCACATACAGGTGGGTGATCTTCCCATAAGCGTTGGCACCGATGTTGACGTATGTCTTGGGCTTGATTTCGCCCGAGGCGCTCACCACCGAAGACAAATCCTGCCGCTGCACTCGTCCAGTCTGCACCGTGACGACGTTCTTGCCGCTCTGATACACGGTAACGCCGACGATAACGGCCAGCAGGACCGCCGCCCCGGTGCCGATCGCGATTTTTTTCCAAGCTTTCATGCAAGCCGCCGGCGTCCAGGATGGTCGATCGATCACGTCCCCTGCGGACCTGGCCGCAGCTTTTATCCCGCAGATTCTCGGCAGGCGCCACCTGCGATCCGCAAGAGCGACGGGCACATCCTGGGATACGATCCTGACGACAGGAAAGTTCCAATCTGGAATGGGGTGTCAAAACCCTGGGATCCGGAGGCAGCGCCCCCCCGGGAAGAAAATTAACTAACCTCGAATTATAGCTCGCTCCCCTCTCCATCTTCAAAATAATTGGAAGCATGGGCCGGGCAACTCGAAACCACTCTTACAGTTCTAATCACAAGGCTGGCTCTGGCCTCAATCTATTCTTTTAATGCGACTTAACCTTGCTTTCGGGCAATCGAAGGCCTAGAATAGGCGGACGAAAGTTTAGTATCAAAGTTCTGTCCCAAAGTTCTGTCCCAAAGTTTGTCGTGGTTAGGAGTCCCCATCGTGCTCCGGGTTCGTTCATGTTACCTCTTAACTCTTGCGTGTCTCGCCGGAATTATTACCCTGGCAAGCACGGCCAGAGCCCAAGGCGGCCAACCCGCCGCAGCGAACGCTGCTAATTCGAGCGCTCCCAATTCGGGTGCGACCGTCACCACCTCGCCGGGGCAAGCTTCAGACGAAGTCGATCCGCTCAAACGCCCTCCCACGGAAAAGCAGAAGAAACAGCAGAAAAGAAATCTTAACGTCGAATTGAGCAAGACCTATAAAAAGTGGCTCAATGAAGACGTAGTCTGGATTATCACTGACGAAGAACGAGCCGCGTTCAAGCAGCTTTCGAACGATGAAGAGCGCGACAATTTTATTGAAGCCTTCTGGCAGCGCCGCGATCCCACCCCCGATACCGAAGAGAACGAGTACAAAGAAGAGCACTACCGGCGGAT
>Ga0302325_10007310_pt1 | contig 24551 bp, 23 predicted proteins | sample Palsa_T0_2_FD_201948 | JGI IMG/M metagenome (GOLD analysis project Ga0302325, IMG submission 201948) | Peat permafrost microbial communities from Stordalen Mire near Abisko, Sweden - Palsa_T0_2 | ecosystem: Environmental > Terrestrial > Soil > Palsa > Peat permafrost | place: Sweden: Abisko... | reverse complement strand
ACGTCCTCGATCCAGGCTCGAATCCCGCTGGGGAGGCGGAAGATGGCCAGGGTAAGGGTCCCCACGATCGACCCGTCCTCGCCGTCCCGGGCCAGGAACAGAGTCGTCGCGGGCGAGGAGACGATCTCCGCCACCTGGGCTGCGCTCGGCGCCGGCGCGGTGCGAGACAGCAGCGGCAGCAGGCGGGCGACCGCGGCGACGACCTCCGGCGTAGCCTCAGTGGCCGGGGAAACGGTCAACACGACGGCGGACTGTAGCCGGGGCGCGCCGGGCTCACTCGGTGGCCGCCGACGGCATGACGGCCTGCTGCTTGCGAAAGCCGGGAAGCGCGAATGCCAGCAGCACGGCGCCGACCACGCATGCCGCTCCACCGGATATCACGGAAAAAGAGGTACCGAACGCCTGGGCCACGCCCCCCGCTTCCAAGTCCCCGAGTCGCGGCCCACCCTGTACCACCGCGATCTGTACCGCCGACAACCGCCCCCGAAGCTCGTCCGGCAGAGCAGTCTGCAGAATGGTGTTGCGGAACACCGCGGAGACCACGTCGGCCCAACCCGCGAAGGCGAGCAGAACCAGGGCCACCCAGAGCACGTCGACCAGCCCGAACACGGTGATGGCGGCCCCCCAGATGACTACGGCGATGATCACGGCCCGTCCCTGGCGGCGGATCACGTTGACCCATCCGGTCGTGAGCGCGCCGACCAGTGCACCGGCGCCGGGCGCGGCATACAGCAGCCCCACCGTCTGCGCTCCGCCGTGGAAGAAGTCGAGGCCCAACGCGGGGAATAACGCCCGAGGCATCCCGAACACCATGGCGTTGATGTCGAGCAGGAACACCCCCTGGATCACCTGCCGGCCGCGCAGGTAGGCCAATCCCTCTCGTATCGAGCGCCAACTGGCCGGGGCCGCGCCCTCGTTAGCGGGTAGTGGCCCCATCGCCAGCACCGCCAGCCATGACACCACGAAGCTGGCGACGTCCAGCCAGTACACGACCGATAGACCGGCAGTGGAGAGGATCACTCCCGCCAGGGCCGGGCCCACGACGATGCCGACCTGCATCTGGACCTGCCACAAGGCGTAGGCCGCAGCCAGGTCCCCCGTGGGCACCAGGCGCGGGATCGAAGCGTTGAAAGCCGGACGGTCGAAGCCGGCCAGCCCCCCGGCCGCGGCCGGCAGAGCGAAGAGTGGCCACAGGGCCGGATGCGCCAAGCCTCCATTGATGGCCAGCCCGGAACTCACGGCTGCCAGCAGAAGTTCGGTGATCAGCAGCAGCCGCCGGCGGTCGTGCGCGTCCGCCACCGCGCCACCGATCATCGAGCACACCAGGAGCGGACCCAGCTGGGCCAGGCTGACCAGACCCACATCGAGGGATGAGTCGGTCATGCGGTACACCTGGTAGGGCACGGCCACGACGGTGAGCTGCGTCCCTAAGGTCGAGACCAGCTGGCCGGAGAACAGCAACCGGAAGTCCCGCGAATGCCGGAGCGGACCTAGGTCGACGAGCAGCCGGCGTCGAGACACGACCGCTCAGGCTACCGGCGCGTTGGCGCGCCTTCAGCGCCCGCCACGAAACAACTTCAGCGCTAGGGACCCCCATGGCGGTCGGTCCGCACCATCCGGAGGGCGAGCGCGGGGCAGGCCGACACGGCTCGCCGGGCGTGGGGCAGATGGTCGTCCGCAATCCCGGCCGCGATGATCGGGAAGCCCCAGTCGTCGAGGGCGATCCCTTCGGGGAGCAACTCGGCGCACACCCCGTGCCCATCGCAGGCGGTCGGGTCGAGCACCAGCCGGAACCTGCTCATCGCCAATCCCCCGGAGCGGGCGAGGGCAGGTAGCCGTGGTGCGGCCGCTGGCAGCGGCCGAGGCGATGATCGGCGATCTCTCCCCCGAAGACGTCGAGGGCGGATTCGACGAAACCGGCCGCGCCGTCGGGAAGGTGGCACGCGCCGCGACCTTTGACCATCGCCGTCCAGTGACGGGCGGCGGCCTCCGCCTCGGGATCGCCTGCCAGCACGCCCCTGACGGCTCGGGCGATGTCCTCGAGGCCGAAGACACAGGGACCGCACTGGCCGGCGCTGTGGGCCGAGTAGAACTCGGCGACGGTCGCCACCTCGGCCCAGGCGCAGACGTCGTCGGGGAGAGCAACGATGACGCCGCAGCCCGGGCGGCTGCCTACCGTGGCGAGGCCCTCGGCGGACAAGGGAACGGCCGCGATGCGCTCGCCGCCCACCCAGGTCCCGAAGTACCCGCCGACCAGGAGGGCCTGCACCCGGCGGGCGCCCACCTGGCCGAGCAGCTGGGTGAGGGACGAGCCGATCGGCACCTCGTAGACGCCGGGCCGGTCCACGCCGCCTGTCACCGTCACCAGCATGGATCCGGGCTCGGCGGGAGGACCGATCAGCCGAAACCAGCCGGCGCCGAAGCGGGCGATCAGGCCGACATGGGCCAGGGTTTCGACGTTGTCGACCAGGGTGGGCCGACCAGCGACGCCGCGCTCGTAGATCCGGTTACCGAACACGGGGCGAGCCTCGCCGCCGTTGATCCAGCGGACGAGCGCCGTCTCTTGACCGGCTATATAGCGGCTCGGGGTCTGGACCAGCTCGATGACCGGGCCGTGGTCCGGTCGCTCAACGAGGGCGTGACGCAGGGCCGCCACCGTGTCCTGACGGGCTCGCTCGACGGCGATGATAATTCGATCGCCCCGCAGGGCAGCTCCGACAGCCACCAGGCCGTCGAGTACCAGGTGGGGGTTGCGGGCCAGCAGCACCCGGTCTTTGGCCGACAGCGGCTCGCCCTCGGTGCCGTTGGCGACGACGACCGCAGGCCCTCGCCGGCCGCGGACGGCGACCATCTTGCGGCCGGTCGGGAACCCGGCCCCGCCCCGACCCCGCAGTCCGGATTCGAGGACCTCTTGGATCAGACCGGGGCCGGCGGCCGGGAGCGGGCCGACTCGGTCGAGGTGCTCGCGGTACGTCGGACCGCCGGAGGCCGGCAGGAGCCGGGCGGTCTCAGTCGGGGTCGGTCGGCGCCGGGCGGCGGGCCGGGTCGGTACGGCAGCGGTTCGAGTCACGATGATCCTCCGGTGGTGGCCGGGCGGGGGGCAAACCGGTTGTCCAGACTGCCCACGGGCCCGGAGAGAGATGCCGGCGCGATCGGTCGCTGCAGCCGCCATACCACCGCGCCGGCCACCGCCAGCAAGCAGACCACGTACACGCCTCGGGCCCACCACGCACTGCTGTCGGTCCCAGAACCGAAGCCGTGAGCCATCGCCAACGGCCACGAGGCGTAGGCCAGCCAGTGGACGGCCCGCCAGGTGCGATGCGTCATACGGGCCCGAAGCAGGCTGGTGACCACCAAGGCGATCATGATGTCGACCGAGAGGGTACCGAGACCGACCCAGAAGCGATCCCAGCGCGATGCCAAGGGGACCAGGCCCGCCCACCAGCCGACTGGGACGTCCGTGTCGATGACCGCGGTCCCGACGTGGACCCCGAGGAAGACGACAGCCAGCACGGCCACATTGCGGTGGAGGAGGGTGGTGACGGCGCGGGGCCAACGTGGGGTGGCGTAGCGGCGCACGTTGACGACCCCGAGGACCAGCGTCAACGTCAGGAGTATGAGTGAGACCAGACCGCTGGCCCGCATCACGTACCACAGCTCCTTCGATTGCGTGAAGGCGGCCGCGATCATGCGGCCACCACCGACCAGCCCGGCATCGCGGCCTCAGGCGGCCACCCCGCGACCCGGGTGACCGCCCCATTGGCAGCCACCAGCCGGGACGGCAGGGCCCTCTCCGCCAGCCACGCCGGCGCCTCGTGACCGAGCACGATGGCGGCGGTGGAGGCGATGTTGGCGTCGATGCAGTTGGCGGCGGCCACGCTGACCGTCCGCCACACGACGGGCGCCGGCGCACCCTTCCGGGGGTCAACGATGTGGTGCAGCTCCGTACCGCCCCGCCGCCAGGCCCGCACGGTGACTCCCGATGTGGCGAGGCCACCCGTGAGGATCTCGACCGTCTGACCGGGGGCGCCGGCATCCGCCGAGGCGGAGTCGGTGACGCGGACTTTCCAACCGCCGACAGGGGCGGCGCCGGCCACGGCAACGTCTCCCCCGAGACTGACCAGGACACCACACCCGGCGGCCGCGGCGGCGGCCGCGGCCGCCCGGTCAGCGCAGCGAGCCTTGGCCGTGGCCCCCAGATCGACCAACACACCGGCGGGCACCTGGGCCCGGCCTCGGGCCAGATCGATGTGGAGGCATTGCCAGCCGGGCACCGGGATGAGCCTGATGGTGCCCGGCCGATCGGTTGAAGCGACCAGCGGGAAGTCCCGGTCGTAGCCGAGGCTCACCAGGGCTCGGCCCACGGTTGGGTCGACTACCCCGTCCGTGAGGTGGGCGGCCCGCATCGCGGCGGCCAGTTCGTCGAGCAGCCGTGAGGACACATCGACGAGGCGGCCGCCGGCGGCGTTGAGGCGGCTCAGGTCCGAGTCGTCGCGAAAGCGGCTGCAGGCCCGATCGCAGGCGGAGATCTCTGCCGCCACCATGGCCATCGCAGTAGGGAGGGCCTCGGGGTCGGTGACCACCACGACCGCCAGGGTGCCGAGGGCCCGAAACGCCATCCTCGATCGCATCTTCTAGGACCCCCCAGACGTGGCGTGACTGGTGACGGAGGTGCTCGTCGTCGGTGTCGTCGCCGGCGACGACAGGGCGGTGGTCGTGGTTGTCGTCGCGGTGGCCAAGGTGGTGGCCGACTTCGCGGTCGCCGCGGTGGTCGTAGAGGAGCCGGCGGTGACGGCGGAGCTGGCAGGCGTGGCCCGGTCGTGGTGGGGTTCGGCGGCCAGGACCGCGAACAGCCCCACGCCGGCCACCGATCCGGCCGCCACCCAGCTCGTAGTGGCCCGGCTACGCCGTAACCAGGTGTCTCTGGCAGAGGGAGTTGTCATGCCTCTATTTAGGGCGACCAGCCTCAGAGGGACCTGAACGCCGCCTCCGTTTTTCGGCACATGTTGCTGGGAGCCCCCTGAGAGCGTCGCGGGACGGAGTGGCCGAAAAGCCAAATTCACAGCAGCGGTTCGGCAGGTCGAGGGCAAGCAGCCATCCGGGCGAGAAAGCCGTTGCCGGCAAGGCTCGCGAGCAAGGGCGGGATCCAGGGCCAAGGCGGTGGTCCTCTTTTTCCAGATCTGACCGCTCCGCCGACGCCACCTCAGGCGGGTACCGTGGCGGCAATGGACCTTGTCCACTGGTCGGACCGGCCCGTTCTGCGCCGGCCGCTGTTCGTGATCGCCTTCGAGGGATGGAACGACGCAGGGGACGCGGCCACCTTGGCGCTGGACTACTTGGCCCAGCAGTGGAACGCCACTCCTTGCGCCACCATCGACCCGGAGGAGTTCTACGACTTCACCGTCACCCGTCCCGTGGTCAGGAGGACGTCGGCAGTCGACCGCGAGATCGAGTGGCCCCACGTGGAGCTGCTCGCCGCCGAGGTGCCGGGGTCCGGCCATGACATGCTGCTGTTGCGCGGGGTCGAGCCGCAGCTGAGGTGGCGTACGTTTTGTGAGGCGGTGGTCTCGATAGTCTCGACGATGGGCGCCGAGCTCGTCGTGGTCCTCGGTTCGATGCTCGCAGACGTGCCGCACACCCGGCCGGTGCGGGTCTCCGGCACGACCACCGACGTGGACCTGGCCCGGCGGGTGGGTCTGGCTACCCCGACGTATGAGGGACCAACCGGGATAGTCGGCGTACTCCTGGACGCGTTGCGGCGGGCGGGGCTGCCGGCGGCATCCTTCTGGGCGGCCGTACCGCACTACGTCCACCAGATGCCCTCGCCCAAAGCCGCCCTGGCCCTGGTGGAACGCTCGGCGGTGCTGCTCGGTGCTCCCTTCGACCCCCGCGCCCTGCGAGTGGCCGCCGACGAGTACGAACGGCAGGTCAGCGAACGGGTGGCCGACGACGAAGACGCAGCCGCCTACGTCGCCCAGCTCGAGGACGCCGAGGACTACGAGACGGGTGTCGGCGAGGACGACGTCGCCCGCTCGGGTGAGACGGAGAGCGCGGGCCGGTTGCGACTGGCCACCGCGGACGAGTTGGCAGCCGACGTGGAGCGCTTCTTGCGCGACCACCGGCGAGAGGAATAGGCGCGACTGGGTGGGGGGAGCGGGGGCGGCCCGATTGGTGGCCGCGGCGATGTGGCGCGTCCGCCCCGTTGTGATCGTGGCGCTCGATGACCGCTTCGGTGAGCCGGTCGACGCCTACGTCAACGGGTCGCAGGTGTGGCTGCGCGAGGACGGTCCGGGCGGGGTCGTGCTGGAGTGGCGCCTGCATCCTGTCGCCGGCTATCGGCGGCCAGCCCACGCCGGCACCTATGAGGTGTTCTCGGCGACCTCCTTGGCGCTCGCCACTGGGGGGACACCCCCTGCGAGGTTAGAGGAGCTATGGGACGGCTTGGAGGTGTTCGCTGCCTATGGCGACGAAGTGGAACCCCAGCCGCTGGCCGCCGCCGGCGCGGCCGCGCTCGGGATCGAACCAGACGCATACGGGCTCGTCGACCACGAGCGAATCGCCGAGGAGTGGGAACGGACCCGCGGGGCGGTATCGATCGCGGGCGACCTGTTGTCGCAGTTGGGCGCCTAGGCCTTTACGAGCGACGTTCGGGCTCCAGCCCGTAGTGCAGGTCCACCTGGCGGAAGACCCACCCGACGCGGGCCAGCCCGTCCACCACCTCCACCGCCAGCAGCCCGTCCGGGCCGGGGTCAGGCACCTGGTCATGCGCCAGCCAGGTGAGGCTGCGGACAAACCCGTTCCACACCGGGCCCGGGACGGCCCGAATCATGTCGAAGCTCCCGCGTGTGGCCTTGACGACCCGGCTGAGGAGATCCTGCGGCGGCGACCCCCGCTTGAGCGGGGGCAGGGTGCCCAGCACCGGCACGTCGATGGCGCCGAACGCGCCCGGGTCACGTTCGGTGACCAAGTGGGCGACGTAGGACCTGGTGACGATCTGCACCCCAGCCAGCGGGGTCAAGGCCGGGATCGGCCGGGTCAGGCGGTCGAGGTAGTCCAGCGCCAGCGGGCTGGTGAGCGAGCTGAGCGAAAGCACGGACGGCACCGCCTCGTCCACCGCGACGACGAGCCGGCGGGCTGCTGGAGCGTCCCGACCGAGTCCCACCAGGTAGACCTCGAAGGCCCGCCCATCCACCCGGTCGACGGCCGAGCGCACCACCAGCGATTGCTTCCTTCGCTGGGCCACCTTCGCCAGGGCCCCCACGCCAGGCAGGCGCGCCAGGCCCCGATCCTCCACCCTCGGCTCAGCTCCGCCAGGTCGACGGGCGCGGCGAGTCGAAGACCACGTCGAACTGCTCCCCACGGATCGCCCGGAACGCCAGATGCTGCCAGTGGCCGCCACCGGCCAGCGGTTCGGGCAGGGCGTCCTCGGCAAACCAACCGACGTCGCGAGCCTCGAGCGGGTGAGGGGACAACTCCCCTCCCACCGCCCGGCAGTGGAACACGAGCGAGTAGAACGGTAGCCCTCGGGCGCCCAGGCGCAACCCGTCGAAGACGGCGACCAGGCGGACCGGTTCCACCTCGATGCCGGTCTCCTCGGCGACCTCTTTGACGACCACCTCGGCGGCCGAGTAGCCCACGTCGGCCCAGCCGGTCGGGTACAGCCACACGCCGGAATCACCGCGCTGGATCAGGAGCAGCTCGTCTCGGTCGTTGCCGACGATGGCACCCACCGCCACCTTGGGGGTCACGTAGCCGGCGACACCCTCCCCGACGCTGGCGATCCACCCTGTCACGACCTCAGGGGCGTCGTAGCGGCCCTGATCGTGGTCGGCCGCCACTCGGATGTCGGCCGCGACCCTCAGGACCTCCTCGAACCGCTCCCGCTCGTAGAGGCTGTCGGTGAAGGCCAAGCCGGTGCGGGCGATCCCGGCGAGCGCCTCGCTCCAGCGCACCAGGTCCACGTCGGTGACCCGTTCGTCCGACATCGACCCGACACTACCGGGTGGCCACGGCATTCGTGCCACGGCGTTCGATGCCACGGGCCACCTGAGCCTCACCCCAGGTCGGCGAGGGCCTGGCGGGCGGCAATCTGCACCGGGTCCCACACCGACGAAAATGGCGGGGCGTAGCCGAGGTCCATCCCCACCAGGTCCTCGACCGTGCAGCCGGCGGTCAGGGCCGCGACCACCACGTCGACCCGCTTGGCGGCACCGTGCCCACCAAGGATCTGAGCCCCGAGCACCCGGCCGGCGCCCCGCTCGGCGAGCAGCTTGACGGTGACCGCCGCCGCGTCGGGCATGTAGCCGGAATTGGTCGTGGTCTCGACCTTGGCGGTCACGTACGAGAACCCGGCGGCGGTCGCTTCTCGTTCCGAGAGACCCGTCCGGCCGATCTCCAGCTGGCAGATCCGGGTCACGGCCGTTCCGGCTACGCCCGGGAAGGTGGCGTAACCGCCGCCGATGTTGATCCCCGCCACTCGGCCCTGCTTGTTGGCCACCGTACCGAGCGCTTCGTGGACAGGCCGACCGGAGACCAGGTTGATCGACTGGCAGCAGTCCCCGGCGGCCCACACCCCCGGCACCGACGCCCGTTGCTGGCGGTCGACGACGATGGCGTCGCTCCTCCCGGTCTCCACCCCGGCATCGGCGGCCAGGGTGCTGTTGGGGGACACGCCGAGCCCCAGGATCACCAGGTCGGCCGGGATCTCGCCGGCGGCGGTGTGCACGGCTTTGTCCGATATCGCCACCATGGGTTCACCCGTCCGCAGGGTGATCCCCATGCCCCGCATGGCCCTGGCCACCATGGCACCCATGTCCGGGTCGAGAGTTCCCATCACCTCGTCGGCGGCTTCGACGACGGTCACCGACGCGCCTCGCTCTACGAAGGCCTCGGCCAGTTCGAGCCCGATATAGCCGCTCCCGACTACCGTTACGTGGCGCGGGCGACGCGTCTTGACATCCGCGAGCAGGCGAGCGGCGTCCCCGAGGGTCTGGACGCCGTGCACGTGTCCCAGGTTGATCCCGGGCAGGTCCGGCCGGTGGGGGACGGCTCCGGTCGCCAGGTGCAGCAGGTCGAAGCCGAGCCGGAAGGTGCGGCCGTGCTCCCGGTTGTCGACCTCGGCCTTGCGATTGACCAAGTCAAGCCCGGTCACCTCGTGCTCGGTGCGGACGTCGATCCGCATGGCCCGGAACTCCTCCGGCTTTCGTGCCACCAGGTCATCGAGGGCATGCACCGAACCACCGACCAGGTAGGGGATGCCGCAGGCCGAGTAACTGGTCCAGCGGCCCTTCTCCAGAGCCACGATGTCCAGATCGGGCGCCCGGCGGCGAGCCTGGGCCGCGGCCGCCATCCCCGCTCCGTCACCCCCGATCACCAGCAGCCGATCTCCCATCCCTGAGACTGTAAGGGGCGAGCGCGGTTGCCGGCGTCAGAGCGGCCTTTCGGAGCCCACCATCCATCACGGCGGTGCAATCGTCGCGCCAATAGGGGGGATAGGTGAACACCTGTGCCCAGCCGACACTATCTGGGGGCGCACCCGATGACCGTGGGCCGCGTGAGACTATGAAGTCATGGCCGTGAGGGACGATTGCCGGCACTACGTGCACCGCAGCACTCCGACCGGTGAGGCATTGCAACGGTGCCGGTTGTCCGTCAACCAGGAGCATCCCTTTGCCTGCCCGGACGGCTGCCTCTTCTTCGAGGAGCGCATGCTGTCAGGAGCCGGTTGGACCCAGCCGTCAAAGGAGCCCATGAGCAACACTGCCCACGGTCTCGACGCCCTTCCCCCCCAGCCGAAGAAGAAACGCGGTCGGAAGCGCCGTTAGCTCGGCCTCCCCGCGGTCGAAGTTGCGGGCTTCTGGCAGACTCCGGGCCGTGAACCTCGCCGGCATCCGGGATCGCCTGGCTCCGTTGACGCCGAGTTTCCACGCCAGGCGCAGACGCCGACGCCTGCTGGCCGACCGCTATCTATCGGGCAACGGCATCGAGATCGGCGCCCTCCACCGGCCCCTCCGCGTCCCGGTGGGGGCATCGGTCAGGTATGTCGACCGGATCGCGGTGGCGGAGATGCGGCAGCACTACCCCGAGCTCTCCCGTGATCGATTGGTCGAGGTCGACGTCATCGATGACGGCGAGACCTTGTCCAGCCAGCCCGACGCCAGCCTCGATTTCGTGGTCGCCAACCACTTCATCGAGCACACCGAGGATCCGATCGGCGCAATCGGCAACCACCTTCGGGTGCTCCGGCCCGGGGGAATCATCTACATGGCGGTTCCCGACCGGGGGCAGACGTTCGACTCCCTGAGACCGCCGACGGGGTTCACCCATGTGCTGCGTGACCACGTCGACGGACCAGGCTGGTCACGCATGACCCACTTCGAGGAATGGGCTCGCTACGTGGAGCGGGCGCCCGACGAGCAGGTGGCACCGCGAGCGCAGGCGCTCGCCGATCAGAAGTACTCGATCCACTTCCACGTCTGGACACCAGCGGAGTTCGCGGAGATGCTCCAGTCCGCCCAGCGAGATCCCGGTCTCGGCTTCGAGATCGCCGAGATGCAGACCAACGGCGACGAATGCATCTTCATCCTGCGACGGCCTTCGCCACCGCAGATCAACCATCGCTAGGGATTCGGCGGTCGGTGCCGGCGCTTGTGCTCGAAGGCCTTCGCCGCACCCCACGTGATCCCCAAGTCGGTCAGCGCCGGCGAGACGTCCGCGAGCGACGCAGGTGCGAGGTCGTAGTCGTCGTCCGGGAACGCCCGCTCCTTGAAGGGGTCCCGCTCGATCGGGGGTACGCCGGCATCTCGCAGGACCTGGGTGGGATACCGGGCCGCCAGCCGAAGCAGGGTCAGCGGGGTGCTGCGCTGCTCGTCGATGTCGGCCGCGAGCAGAGTCCGGATCGCGGCGCCCGTCTCCGTCCGGGCTGTCTGCCCGGCCTCCTCGGCGGCGCGCCCCACTTCGGGCGGCACCTCGCCGGCCCAGGCCCGCATGACCCGCTCAACGCACCCGGTCACCCAGCCCGGCAGCGCCGCCTCGATGGCCGCCGTGAGTGCTCCCGCGTAATCCTCGATCGATCCTGCCAACTCAGCCCTCTAGCGGGTGCTCCAGCCGGTTGACGTCGACCCCGATCTCTGCCAACCAGCCCAATGCGGCTTCGACCGCATCGGTGCCGCCGTCGAGCTCGCATACGATCCAGCCCGTTTCCTCGCTGACATCGGCCCGACGGATGTTGGGCAACACGTCGAAACGGCGGACGAGCTGGCCGAGGATGGGCTGGCGCACCAGATCGGCGGGAAAGGTCAGGCGGACCCGGACGCCGGTCACGGGGCCGATCCTGCCGGCGGGTCGGGCCTGGCACCCTGGGGCAGAGCATCGTTGAGATTCCCCGACCGCAGGCCCTCGAGGTCGAGCGTCACGTACCGATAGCCGGCGGAGCGGACGGCGGAGATCACCTGCAGCCGGTCCTTGACCGCTCGATTGAGCTCACCGACCGCGAACTCCAAGCGAGCCAGATCGCCGTAGTGGCGGACCCGTAGATCCCGGAATCCGAGCGCCCGCAGGGACTCCTCGGCCGCCGAAACCTGGGTCAGAGTGCCCAAGGTGACGGGGGTGCCATAGGGCACGCGGGATGCCAGGCAGGCGGCGGCCGGCTTGTCCCACACGGCGAGGCCGAGCTGGCGGGCCGCCCCCCGGACCAGTTCTTTGGTGAAGCCGGCCTCCACGAGCGGGAAGACGGCGCCCCGCTCTCGGGCCGCTCTTTGACCGGGCCGGTGGTCCGCGAGGTCGTCGACATTGACGCCGAGGGCGACGACTGCCCCCTCGGCCGCCGCGATGGGCGCCAGCCGGTCCATCAACTCGCTCTTGCAGTGGTAGCAGCGGTCGGGACCGTTGGCCACGTAGCCGGGCCGGGAGCCCTCGTCGCTCTCCACCTCCATCCACCGCATACCCCAGGCGGCGGCCAGCTGGTGGCAGCCAGTGCGCTCGGAGCGGGCCAGCGAGGGGGAGACGGCGGTGACCGCCACCGCCCGCTCCGCTCCCAGCACGTCGTGGGCCGTCCAGGCCAGGAGGCCAGAGTCGACCCCGCCGCTGAACGCGATCACGACCCGCTGCAGCGAGGCCAGCGACTCCCGCAACGCCGCGATCCTGGCTTGGGTCTTCGCTTGGGCAGGCGCGTGCGCCTGGGCCGGCATCAGGCGTCCACCACTTGGAGGCGGATGCGCTTGTTGCCCTTCCCTTTGGACTCGGTCTTGGTCACCAGGATGCGACCCACCTCGTTGGTGCTCCGCACGTGTGTCCCTCCGTCGGCTTGCTTGTCCAGGCCCACGATGTCGACGACCCGGATCTCGGGCACCGACTCGGGGACCAGGCTGACCTTGGTGCGGATGAGATCGGAGTCGAGGACCGCCACGGCGCGGGGGATGAAGCTGACGGCGATAGGACGATCCTGGGCGATCTCGGTGTTGACCAGCTCCTCGATCTTGGCGCCGAAGCCTTCAGGCAGAGGGTCGAATTCGAAGTCCATACGCGCCGACAGCGGCTCCATGTTGCCCCCCGTGACCGCCTTGCCCCACTCGTTCCAGATCACTCCGCACAGGACGTGGAGGGCGGTGTGGGTCCGCATCAGGGCGTGTCGGCGTTCCCAGTCGACTTCACCGTGGACCTGGTCGCCGACTGCGGGCAGCGGGCCCTCACCGCTGACGGTGTGCCACACCACGTCGCCGTCCTTGCGCACGTCGGTGACCTGCTCGCCGGCGAGGGTGCCGGTGTCGTGGGGTTGTCCACCGCCTGTCGGATAGAAGACCGTCTGGTCGAGGGTGACCCTCCGAGCGTCGCGGTCCACCGCTGAGACGGTGGCATCCACCTCCCGGAGGTAGGCGTCACGGAGGAACAACAGATCGGTGCTCACGCCGGCGAGCGTATGCCGCCGCGGCGCGGACAGGGGAACCCGGTCCTCTGCCGCTCGTTTTCAGGGCCCGCCGGCGGGGTGCCGCCCTACCAGTACGGCAGCGGGGCGGCCGTACGCGGCAACCGTAGTGCAGGGCTGGCAACCGCGACCGCCGCTCGGTATCCGGTCCCGGCGGCGAAGGCGGCGACCGACCAGCGGACCGGGGCAACCGTCGCCTCCACGCCGGGCACCACCCGGGCCGGCCGGCCCGGCAGGGCCTCGACCTGCTGGGGTGGCAGCGTCAGGCCCAGGCCCAGTCCCTTGAGCACCGCTTCCTTGCGGGTCCACAGCGCCACGAACGCGGCTAGGCGGCGCTCGGTTGGCAGCCGCTCCAGCCAGCGCCGCTCTGCGGCCGTGAAGAAGCGGCGGGTCAGCCCATCCACGTCGAGGTCTGGTCGGACCCATTCAACGTCCACCCCGATGTCATGGCCGCGCGCCACCGCGTAGACGATCAGATCTCGGGAGTGGGCGACGTTGAATGCCAACCAACCCGCGGCCGGGTCGGCGAGGTACGGCTTACCGTGCGGACCAATGGCCAAGGGGAGCTCCGCCGGGTCGGCCCGCAGGTAGCCCGCGAGCAAGCGGCGCAGCCGGGCCCGGCCCGCAACGTAGCGATCCCGGTCGGTGGCCGCGTAGAAGCGACTGGCGCGCTCCCGCTCGGTGGGGGACACGCATTCCGTGAGGTCTCCGAGCTCGTCCGGTGGCGCGGTAAGAGCGGCGCGCCACAGCTGTACTTCCCCGGGCTGGAGCCGGTCCGGCTCCGGCCCGGTCACCGGGCTGGAGAGCCCAATCGCTCGGCAAGCCGCTGCCCCACGGTCTCGATGTAAGGCGGCGTCAGCACATTGTGGTGGTCCCCGGGCACCAGGTGGATGCTCAGCGGGCCGGTGTGCACCCCGGCCCAGCCGAGGGTCGGCTCCCGGTAGCGCCACGAGCTGCCGTGGGTGACGAACAGGTCCATCGGCACATCGTGCCCTTCAGGGGTATACCCGACCAAGGTCGGTCCCCACCGGCGCTTCCAGTCGACCATGTCGGTGACCGCCGGGGCCGCTGCCGCGGTGCGGGCCGCGGCCGCGCTGCGGGTCGGTGCCAGCCTCTGGGCGGCGCCCGCCAGCCGCGTCCGGCGCCGAGCTGGCGGCTCGTCAAGCAGTAGGGCAAAGCGCGCCGACCTCCGTTGCGCTCGCTTCCATACGTGCGGGGTCGGTACGTCCAGCATGGCCAGCCAGGCGACCGTCTCTCCGGAGGCCCGGAGCCGGGCCGCGATCTCGTAGGCGATCAGGCCGCCGAGCGAGAAGCCGCCGAGCAGATAGGGCCCGGTTGCCTGGGCCGCCCTCACTTCGGCGAGCAGCTGCTCAGCGAGCACGGTCAGCCCGGGCGGGGTGGGGGCGGAGTCGGGCACGACCAGTGAGGTGATGGGGTTGGCCGCGCCGAAACCGGCGCGAAGGTGGCGCAGCGCGACGACCGCTGGCTCGTGGGGCCAGACGAAGACCAACGCCGGGCCGGCCCCCGGGTCGGACTCGGGCTCGCCGAACTCGACAACGTCAGCCAGCCCCGCCACGGTTGCGCCCGCGTCGAGCATCGCCGTGACCGAGACCGTGACGCCCAACTGCTGCTCGACCTCCAGCAGCATCTGGACGGCTCGCAGGGAGCTACCCCCGAGGTCGAAGAAGTCGTCGTGGACCCCCACCTCGTCGATCTCGTCGATGCCGAGGATCCGTCCCCAGATTCCGACCAAGGCGCGCTCGAGCTCGGACAGCGGCGGAGTCACCTCGCGGCCGCGGCCGTTGGCGCCGGTGCGCTCAGACCCGTTTGGCGAGGCGCCGGTCACGAGCCGGGTAGCATCGTTTGTCGACCGCACGGACAACGGCCGTTCGGGGTAGTCGACGAGGGTCTCGAGAAGGTCCGGCCACGTCATGATCAAATCTCGCACGGTGTCCCGGTCAAACAGATCGGCGTCGAAGATCACCCGTCCCTCGATCTCGCCGGTCAGGCGCTCCTGAAGCTCGACCTGCAGATCCAGCTTCGCGGCGCCTATCTCGTCCGCCACTAGCGGGTCGGCCATGTCGAGGTCCCAACCCGAGGGCAGCTCGACCCGCGGGTGGAGGACGAAGAGCACGCGCAACATCGGGTTGACGCCACTGCCGTCCTGCAGCTGCATGGCAGCCATCACCTGTCCGAACGGGATCGCCATGTCGACCGCGTCAAGTACCTCGTCACGAAGCCTTCGCACGACTGTCGCGAAGGTCGGGTCCCCGGTGAGGTCGGCGCGAATCGCGAGCCACGTGGCGGCGAAGCCCAACACCGGCTCGAGCTCGCGACGGCGCCGCAGATCAGCCGCCGTGCCGAAGACGACCTCCGTCTGCCCCGTGTACCGCTGCAGGAGAACTGCGAATCCCGCAGCCAACATCTGAAAGGTTGACACGGTCGCCGCCCGCCCAGCTACCCGTATCCGCTCGGCCAGGGGCGCGGGCAAGCGGATCGGTTCGGCCGCCCCCCGGAATCGGGGATGCTCACCACGCGGCCGGTCGAGAGGTAGCCCCAACGGCACCGCCCCGGCCAGGTGTCGTCGCCAGTGATCGAGGCGCTGCCTGCCAGATGGGCCGTCGACCCACTTCCGTTCCCAGGCCGTGTAGTCCCGGTACTGGGCGGCGGCCGGCGCAGAATCGAGCGATCGACCCGCTAACGCCGCCTCGTAGAACCCGATGAGCTCGGGAACGGCGACTCGGACCAGGCTGAGACAATCGAATACGAGGTGGTGTGCGGCAAGATAGATCCGGTGGTCCTCATCGGCCACCCGCACGACCAAGGGGCGAAGGGTGGGACCGTGTTCGAGATCGTAGGAGCGGCCAGCCAACTCGCCGGCGACCCGGGCCACGTGCCGTTCGGTGTCACGGCAGCTCGAGTGCCGGAGGTCGATGACGGGGAAAGCGATCGACCGCGGCGGGCCGACGAGTTGGACGGGGCGTTCCCCCACCAGCGGGAACGTGGTGCGCCAGGCGTCGTGCCGGCGGACGACCTCATCGAAGGCGCGCCGGAGGGCGCCGACGTCGAGCGGTCCGCTCCGACGCAGAACGGCGACTTCGTTGTAGGGGGCAGCGCGGGGCGAGAGTCGGCTCGCGTGCCATAGGTCTTCCTGGGCGAAAGAGATCGGTGCTGGCTCGACCATCCCGGGCTCCATCAGAGGCGGCGCCATGGGTTAGAACGCCACTGTCAGGCTGGCCGGTCCGCGGAACGCCGGGTTAGAGCGCCACCGGACCGGCTCCGCGCTGAGTCCTATTTCCGGTAACCGGCGGATGAGGGTCGAGAGGGCGATGGCGCTCTCGGCGCGGGCCAGCACCGCACCGAGGCAGAAGTGATTGGCCCACCCGAACGCCAGGTGGTGGTTGTCTCTGCGTGTGATGTCAACCCGGTCAGGATCGGGGAACTGGTCGGGATCCCGGTTCGCGGCCCCGATGAGGGCCAGAACGGCCTGCCCTGGCGCGATGTGCTCGCCCCGGAACTCGGTGTCGGCGAGCGCTAGCCGCGCCGTGTACTGGATGGGGCTCTCGTAGCGCAGCATCTCGTCGACGGCGCTCGGCATCAGGTCCGGGTCGGCCCGAAGCCGGTCGAGCTCGGTGGGTGTGCGCAGAAGGGTGAGCAGCCCGCTGCCGATGAGGTGACTGGTCGTCTCGTAGGCACCGACCATGGTGAGGATGAGGTTGACGACCGCCTCGTCCTCGCTCAGCGAATCCCCGTCGACCTCGGCGGCCGCTATCTCAGCCACGAGCCCGGTGGCCGGGCCGGTCGCCTGCTGACGCACCGCGGCCCGGAAATAGCTCGTCATGTCCTCGAGTCGGGTGAGCAGTCCGGCCGCTACGCCCGGGTTGTGTTGGATCGCGCCGAGCATGTCGGAGAACGCTTCCGACCAGGCCTTGAGGCGTGGATAGTCCGCGGCCGGAGTGCCCAGGGTCCGGGTCATCACGATGGCGGGAAGGCGGTGCGCGAAGTCGGGCATCACGTCCATCCCACCCTGGCGGCTCACGGCGTCGACCAGCGTGTCGGCGACCTCTTGGATGTGATCGCGGAGAGCCTCAACCCGGCGGGGCGTGAATGCTGCCGCGACCAGGGCCCGCACCCGGGTGTGCTGCGGTGGGTCCAAGAACAGCATCTGCTCGGCCATCAGCCGGGCGATTGGAGACAGGTGAGCGAGCCCCAGTTCGCCGAGCTTCTCGGCGGACGGCACCCGTTGGGCACTGAAACGGCGGAGCACCTCGACGACGTCGCGATGACGGGTGACGACCCAAACGTGGAGGTACGGATCCCAATACACGGGTGCCTCGTCGCGGAGCTGCCGGTACAGCGGGTAGGGGTCCGCGAGGACCTCAGGGTCGAGCAGCCGGTAGAGGCTCAGGATGGTGGGCGACATGGTGGCCATTGGGTTGCCCCGCCGGGCCTAATGGACGGCTGCCAGATCGGTGGGTGGCAGGCCGGCCCTGGAAACTGGCATCTCGGCTGACGCGGCCTGGACGCGGCGGATCTCGACGGCGATCCCGGCGACCGTCGGGTGCTCGAACACGCTTCGTAGGGACAGCTCCACCCCGAATTGGTCGGCGATGCGCACCGTAAGCTGGGCGGCTAGCAGCGAATGGCCGCCGAGCAGGATCAGGTTGTCCGCCAGCCCGACGGCTGGCCGCCCGAGCACCTCGGCGACCATGGCGGCAACAATCAGCTCGTATTCATCGACGGGCGCCTTGGTAGGCCCCGTGCCGCGGATCGCCACCTGCAGCTCGTTGCGGTCGACCTTCCCGTTGATCGTGAGAGGGAACTGCTCGAGCCACACAAACCGGGCTGGCAGCATCGGAGCGGGTAGCCACCGGGCCAGGTGGCTCCGCAGCTCGGCGTCGTCAGGTCGCGCCGCCCCACGGGGACGCACGTAGGCCACCAGAGCCCGTTCGCCCCTCCCGCTGTCGACGGAGATGACCACGCTCTGGGCGACCTCAGGATGCCGTTCGAGGGTGACGGCGACCTCGCCCGGCTCTACCCGGTTGCCGAGGATTTGGACCTGGTCGTCCAGCCGGTCGAGGTACTCCAGCTCGCCGCCGGACCGCCGGCAAACCAGATCGCCGGTCCGGTACCAGCGGTCGGCGGGGCCGGGATCGCGGACGAATCGTTGCGCGGTTAGCTCTGGCCGGCCGAGGTAGCCACGGGCGAGGGAGACGCCCCCGACCAGCAACTCGCCGGGCACTCCGTCTGGAACCGGCCGCAGCTCGTCGTCGACCACCCTGACCTGTACCCCGTCTATGGGCCAGCCGATCGACACGGCGCCGCCGGTGCTGGCCCCCGCCACGCCCGACGTGGAGACGACTGTCGCCTCGCTCACGCCGTAGTTGTTGACCACGGTGAAAGGCAGCCCTGGTGGCGGCGGGCGATGCAGCCGGTCGCCACCGGTCAGCAGTAACCGCAAGCTGGTGCTGGACGGCCACTCCAAGCCGAAGACAGCCTCCGCGAGCGGGGTTGGCAGGAAGGTGACGGTGATGCGCTCCCCAATCAGCCAGTCCCGCAGCCGGATCGGGTCGGTCTTGAGTTCATTGGGCGCGATGTGCAGCGAGGCGCCGGCGGCCAGACACGGCCAAATCTCCCAGGCCAGGGCGTCGAAGCCGGGGGCGGCGACCTGGGTGCACCGGTCGGCCGCCGTCAGGGAGAACGCCCGCCGATGCCACCCGATCAGGTTGACCAGCCCGGCCTGCTCGACAAGGACACCCTTGGGGAGGCCCGTGGAACCCGAGGTGTACACGACGTAGGCCAGGCCAGGGGCCGGTGGATCAGCCAGCCGCGCCGGCAGCCTCGCCAAACCGAGGCCAGTAGGGCCCGCCGGCCCGGTCGGCCCGGTCGGCCCGGTCGGCCCGGTCGGCCCGGTCGGCCCGATCCCGAGTCGCGGCTCCAGCCCGGATCCGAACACGACTGCTAGAGCACCGCAGTCGGCGAGCATCTCCCTCAACCGCTCGTCCGGGTAGGCAGGATCGAGGGCGACATAGGCCCCACCAGCTTCGAGAATCCCGAGGGCGCCGACCACGAGGGCGGCCGATCGCTCGACGCACAGCGCGACCAGGCTGCCTTCAGAGACCCCGAGTGCACTCAGCCCACCCGCCAAGCCAGTCGCCTGATGGTGCAGGTCGGCGTAGCTGAGCCTGCCGTGCGGGCCGGCGACGGCGAGAGCAGTAGGGTCGCCGGCGACGGCGGCCGCGACCAGGGCCCGGACCAGCGGTTCGGCAACCGGACCAGGTTCCCCCAGCTGGCGTCCCCCTGTCTGGATCCCCAACCGCACCTGCCGCACCTCCTGCCCCTAGTGGTTGACCGGGGGCCGCCGAGAACACCGCTGGTGCATTAGCAACACCGGAAGCCGACTGTCCTTTTTGTACTATATAGTCGGCTTGTACCATAGGTTCGGCGTTTGTGGCCGAGTTCCTGCCGGCCGGCCGTGGTCCAGACGTGCCCCTGAGGCGCGCCAATCGGCGGCGCTCAGACGCCTCAGCCCAGGCCCACCTGAGCGACCACTTCCTCGATCGAACCCACGATCCCGGCGAAAAAGGGTCCGAACTCGGCGAAACGGGCGGATGCCTCGTCGAATCGCATGGTGTAGACGGTGTCTTTGAGGTCGTCAGGATGGGTCCCGAACAGCGTCACGCCCCACTCGAAGTCGTCGAGGCCGGTGGAGCCGGTAATCAGCTGGACGATCCGTCCCGCGAAGCGTCGGCCGGATTTGCCGTGGTCGATCATGAGCCGCTTGCGCTCCTCGAAATCGAGACCGAACCAGTTGTCGGTCTCTCCTCGGCGCTTCGACATGGGATAGAAGCAGATCGCCCGCTTTCCGGCGGGCGGCAGGCGCGGATACAAGCGGGCCTGCAGGTGCTCCTCGGGAAGCCCCTGCGAGTACTCCGACAGTTCGGTCAGCGACACGTACGACGACGCCACCTCCACTCCGGCGGCCTGCAACGCGGCTTGGAGCCGGCGCAGCCGAACCCAGTCGGGGCCGATCGCCATGACACCGAGGTCGGCCTTGTGGCCGAACACCGCAAAGGTGACCACCTGATGATCGTCGCCCTCAGCGCTCTTTACCGCAGCCACGATGGCCTCGCCATCGCTGGTAGGGCCGATCTTGCAGAACAGGTGGAGAACCCCCCAGCCGACCGACGGTGCCAACGGTTCGCTCATCGTCTGTGAGTTTACGACCGGCTGGCCACAGCTCGGTGAGGACCGTCACACTGGGTGGCCGGTCCGCTGTCGAACGGACCGGCCACTCAGCATGCCGGCCCTCCTCTCTCCCTTACGCCACGCGCGCGAGAGAAAAAGGGACCGCGTCGCCTGCTGCCACTATCCGCCACTCACGCACCGCGCTCGCGAAGCCACTGAGCGCGAGGCCGCGTTTCGACACCCGCGGCCCCGGCTGAAGTTGAAAGGGGACTGGCACAGCGAAACGCCCGGTCCGTTGGGTTTACCCCGGACCGGGCGTTCGTCTGTGCCAGACCCCTTCGGGTCCTTACGTCAAAACGTCAAAACGTCAAGCTCTGCGGCTTAGTAGTCGTCCATGCCGCCGCCGGGCATGGCGGGGGCATCCTTCTCCGGCTTGTCGACGATGACGGCCTCGGTGGTCAGGAAGAGCGCGGCGATGGAGGCCGCGTTCTGCAGGGCCGAGCGGGTGACCTTGGCTGCGTCGATGACGCCAGCCTTGAACAGGTCCTCGTACTCGCCGGTCGCGGCGTTGAGGCCCTCGGCCTGGCCCTTGAGGTTGCGGACCTTCTCGACGACCACGCCGCCCTCTAGGCCGGCGTTGATGGCGATCTGCTTGAGGGGCTCCTCGAGGGCCCGGTGCACGATCCGCGCCCCGGTGGCCTCGTCGCCTTCCAGCTTCTCGGCCCTGTCGGCCACGGCGCTCTGGGCCCGCAGCAGGGCAACCCCACCGCCGGGGACCACGCCCTCCTCCACCGCGGCCTTGGTGGTCGATACGGCGTCCTCGATGCGGTGCTTCTTCTCCTTGAGCTCGACCTCAGTGGCCGCGCCGACCTTGATCACCGCTACGCCCCCCGACAGCTTGGCCAGGCGCTCCTGGAGCTTCTCCCGGTCATAGTCGGAGTCGGTGTTCTCGATCTCGGTCTTGATCTGGCTGATCCGGCCCTTGATGTCGGTCTCCGACCCGGCGCCCTCGACGACAGTGGTCTCGTCCTTGGTGACCACGATCTTGCGAGCCCGGCCCAGGAGGTCGAGGGTGGTGTTCTCCAGCTTGAGGCCGACCTCCTCGGTGACCACCTGGCCGCCGGTGAGGATGGCCATGTCCTGCAGCATGGCCTTGCGACGCTCGCCGAAGCCAGGGGCCTTGATGGCCACGCTCTTGAACGTGCCCCGGATCTTGTTGACCACCAGGGTGGCGAGGGCCTCGCCCTCGACGTCCTCGGCGATGACCACCAGGGGCCGCCCGGACTGCATGACCTTCTCCAGCAGCGGCAGGAGGTCGCGCACCGCGGAGATCTTCGAGCCCACAAAGAGGATGTAGGGGTCCTCCAGGACGGCCTCCATCCGCTCCGGGTCGGTGGCAAAGTACGGGGCGATGTAGCCCTTGTCGAAGCGCATGCCCTCAACCAACTCGAGGTCCATCCCGAAGGTCTGGGACTCCTCGACGGTGATGACACCGTCCTTGCCGACCTTGTCGATCGCCTCGGAGATCAAGTCGCCGATCTCGGTGTCCGCCGCCGAGATGGACGCCACCTGGGAGATCTGCTCCTTGGTCTCGGTCTCCTTGGAGATGGCCTTGAGGGAAGCCACAGCGGCTTCCACGGCGGCCTCGATGCCCCGCTTGAGGGACATTGGGTTGGCGCCGGCAGCCACGTTGCGCAGACCCTCGCGTACCAGCGCCCAGGCCAGCACGGTGGCGGTCGTGGTGCCGTCGCCGGCGACATCGTCGGTCTTCTTGGCTACCTCTTTGACCAGCTCGGCCCCGATCCTCTCGTAGGGGTCCTCGAGATCGATCTCCTTGGCGATGGACACCCCGTCGTTGGTGATGGTGGGGGCGCCCCACTTCTTCTCCAGCACCACGTTGCGGCCCTTGGGGCCGAGGGTGACGCGGACGGCGTCGGCGAGCTGGTTCATCCCACTCTCCAGGCCACGCCGGGCGGTTTCATCAAAAGCAATCAGCTTGGGCATCGGTATTTGGTTCCCTCCGTTGGGCAGACCACGGTTAGCACTCTCACATCGCGAGTGCTAACAGTTAACCGCCTCCAGCGCGTTAGTGCAACCGCGGGCTCCCGAAATCTGCAAACCTCAGCCGCCGGCGACCGCCGGCACGATCGAGAGGGTGGCGCCGGCCGGGACCGGCGTGTCCAGCCCGTCCAGGAAGCGGATGTCCTCTTCGTCGAGGAACACGTTGACGAAGCGGCGCAGGCGTCCCGACTCGTCGAAGAGCCGGTCCGCGAAGCCGGGATGGGCGGCTTCGAGGGCCTTGAGGACCTCGCCGACGGTGGTCCCGTCGGTCGTGACCTCGCTGTTGCCGCCGGAGAGCGGGCGGAGCTGGGTTGGGATTCGAACGCTGACGGCCATGGCTAAGGAACCTCGCTGATGTCGACGGCCGCCGCGAAGGCTTCGAGGGTGGGGGCGATGGTCGCCGTTGGACGGCAGAAGGGGGCGACGGCGTCGACGGTCTTCAGACCGTTGCCGGTGACGTAGACCACGACCCGCTCGTCCGGCCGGACGACGCCCGCAGCCGCCAGCTGAGCCAGGGTGGCGATGGTGACACCACCCGCCGTCTCCGCGAAGATCCCTTCGGTGCGAGCCAACAGCCGGATACCGGCCACGATCTCCTCGTCGGACACGGACCCGAAGGACCCGCCCGATTCGCGCACCGCATCCAGGGCATAGGGCCCGTCGGCCGGGTTGCCGATCGCCAACGACTTGGCGATGGTGTGCGGCTTCACCGGCTTCACCACATCCCGACCGGCCGCGAACGCCTCCGCCACCGGCGCACAACCGGTGGCCTGGGCGCCGGAGATGCGGACGTGGGGTTCCTCGTCGAGCAAGCCGACCGTGTACAGCTCCTTGAAACCCTTGGCCACCTTCGTCAACTGGCTGCCCGAGGCCACCGGCACCACCACGTGGTCCGGCGCCAGCCAGCCGAGCTGCTCGGCTACCTCGAAGGCCAGGGTTTTGCTGCCCTCGGCGTAATAGGTGCGGACGTTGACATTGACGAACGCCCACGACGGGTACTCGCCGGCCAGCTCGGCGCACAATCGGTTGACGTCGTCGTAGTTGCCGTCCACCGCGACCAGGCGGCCTCCGAAGACGGCCGTGGTGACCACCTTGGCGGGCTCCAGGTCGGCCGGGATAAACACCACCGACTCCATGCCGGCGTGGGCTGCGTGGGCGGCCACCGAGTTGGCGAGATTGCCGGTCGAGGCGCAAGCCGCCACCTTGAACCCCAGTTCCTGGGCCTTGGTGAGTGCCACCGACACGACCCGGTCCTTGAAGGATCCGGTCGGGTTGAGGGTGTCGTTCTTGATCCACAGCTCGCCGAGGCCCAGCTCGGCAGCCAGGCGATCGGCCCGCACCAGCGGCGTGAACCCCGCCCCCAGGCTGACCGCGCCTTCCGCAGCGGCCGGCAACAAGGCCGCGTACCGCCAGATCGACAGCGGACCGGCCGCGATCCGTTCGCGGCTCACCGCCCCCTTGATCGCTTCGTAGTCGTACACCACCTCGAGCGGGCCGAAGCACCACTCGCACACGTGCAACGCCTCGGCGGGATACGGGTGCGCGCATTCTCGGCAACGCAGTCCCTCCACGTACGTCAAGCTGAGTTCCTCCTTCGGGCTCATCGAACCGGGCATTGGCACCTGATGCCCCGAAGGGCCTGGTTGCCGCGGCGTCACAGGGCCCGTCCCTCAGCCGCTCTTGATAGGCGAGAACATGTTACCGCCCGGCCGGCCCCCGGGCACGTCGATTCCCTCCGGCCCCGTTGGCAGCGGGGCGCCAACGGGTGGGGGGCGTGGCAGGATGACTGCCGGCATGCGGCGTTATCACTACCAAGACTTCCCGGCCGCGCGGGTCGCGGCGGCCAAACGAGGCCGCCGGGTCTCGGTGTGCCTGCCCGCCCGCGACGAGGCCGAGACCATCGGCCCCATTGTGGAGACCATCCACCGGGAGCTGATGGTGCGCCACCCGGTCGTCGACGAGCTGGTGGTGATCGACGACGGATCGAGTGACGACACGGCCGCGGTGGCCGCCGCGGCCGGAGCCACGGTGGTGACAGCCGCAGGTGTCCTGCCCGAATACGGGACCGAACACGGCAAGGGCCAGGCCATGTGGCGGGCCGTGCACGTCACCACCGGGGACCTAGTGGCGTTCTGCGACGCCGACATTCGCCAGTTCGACCCCGGCTTCGTGCTGGGTCTACTCGGCCCGCTCGTCACGAGGGACGATGTCACCTTTGTCAAGGGCTACTACGACCGTCCTATCGAAGGCCGGCCCGGCGAAGGCGGCCGGGTGACCGAGCTGATGGCCCGGCCGCTGATCTCCGTCTTTTTTCCTGACCTGGCCGTTTTCAGCCAGCCGCTCGCCGGTGAGTGCGCCGCCCGCCGGGAGGTGCTGGAGG
>Ga0302325_10007308_pt1 | contig 24556 bp, 19 predicted proteins | sample Palsa_T0_2_FD_201948 | JGI IMG/M metagenome (GOLD analysis project Ga0302325, IMG submission 201948) | Peat permafrost microbial communities from Stordalen Mire near Abisko, Sweden - Palsa_T0_2 | ecosystem: Environmental > Terrestrial > Soil > Palsa > Peat permafrost | place: Sweden: Abisko... | reverse complement strand
AACGCGAAGCGTCACCTAAAAACCGCCGGAGGCGCACCCCGCAGGGCATATGGGAACAGGGCGCCAATCCCGTTAGGGTCGCTTTAGCGATCGCGCAGCGAATTCGAACGCAGTTCGACTGCGTAACGCGAAGCGTCACCTAAAAACCGCCGGAGGCGCACCCCGCAGGGCATATGGGAACAGGGCGCCAATCCCGTTAGACTGCGTTACGCGGCGCGTCACGCCAATCCGCCGGAGGCGCACCTCGCAGGCAGTACGGGAAATGGTCGCAATCCTTTAGCGACGGCGCAGCCGATTCGAACCGAAGGTTCGACCGCGTTACGGGCACGCATCACCGGTTCGTTAACCTCAAAAATGTTGCCGGGTTTGGCCGATTCCCACGCCGAAGCCCTCGGAGCCTGCGCCCGGCCCGCTTGCTCCATTGGCCAGGCCAACAGGGCAATGGCGGTCAGACAGGAGAGAGAAAGACGCATGCCCTTAAGAGGGTGTCTAAAAAGTAACCGAGGCATTCCCCTTTTGGAAGCGGGACAAAGAAAAGATCCAGAGGTAACAAATGCGTAACACGCGCGCTGCAACATTGGCGTCATGAAAACCACCCTGCCCATTCCACTTCATGCCATCCTGCTCGCCACGCTATTTGCGATCCAGCCGTGCTCGACCCGAGCCGATTCGGCATCCCCTTCGGAGTTGCTCGAAAAAGGCATCTACACCGAGGAAACCAAAGGCGACATCGACGCAGCGATTGTGATCTACCAGCAGTTGATCAGCGAAACCAAAAACGCCCAATCGCTCGGCGCGCAAGCGCAATTCCGGCTGGCCCAATGCTACCTGAAAAAGAACCGCGCCGCGGACGCAAATGCGGCGTTCGAGAAATTGATCCACGATTTCCCAAACGAAAAGGAACTCATCGCAAAAGCGCGCGAGCAGCTTCCCAGCGCCATCGTGCTCAGCCCGGTCCCCTGGGTTGATGGAGAGCGGCTGCAATTGAATATCAAGCTGGCAACCGGTCTCGACGTCGGAACTACGGAATACTACGCCGATCTCGCCGAAGCGGACGGAAGGAAGATCTGGCGCGTGGACGTTCGCTTTCGTGAAATCTTTCAGCGTTGTGGAAGTGGACGCCGAAACGTTCCGCCCGATGAATAGCCGATGGAAGCATCCGATGCTCGGGGAGGTGTCCGCGAAGTACCAGCCCGGCGCGGTCGAATTGCGGCGCGTGGGCACGGCGGAACCCACCACCGTAAAACTCGATGAAGCCGTTTTCGACAATGAACAAACCATGGATGTCATTCGACGGCTTCCGCTGAAAACGGGCTACAAGACGACCATCCCGGTCTTTTCCTCCCTGGGCGGAGCCACCCCCATTCCCATCGAATTGGAGGTAACCGGCGAGGAGGACGTCGAGACGCCCGCGGGGAAATTAATTGCTTCAAGACGAAGCTCAAGATCGGCCAGACATTCTGGTTCTCCGCCGACGCGCATCGTTATCTCGTGAAATTCGAAGCGGGCGGCGCGATCGCGCTGCTCGCCTCCATCTCGCAACGCAAGCCTGGCGAAGCAGTCGCGTTTCGCGACGACGAACTTGGAGTCTCACTCACTGCACCTCCGAATTGGGTCTTCTACCGGCCGAAAAACCGCGTCGAGACCAAGAATCAGGTGATCAACATAATCGATCCGGAAGCCGACTCGGGCGCCGCGGACATGACGCTGACCCCTGCGGAGTCCCTCTCGAAGGAAGCGCTGAAATCCTCTCGCGCTTGGGCGGAGATCGATTTCCGGGACAGCATCTCAAAGCGGTTCAAAGATGCGAAGATCCGGCCGGAAAGCTGGAAGGACCGCGAGGTCTCGGGCCGTCCGGGCGCGAGCTATATTGCGGACTTCACGGAAAACGGGAAGCCCTGGGTGCTCTTCGCGCTGCATGCGCTCGGACCGCAGACGGCGGACAGTTTCCAACTGACCTGCCCGCCGGAGAAACTCGATGGTCTCCTGGCCCCCTTCGACAGCATCATCGCGAGCTGCAAATCCACCAAGTGAGCGGCCGTTTCCGCATCTTTCCCCGCCGCATGGGCCACGACGTTCGCGCGTGGCCCATGCTTGGGCTGCTACTCATCGTCGTGCTGGTCGGTATCGGATGCGTGCTGTGGTTCATGAGGGAAGCGATGCGCAATGAACGGATGGCGGTGCGCGGAAAGCTGGAGGAAGCGTACCGCGGCCAGTTGTCGCTGATGCGGGCGCAGGCCATCGAGCGGTGGAATCGCTCACTCGGCCAGTGCGACAACGCCGAACCGCCTCCCGCGAAATTTGCGCGCTCTGTCGATGCCGGATTCGCATCCAGCCTGATTTGCCTCGATGAGAAAGGGCGGCCCGCCTATCCGGAAGAATTGCCTCCGCCGGCGGGCGGCGGCTCCGGGGAAAGCGCGGCCTTGCAAGCCGAGCTGCGCGCGCTGGCGCAGAGTGGAAAGAAGGATGAAGCCGTGCAATTCGTAATCGACCGATTCGCGGCCTCGGATTCCGCGGTGGATGCAGAGGGGCGTCTCGTGAGCGCCAATGCGGAACTTCTGGCTCTCGATCTTTTGAAGAACAAGGACGATCCGCGATTCCGTCGGATCGCTTCTCCGTTACACGCACGAATTGCGGATTACTCCTCGGGCACGCCGCCTTCCGGCCAGCGCCGATTTATTATGCGCACGCTGGAAGAGCTCGATCCATCGGAGCATTTTCCGACGCTGCCCGCGGAGGATCTCGCGAACCGCTACCTGGAGACGAACCCGGCAACGCCGGCCGGGACGGCCCTGCACCGGACGGAATTGCCGGGCATTTGGGCGGCGGTCTCCCCAGGCCGCGGCGCGGTGGCATTGTTCACCACGGAAAGCCTGCGGGCGTGGGTCGCCAGCGTGCTCCGAGGCCCAGCGCTGCCGGCAGGGGTGAGGCTCGCGGTGCTGGCGCCTGGCGACGACCCGCCAGGCGAGCCGGCGCCCGTCATTGCGGCTCTGGGGCCAGAACTGCCAGGCTGGCGGCTTTCTCTTGCCCTCGATGATCGCTCGCTCTTCGACGCGGAAGCCGCCAGCCGCCTGAGGCTCGATGTGATCGTGGCCAGCGGAGTAATCGCCGCGATGGCCGGACTCGCCCTGCTCATCGCCCGCGGGCTTGGGCGGCAGGTCGCGCTCGCTCGAATCAAGAATGATCTCGTCGCCACGGTTTCCCACGAGTTGAAGACGCCGCTCACCGCCATGCGCGCCCTGGTGGACACCTTGATTGAATCGGAAAAACTCGAAGAGAAAACCACGCGGGAATATCTGCAATTGGTCGCCGGGGAAAACGCGCGCCTGAGCCGCGTGATCGACAACTTTCTCACCTTCGCGCGGCTCGAACGAAACAAGTTCACTTTCCAGTTCGGGCGCATGCATCCGCAGACCGTCATCGAAGGCGCGCTCTTGGCGCTGGGTGAGCGCGGCCACGCTCCCGGCTGCCATCTCGAATCCCGCGCCCCGGCGGATCTTCCCTTCATCATTGGCGATCCGGATGCGCTGACCATCGCGCTGCTCAACCTCCTGGATAACGCCTGGAAATACTCGGGCGACGAAAAACGAATCATCCTCCATTCCGAAGCGCGGGATGGACGCGTGCGCTTCGCCGTGGAGGACAACGGCATCGGCCTCTCCAAAGACCATTGCGACCGCGTCTTCAATCGCTTTTACCAGGTGGATCAACGCCTGTCGCGCGCGGTGGGCGGTTGCGGACTCGGCTTGAGCATCGTGCAGTCGATCGCGGACGCCCATGGCGGCGCCGTGCGCGTCGTCAGCGAAGTGGGCCGCGGCAGCGTCTTCAGCATTGAAATCCCGATCTCCCCAGACGCCCGCCCATGACTCCCCCAACCATCCTGATTATCGAAGACGATCCGACGATCCTTCGCGTCGTGAAGGACAATTGCGCGGCCAAAGGCTATCGGGTTCTCACCGCGAAAGAAGGCGAGGCAGGTCTCGATACAGCGCTCAATGGTTGCCCCGACTTGATTCTCCTCGACCTGATGCTTCCCAAAATGAACGGCTACGAGATCTGCCGGGCCGTCCGGGGCGAGAAGCTCGAGATGCCCATTCTCATGCTCACGGCCAAAGGCCAGGAGGAGGACATCATCCGCGGCCTCGATGTGGGCGCGGACGACTACATCACGAAACCGTTCAGCGTTCGCCAACTGATGGCCCGGGTGCAGGCCTTTCTGCGCCGCCACCGTGCGGGCGCGGCGCCAGCTTACGAATTTGGCGATTGCCGCCTCGACACCATTTCACATCGCCTCCTCAGGAATGGCGTGGACGTTCCGCTCACGAGCAAGGAGTTCCGCTTGCTCGAACATTTCCTCCAGCGCCCTGGCCGTGCGCTGACCCGCGACGGCATCATGAACGCCGTGTGGGGAAACGCGATCATGGTCACGGCGCGCAGTGTGGATCGTTGCGTGACCACGCTGCGCAGCAAGATCGAACCCGACCCTCATCGCCCTGTCTTCATCCACACCATCCGCGAGATCGGCTACCGCTTTGAAGAAGTTTCCGCGAGCGTGTAGCCACCCTTGGAATTGAAGATTCGGCGCCGATTCGGTCTTGTCGATGAATCACGGTGCGCTCATCGTCGCCCCGCTCATTATGGATTCGCGCCGGAGGCGCATTTGGCGGGGCCTACGGCAACATGGGGCCAATCCCGTTAGGCCCACGAACCGCCGAAAGCCCAATTTCTCAGCACCTCGGTTTCCGGACCTCTGACGCCACATTGTGCACGACAAGCGGGCCGAGCCCGGGTTAATTGTTACAATTGGGTGACAATTAGATGAATTTCCCGCCTTCCAAACTGGTCGCTCTGTGGCCCACGACAACCCGATCAAAGGCCCCCCCGCGCACGCCGTGTGCAAATCGCCGGGATTGCTCGGCGGGACTCCAAGGCGTCCGTGTCGCTTTGAAAAAAATATCGCATGAAGGAACCCTGGCGCCGTCCACGATCCGTTCCGGCGGTGGGGACATCCGATGAAGGCGGGCGCCTCGACTTTCTGGCCCGCGCTCTGGCTGGGGATTGTGCTTCTCTGCACGAAGGTCCATCGCGTTTGGGTTCCGTCCTATATCGATCGTTGGGAATTGAGCCGCTACTTTTCCGAGATCACCATGATTACGGCGGCCGACGTGCTTTATGCGCTCGTCTCCGGACTGCTCGGGCAGGCGCTCCTGGTCGCGGCGGCAAGAAGACCCAGACTTCAACTGGCGTTGTGGCGGAGCTTCGTCGGATTCGGAGCACTCAGCGTCTTTTTCGGGGTCCTCAGCATGCGGCTTTATGACATCCTGCACATGCCGCTCACTTTCACGCTCCTCTCGCTGGGTTCGGATCCGGGGAACATGCGCTCGTCGTTGGGTGAATACCTGACCTTCGGGTTCTTGCTGACCGCGATCTTCGTGCCGCTCGGCTACGTGGCCGCCGTCGCCTTGACCGAGCGTTTCCTGCGCTTTCATCGGAGATGGCCGGTCCGCATTGGCCAGGTGTTCGGACTGGCGGGGATTGCCGCCTACAGCGTCGTGGCCCACAACCTGGTGGAGAGCGAGTGGGGCCGGCTCACCGACATGTCGAAACTGTGGAGCAATCCGCATTACGTGTTGGTCAGCTCGACCCTCCGCGCGCTGTTCGGAAGCCCGGCGCCGTCTTTCGATGCAAATGTCCCGCCCGATTGCCTGGCCGAATTCGCGCCTTCCGATAGCGACGAGCCGATCACTCCAGGGGTCTCGCGCGGGCCCAGGAACGTGATCGTTGTCGTGGGCGAGTCCGTGGGTGCGAAGTACCTCAGTCTTTATGGCAGCAAGCTGAAAACGTGGCCGCACATGGAGGCGGAGGCGGCCAACAGTCTCGTGTTCCGCAATTTTTACGCCCACATCGCGAACACCTCCGACGCGCTTTTTGCGATGACGCTCTCGCATTATCCGCCGGTGACCTGGACGTCGGCGACCGAAGAGATTCCGCGCGCCCCCGGGACGACTGTTGCGCAGGTGCTTCGCCAGCGCGACTACCGGACGGCGTTCATTTCCGCCGGCGACAACACTTTTGGCGACCAGGACAAGTTCATCCAGAATCGTGGCTACGATACGGTCTGGGATTGCCATGACGCGGGCGCGCCGATGGCTTTCTCCTGGGGCGTGCAGGACAAGGCGATGGTCGATATGGTGCTTCGGTTCATCGATCAAGACCGCTCGAAGCCATTCTATATCTTTTCCTGGAACCAGGGGACGCATCACCCGTATTACCTGCCACCGAATATCCCGCGTACGGATTTCCTCCAGGGCGACCGTTCGTATGGCGACATTCCCGGGTACCTGAACAAGTATCTGAATTCACTCCTCGAATTCGACCGCCAGCTCGGGCGGCTCTTTGATGCGCTGCGCGAGCGCGGGCTCGATCGGGACACCCTGGTCCTCGTCACCGGTGATCATGGGCAGGCGTTTGGCGCGCCCCACAAGGGCTACTTTCACAGCGGAAACGTTTACCAGGAGGACGTCCAGGTGCCGATGCTGGTCTGGAGTCCGGCACTCTTCCAACGGCCTGCGGTGTCGGATGCCATCGGCGCCCAGATTGACCTTTCGCCGATGATTCTTGATCTGTTGGGAATTCCCGCGCCGGCCGGATGGCAGGGCCGAAGCCCGCTGGACCCTTCGCGGGAGCGTCGCGCGTATTTTTTCGGAATCCGGAACGACTACATCTACGGAGTGCGGGAAGGCGCATTCAAATACATCTTCAATGCCTCGCAGGGGCGCGGAGAGCTTTTCAATGTCATCCATGATCCCGACGAGCACGCCGACCTCGCCGCATCCCATCCGGAACTTTCCAGGACGTTGCGCGAGCGGCTGGCGGCGTGGGTCGAGTACGACAAGCGTCATCCCGTGAAGGAATAGCGTCACGGTCTAGTCAACCGTTTCGCCCGAGGCTCGACAGAGGGCTCGAATCTTTCTATATCGGGGCTTCCTGAGCCGCTCGATGATCATTCATCGTTGTTCCGCAGCCGCCACCTTCCATTGACCGCACACCCCTTCCGCAAACCGGCCTGACCGAACCCGCCCATGTCGGCGGCGCGGCCTGCCGTTCCGAATGAACCATCGCCAGCATCGACAGCTAAAGACCTTTTCGTCGGCCAGCGCCTTTCCGATCATCCCACCTCTCATGGAGAGCCAGATGCTGGCGGTGCTCTATCAACTGGAACAATCCCAATGGTGGTCCGCGGAACAGCTCCTGGAGTCTCAATTCGCGCAACTCGCCTTGCTCTGTACCCATGCCGAAAAAGAGATCCCTTTTTATCGGCAAAGATTTCGACAAGCCGGCATCGGCGATGTCCAGCGACTGACTTTGGACACCTGGCAACTCCTGCCAATCCTGACCCGGAGCGACTTTCAAGGAAAGGAGAGCCTCATTTCCACGTCAAACATTCCGGCTCCCTATCAAAGGCTTGGGACCATTGCCACCTCCGGCTCGACCGGCCAGCCCATCACCATCTCGACGACCAACCTGACGCAGTTTCTCTGGAATGTCTTCACGCTGCGGGAGCACCAATGGCATAGCCTGGATTTTTCCCGAAAGCTCTCGGCCATCCGCTATGTCAGCGACCCCGAGGCTGGCTATCCCCGTGGCATCCCCCTGCCTCACTGGGGTCCTCCGGCGGCCTCGCTCTATCGCACGGGTCCATCAAGCATTCTCGATATCAAGACGACCACCGTCCTCCAACAATGGGAATGGCTGACAGGCGAAAATCCGGCCTACCTCGTCACCTATCCTTCGGTTCTCGCCGAATTCCTCAAACTTTCCGCCACCCGACCCGATCGGCTGTCAGAACTCAGCGAGATCCGCCTGTTTGGAGAAACCGTTGACGACAGCTTGAGGACCCTATGCCAGCAGGCCTGGGGCATCCCGCTGACGGCCAACTATACGGCCAATGAAGCCGGTACCATCGCCCATCAATGTCCCGAACACCCGCATTACCATGTGCAATCGGAGAATCTGTACGTCGAGGTCCTGAACGACCAAAACAAGGCCTGCGCTCCGGGCGAGATCGGCAGGGTCGTAATCACCACCCTTCATAATTTTGCCACGCCGTTAATCCGCTATGCCATCGGCGATTATGCGGAGCTCGGGCCGCCGTGCTCCTGTGGTCGTGGCCTGCCCGTCCTAAGGCGGATCCTGGGACGGGTCAGGAACATTCTCACTCTCCCGACCGGAGAAAAGCGATGGCCGGTATTCGGGTGGGGTAAGCTCTCCAAAATCGCTCCGTTGTCCCAACATCAACTGATTCAAAAGAGCCTCCACCAAATCGAGGCCCGGCTGGTGGTTCAAGCAAAAGTCACCGCCGAGCAGGAGCGGAAAATGCAGAGTGTCATTCAAAAGTCACTCGGCTATCCTTTTGACGTCACCTTTTCCTATCCGGCTGTCATTGAGCGGAGTCCCACGGGCAAATATGAGGAATTCAAGTCCGAGTTGCTTTAACTGATTCCGCCATGGAAGACTGGATTTCCCACTTATTTCAGGACAAGCAGCTATTAAGGATGGGTCATCACCAGCGTCTGGATGATCTGAATCTTGGATTGGGGTGGTTGTATTATGCTTTGACGCGGATTGTTCGGCCCCGGGTCATCGTGATTATCGGCTCGTGGAGGGGATTCAGCCCGTTGGTGTTTGGCAAGGCGATGGCCGATAATGTGGAAGAGGGCAGAGTCCTCTTCATTGATCCCTCGCTGGTGGACGGCTTTTGGAAGGACCAAACCGCCGTGAACAACTATTTCGCCGGATTCGGCCTGCGAAACATCCAGCATTTTCTGATGACCACCCAGGAATTTGTCGCTTCGGAAGCCTATCGACAACTGCGGGAAGTCGATCTGCTATTTGTCGATGGTTATCACACGTCGGAGCAGGCCAGTTTTGATTATCATGCGTTTGCCTCGCGGCTCTCAGAAAAGGGCCTGGCCTTGTTTCATGACAGTTGCAGCGAAGCCATCTCCAACATTTATGGGAAGGATAAAGCCTATCGATATAATGTTGCTGATTTTATTACGGAGTTGAAACGGGATCCGCACTTGCAGGTTTTCGACCTGCCCTTCGGTCAAGGCGTCACACTGGTGCGAAAAATCCCAACCGCGGATCCACGCCCGGAAAAAATTCGCTAGCCGACTCCAATCATCCAATTCTGCCGCTTCATGTAGCGCAGGCCTGTCGCCGGAATTCCTGCTCTGTCACACCCACGCTACATTCGGAAAATCAATGGCCAGCAGGCCTAGTTCGGACGGGCACACCCTTTCCACGAGCGATTTTAGCGCGGCGGTCGACTCCGGCTTTCTCGAATTGTGGCGGGCGGCGGCTTCGGGGCGGAGATGCGCGATCCTCTTTCCCGCGAGCTTGGTAAGTAGAGGCTCAACGCGGGGAGAATCAAGATTCAAGATTTTTTCGCCCCCCTCATTGAGATACATTGAAGCATTCAGGTTCCATCTATCTTTCTCCTTCAAAGCGGCTAATAGTTCATTATCTAATTCGCTCGTGCAAAGATAGTACGCGGCATTTATATAACCGAACGCATTCGTACGGTACACCGCCGCGCGATTTTCCCCCATGATTCCAAGCCAATCCGCGCAGTCGACATCGTAGACAAGGGCGTCATCCTCAAGCCAGAGATGCAGGTCGTGGATGTGTCTTTCTGCAAATTCAGCGGCGATCCGCCGTGAGGGTATGGAAGGGTACCGGGCAAACTGCTCAGAATGGGTGGTAATCGTTGCCGGGGCGTAGCGACCCTCCTCTGTCCATTCCCGCGCGAGAAGCTCTTTCGCCACTGGAAGCCTGGAAGTTTCGTGAGGATTAATGTCCGGGAGCAGGTATTCGTGCCGCACGAGGTGGACGGTCACAACGCCGTCGATCTTCGCTCGCATCATCGGAAGCGTGTAGCGAAGGAACAGATACGGCAAAACCACCCGCCTGCATTGCAGTATGGTGACGAGGATATTCACTGCTCATCTCCAGCGGGCGCATCATACAACGTCTCTGGGGCCACGGCGGTCTCACGGACTTCCCAGTCGGCGCCACCTGTGGAGCGACTTTCGACGAGCGTGCAACTGAGATTCGGGAACTGGTATCGCTGGTAAGGACGATGAAGAACATTGGCCCGCGGCGAACGCATGACGTGGAGGAGCATGGTGAGCGAGGAGTGGTGGGCGACAATCGCCAAAGGATGTTGCCTCTGTTTCAAGGTGAGCAATTCCTCTGAAATGCGATTCGCAAATGTGGCAAAGGCCTCCATTCCTGGAATCGTCATATTCCTGGGGTGTAGCAGTCCTTTTTGATAAAGGGAAAGCTCCTCGTACAAATGAGGATGTTTGGCGATAATCTCGGCATCCGGAAGAGTGGAAATGGTTCCCATGTAGACGGCACGTAAATCCTTTCGTTGTTCCACCTCAATTCCGTGGGCGGCGGCGATTGCCTGACCGGTTTGCGTAGGCGCTAATGAAAAGCTTGTCGCGATCGTCTCGAGCCGAATTCGTTGACTCAACCAGCGACCCAAACGAGTGGCTGAGTCCAACCCTTCGGCCGTTAAAGAGTAGTCTTTTTCCTGGTTGTGGCCGTGAAAGTTCAGCACATTTTTTTCGGATTCAGCATGCCTTATCAAAAGAACAAGGCGCTCGACCGGAATGTCTCTAAACGTTTTGGCACCAGACTGGGAAATGGTCATGACACTCTCCCAGGATCTGTCTTTATCAACGCCTCCAGCGCAGTGAGGTGAGTTCGCCAATAATCAAGCGCATCATTATCAGCTACAAAGAGAAGGAGAGTCAAAAGTCGCATCGCTGCACTGCGAAAATTCTTGTCAATAATGCGGGAGAAACAGGCGGCCATTATTTCGGAAGAATGGCCTTTAAACCGAAGAATGAAATCGGGAAAAATGCATCTTTGCCTATGAGCGAAACGGTTGAGGCGTGTCAAGACTCGAGACCCCTGCCCTTTGATCAAGGCCTGCCGTTGGTGCGAAAATCCCAAACCTTATCTCCACGTGGAAAAGTGACCGCACAAAATAGTTTACCCCGAGTTCGCCGCAGATCTGCCGAAACCACTGGACTTTGAAATTCCTTTGAGCTTCAAGATTTCGGCCGAATGGAAAACGTCCAATTATCTTTGCTGCGTGGGGTCTGCCAGGTTCCTGGTTATATCGCCTACGACAAGGGATTTTTTGGCGATCATGACCTGGATGTGCACCTCACGGTCGCGCCGACTGCCTCGCTGGTGCCCGAACGACTCTTGCGCGGAGAGGTTCAGTTTGCCGTCATGCCCTGGACTCGTGTGGTGGCGGCCAGCGCCGCTGGCGAACCGTTGGTCCTGGTCTGCGGCTCCGGTCACGAAGAAGCGGCCATCGTCGTTCGCGCGGGCCTGCGCAACGATCAAGTCAGGAGCGTCGCCATCCCACAGCGCGGTGGCATCAAGGATTTGACGGCCATGGGGCTGATGAAAAGTCTGGGATGGGATGGCGCGGATCTGGTGCGCATGCCCTCGGGCGACGGAGCGATTCTCTCGCTGGTCGGCCAGGGTGCGGATGCTGCCTCCATGGTCGAGCCTTACGCCACCATGCTTTCGGAACTGGGCATCGGAAGGATCGCCCGGCGGACCGGAGATCTTTGGCCCGGTGCGCCCGGTTGCTCGCTGACCACCACCGCCGGTTTGATCGCGGAAGAGCCGGATCTGGTCCGTCGCATGGTCGCCGCGTTCGTTCAAGGCGCACGCTACCTCGAAGCGCATCCCGATGAATCGGCGGCCATCGCGGCGAGATATATCGGCATCGGAGAAAGGTTTGTCCGCAGCGCCCTCCTGGTCAACAAGCCCAACATCCATGCCTTGGAAAACACCCAGGCCATGAACAGCGTCATTAACTTGATGACCCGCATGCAATACATCGATCGCCCTCCCGCCAAATGTTTCTATGAAGACAGCTTCCTCAAGGAGGCGGTCGCTGGGATTCCCGCGTGACGACTTCCGCGCTCATTTGTTGCGCCTATCCGTTCGGCTACGGCCCAGCCGTCAAACTCCTGCTCATTTCCTGCAGGCTCCGCGCTGCGGGACTGCAAACTATTTTCGTTGGCCATGGGATCGCTCATGAAATGGCGGCGGGCAGCGATGCCTTCCAGGAAGTGATCCACGCCCTGCCCGGAAATCCGGATGCGGCCAGACGCATCGCTTCCGCCGACGGACTCTTTTCGATGATGGAGCGAGATTTCACCGGCCTCGCCCTGGATTCGTCCCGGCCGGTCTACGTTGCCGACAGTCTGCACTGGATGCGCGATGAGGTGCCCGTTCCCTTCGCTCACGCCCAATGCTATTGGGTCCAGAATTTCGTCTCCGCGGATCCACATCCGCGGGCCGGAGCCATTCCTGTCGGCCCGATCGTCGAGCCGCGGCGACCGACACCCGAACAGCACCGTCACGGGCTGGTCATCAACCTTGGCGGTTGCGAATCGCCCGCCGGCCCGGCTGCGGAGGATTATGCCTATGGCGATTTCGTGATGCGCGGCCTCCTGCGCAGCGGAGTGCCCGATTTATTCCAGGGCGACGTGTGCCTGCTTGCCGGAAGCCGCGCCGTCTCCCGTCTGAGAGCCGCATTTCCCGATTGCCGCATTCCCATTCGCTCGGTCTCCCACGACGACGCGCTTGATCTGCTCGGCACAGCCGCCTGCGTTTTGACTTCGCCCGGGTTGACCGCCAGCCTGGAGTGCTTCCAATTCGCCGTGCCCACCTATTTCCTCCCACCGCAGAACTATTCCCAGTGGCGCATCTTGAATCACCTGCAAGATGCCGGCCTGGCGGCCGGTGCGTTCAGCTGGCCGCAAGTCATGGATGACCTACCGGCCTTCGCCTCGGCCCCCGAAGCCGGGCGAACGCCAATCGTCCGCCGGATTATCTCGGAGTTGAGCACGAGCCGGCCTGCCACCCGGATTTTCGCCGAGTCCCTCCAGCGATGGGCGGCGACGGATCAACACGAACTGGCCCGGCGCCAGCGGGAATTCTTTGAATCTCTGGGACCCAACGGGGTGGACGCTATCGCCGGCGAACTGCTCCGGGCATTCGGGGTTGATCGCGATCCGGTCGACGTCGCCGGCGGCGTGATGGCGGGAAAGGCCTGGTCTTGATGGGCGACGCCGCGGCCATTCCCGGACTGCCCGACGAAGCGAGGATCAAAGAGATCTTCGAGGCTTTGGGATACTTCAATTACCTGACCTTCGCCCCGCCGAACATCTACCCGATGTCTGCCCCGGCGTTTCAAAAGGCCGACCATGCGCAACGCCCCGCCTACGGCGGCGGACCGCTGGGCATCTACGTCCATATTCCCTTCTGCAACTACGCCTGCAGTTTCTGCTTCTACGCCAAGCGCGTCGGGGAGAACCGCGAGACCATGGCCCGCTACGTTGACGCCTTGGAAAAGGAGCTGGCGTGGATTCCCCCGGGTACACCGCTCACGCAGCTCTTCGTCGGCGGGGGCACGCCCACCGCCCTGCCGCCTGACCTGCTGGATCGAACCCTGACGGCGGTTTTTCGCCATGTCACACGCGATCCGGTCGAGCACACCGTCGAATGCTCGCCAGAATCGGTCACCGACGAGCACATCCAGGTTCTGCTGAACCATCAAATCGGCCGGGTGAGCATGGGCATCCAATCCACGCACGACCAGGTGCTGGAACACATCCGTCGCAAACATGCCGGGGAGCTGGCCCTTGGGACATGCACCCGCCTGGTGCGTCAGGGTTTTATGGTGAATGTCGATCTGATCTACGGACTGCCGGGGCAAACCGAGGCCCATTTCCGCCGTGACCTCGAACTGGTGGCCGCCAGTGGCGCCCATTCTGTGACCGCCTACGACTTGCGAATCAATGAGCGAACTCCCATCGCCAGGTCCCTCTCCGAAGACGAGCGGCTGGCGCCCCTCCGCTTGGTGCGCTGGCGCGCCTTCGTGCGCCACGCCGCGGCCGAACTCGGCTACCGGCAGACTCGCTGGCATACTTTCGTCCGCGACGCCGGCGACGATCCGGACAGCCGGCGCGCCGCGGGTTTCAAGGACCTGACCGGGCAGGGCAACCAGTTTAGCGCCGGCCTCAGCGCCCGCTCGCGCCTGCATCACACCGTCTATCGGAACCGTTCGGACCTGAATAGTTATCTCGACTGCATCGAGTCGGGGATGAGCCCGGTCGACGAAGTATTTCCTCTGGACGACACCGCGCGCCGCATCCGTTACCTCGCACTCTCCCTCGGCGACGGGGAATGCCTCGATCGCGCCGATTACTTGCGCACTTTCGGAAATTCCTTCGACGAAGATTTTTCCGAGCCGCTCAGATGCACCCGCGATGCGGGACTCGTCACCGATGGTCCGACCATTTCACTGACCGATACGGGCCGGCTGGTCTACGACAAGGTGTTGCTGGCTTTTTATCCCGAGCAGGTCAAACAATGGCTCAAGGAACGCGAGCAATCCGCCGTCGCCAAAGGCCGTCTCCTGCCTGTCACGCAAGGTTGATTGCCGGGATCTTTCGCTTAGCTCATGCCTGCTTATGAGAGGTGCCAATAAGAATCTCCTGCTCAAGGAAGATCTGGCTCGCGCCGTCAAAAACCATGCGATGGGACGATTGGCGGAAGCAGAAGAGCTTTATCACAAAATTCTGCGGATCCAGCCTTCCAACGAAGTTGCGCTCAATAGCTTGGCCGTGATTGCCAATCAGGCCGGAAAACATGACATCGCATGTGGCCTATGCCAAAAAGCTCTCTCGATGGATTCCACCAATGAAAAGGCGCACAACAGCATGGGTATTGCACTGGCAGGGTTGGGACGCCCGGAGGAAGCCATCGCCTCGTATCGCCTGGCGCTGCGGCTCAACCCGCATTATCCGGAAGCCCTTTATAACATTGGACTGGAGTTGGAAAAGACGGGGCGTTCCGCCGACGCCATCCTGGCGCTCCAGGAAGCGATTCGCATTCATCCCAATTCCCCGGATGCATTTAATGCGCTGGGGGTATCGCTTTACTCTCAAGGCAGGAGCGCGCAGGCCATCGAGTCTTTTCAAATGGCCATTAAACTCAGGCCTACTTACTTTTTCGCCTTCAATAATCTGGCCAATACTCTGTCGGCCATGGATCGGCTGGAAGAAGCATTGCCCTGTTATCAAGAAGCCGTCCGCTTGAATCCCAATTATTGCGAAGCGTTCAACAATATGGGCAACGCCCTGGCCAGATTGGGGCGCATCGATCAGGCGATCACCGCCTTTAGCGCCGCCCTGGCCATCGAGCCGGATTTCGCGGCATCCCGGTCCAGCCTTTCCGCCTGGAAGCTCAGCGCCTGCGACTGGACCGACCTGGAAGCCGATGAAGAAGCTTTTTTAAAGTGCGTGCGCACTCAACCGTGGGCCATCGATCCGTTTTACCTTTTGGCCCAGAATTCGACTCCGGCCGATCAGTTGCTTTGTGCCCGCTCCTTTGCCAAACGTTCTTCCGTTCCGCCCTCCGGGGTCTTTCTCCATCCGCGCGATCAAAGTGCCCGAAAGATCCGCCTTGGTTATATTTCCGGTGATTTTCGGCAGCATCCCAGTGCCTGTCTGGCGGTGGGATTATTTGAGCAGCATGATCGCGAACGATTTGCAGTCATCGGCTATTCCTATGGCCTTGACGACCATAGCGATATCCGCCAGCGCGTGGAAAAATCCTTCGACCACTTTTTCGACATTCGGAATCTGACCCACGCCGAAGCGGCGGCAAAAATCCGCGCCGACGGTATCGATGTTTTGATTGACCACCAAGGTTATACCGTCGGCCACCGCCTGGGAATTCTGGCCTTCCGCCCGGCTCCGATCCAGGTGAATTACCTGGGCTTTTCCAGCACCATGGGTGCGAGCTGCATCGATTATATCATTGCCGATCCCTTCGTCGTCCCCATGGAGGAGCAACCCTTCTTTACGGAAAAGATCGTCCATTTGCCGCATTGCTACCAAAGCAACGATCACCGGCAGGTGATCGCCCCAGTTACCCCTGCGCGCGGCGATTGCGGGTTGCCCGAAAATGGCTTTGTCTTTTGCTGCTTCAACAGTCCCAACAAGATCCGCCCTGTCTTTTTCGATATTTGGATGCGTCTGCTCAAGGACGTGCCAGGCAGTGTGTTATGGCTGCTTGAGAAGAACACGCTGGTCAAAGATAACCTGAGCCGTGAGGCGGCTACCCGCGGCATCGACCCCAACCGCTTGGTTTTTGCGCCACCGGTGAGCCACGCGGAACACCTGGCGCGCCACCGTCTGGCCGATCTCTTTCTGGATACCTTGCCGTTCAACGCCCACACCACTGCCAGTGATGCCTTATGGGCGGAGTTGCCGCTGATTACTTGCGTCGGTCAGACCTTCACCGGGCGGGTCGCAGGCAGTATCCTGCGCGCGATCGGCCTTCCAGAGTTGGTCACGACATCACTACCGGACTACGAGGCTTTGGCGATGAACCTCGCCAGGAAGCCGGAGACGTTGGCCAAAATCCGCCAGAAACTTCAAGAAAACCGTCTCACAACACCACTCTTCGACACCTCGCTCTATACCCGTCATCTTGAGGATGCCTATACCCGGATGTGGAAACTCTGGCAATCCGGCAGAGTGCCGGAATCCATGGTCATTTAATTTTCTCGCTCCGTGCTCGATGCGCTGATTGAGCTTTCCATGCGAAGCCTTGAAGGCTTTCCGAGACAAGCGGGCTGCTTCTCCTAGAATGCGACGCGGAAGCCGCCGGTGACGCTGCTGGACTCATAATTAGTCCGGCCGACTTCACCGTCATAGTAGATGTAGGTGACGCAACGTTCGCTGAGTTGGACCGCGAAACCGGCGCCGAGCAACGCGCTGTCGCGGCCCAGCTTCGGGCCACTGACCGTAAAGGCGTCGCCCGCGCCACTTGCAAAGCTGGAGGCCAGGGAGTAAGCCGCGTCGCCGTACTCGTGCTGCCAGGCGACTCGAAGCTCCGGTTTGATGACGACGCCACCGACCTTCCAGTCGTAACTGGCCTTGAGCCCGAAGGCCGTGCGCAGCGATTCGCCGCTGCCGCCGTGGATATCGAGCGGGGCCAGCGAGTCGTGCTCGGTAAAGCCACCGATGCCCGTGTAAGTGTAGTTGAAAGTCGCCGTGGGGCCAAAGGTCAGGCCCCCCGCCTTGAAGTCGTAGCCCGTACCGATGAGGACATTGAGATCGCCGCCATCGGTATCGCCGCGCGCGGTGCCCTGCAAGCCGGGGCGGCGGGTGTCGTAACTGCTGTAGCCGCCGGTCACTGCGGCGTCGGTGTACCAGCCACCGACAAAAGCCGTGGAGTAGAGTCCGATCTTGCCGCCATTCACCCAGACCCGGCCGTGGTCGGCGAAGTCCGAGGTCGTGCCGACGTACCCGCCCATGAGGCCGAGGGCAAAGTTCGGGGTCACTTTGTAGTCCACGCCCAGGGTGAAGCCGCCGCTGGTCAGGTCATAGCCCCGGGCATTCTCGGTGCCGTCCACGTTGACCCATTCCCCGGTGCCGGAAAGGAACGCGCCCCAGCGGTTCTCGGCCGGAGCGACCTCCTTGACTTCCTTGCTCTCCTTGCCGTCGTCGCCCATGCTGAAGGTGTTGCCATTGGGGCCGGCCACACCGGTATTAATGCCAAAGCTGCCGCTGTAGCTGGGGACGTTTCCGTTGATCGAAAGTCCGGCGGCACTGAAGCCACTCGATCCGTAACGGATATCGTCCGTGCGGCGCTGGAGGTTCAGGGACTGCTGTTGGTTGAAGGACGTGCCGAGGGTAAAGATCGAGGTCAGCACCTCCGGGGAAATCCGGTCGAAATCACGCGGCAACTTCCAGAGCGGGCGATAGTCGAGATAGCCGAAGAGGGCACCGGCGCGTGGATCGCCAGCCGCGCTGTCCAACCCTCCGGCCACGGCACTCTGGTTCGGCGTCAGCCCCCAGAGCTGCGCAAACTTCTTGAACGAGCCCTGCTGTGCTTCCAGCGAAATGGTTGTCCATTGATAGTCGACGTTGTATTGGACGATGGTTCCCGTATCGAATGGGTTGTAGACTCTGGCGAACCGCCCAACGACTCCACCCGGGGCGATGAGCAAATCCAGCTTCTGGCCCACTTTCAACCGTGGCGTACTGCCGATTTGCACCAATCGCAAGTCCCCGTTGATAACCGCCTGGCCGCTGACGTACAGGAGGTCGAATTGGTTGATCCCGGTTCCCCCAACGGCGGCCGTCATGGTGCCGGCGCTCGATTGCGAATAGCTGCCCTTGACGCTCAAGATGCCGGGCGCATCGCCGGCCTGCACGTTGCCAGAGTTGTAGATGCTCCCAAAGATGATTCCGGTGCCCCCGAGAGTGCCGCCGGGGTTGACGACATTCACCAAACTCTCGATCGAACCATTGACCAGCAGCGTCCCGCCCAGGACGACGGTCGGTCCGGTGTAAAGGTTCCGGCCCGTGAGCGTGAGCGTGCCAAAGCCGATCTTCGTCAGCGACCCACCGGTGCCACCGCCTTCGCCGCCATCCTGGGCGATCACGCCGGAGAAGATCGTGCTCTGGTTGTTGCTGCCCACGGTCAGGTTGTTGCCGCCGAGAAAAACATTCCCGCTTCCCGCGAGGGAGCCGATCGTCACACTCCCTGGGTTGTGGAAGCTGATGTCCAGGACACCATTGCCCCAAACCTGCACGGCGGACGTGCCGCCGCCGGAATTAGCCTCAAAATAAATAGTGCCGCCAGCGCCGCCGTCCTGCCCTCCCGTGGCGATGAGCGTCGCGGCGCCCGCGGTCGAGCTGTCCCAGAAGTGCACTTTGCCGGCACTGCCTTCTCCACCAGTCAAGCCGCCGATGGTGTAGACCGTCTTGGAACCGGCGCTGGAGGTGTTGAAGAAATCGATTCCACTGCCGCCGGAGCCAAAGATCGCCGGGACGACGAAATTCTGCAGCGTGGGTGAGTTGTTGGTCACGCCCGCGCCATAGAAACTCAGGTCGTTTCCGTTGACGTTGATCGTGTATGCGCTGGCGTTCGGATTGAACACGGCACTGTCCAACTGCACATCCGAAAAAAGGAAGATGTTCGTTTGCGTCGAGGGGCCGAAAATCGCCACGGACGAGGTGGAGTTTGGCGAGCCGTCCGACCAGTTGGAATTGTCGTTCCAAGACTGATTATTTGGCATTAAATTCCACGTCGAGTTTTGGGCCAGAACCCGGGCCTTGCCGCACAGCAGGAGCGCGGCAATCGAGCCCAGCAAGGGCGCCATGGCTTTGCGGCGGGGTTTCCTGCCAGTGGTGATGCAGGCAGGTGTTTTCATCGCAGGAATACGTAGCGCGCGCGCATTGTTGAAATCTGGTGGAATCTGTGGCCGTCTGCTCGCCACCGCCGATCCCGGCTCATCGAAGGCCCGGCGGAAGCAAGTAAACGCGAATCTCGGCCGACCAAATCAGTTGCTTCGCCCGGTGACAAGGCAATAAAACTGTTGTTTCACACATTTTACGATCATGCGGTCGTGCCACGGCTTTGGCACGCGCTGGGGATCGATGACCGGAAGACCCCTGCCCGGCCGGCGGCGGTTCTTTCCGCTCGCGTGCCGGTGAAATTCGCCCCAGACTCGCGCAAAGAAGTGAACCCTTGGAATCCATGACGCCTCCCGCGAGTGAGCCTTGGTCCGTGCATGCGGCGAGATGGAGCCAGCTCGGCCCTCCGCTGCGGCCTTCCCCGGAAGATTTACGGCGGATGCATCAAGCCTGGACGGATTCCCTGCCGGCGGGGATTCCCGGACGGCGCCTGGAGATCCTTTCCCTCGGCGTCACCCCGGAGATCGCCCTATTTCCCTGGGCGGCAGACTTTCACCTCACCGCCATTGATTCCAGTGACGAAATGATCCGGACGGTCTGGCCGGGTGACGGGCCGGACCGGAAGGCGGTCCTCGGCAACTGGCTCCGGATGCCGTTTGCCGCTGCCTCCTTTGATCTCGTCCTTTCCGACGCCGGGCTGGTGATGATGGTCGGTGCGGAAAGGCTGGTGGCCCTGGCGCGTGAAGTGCGCCGGCTGCTCCGCCAGGACGGTCGCGTGGTGCTGCGCCATGTCGCCCGGCCCGCCCAGCCGGAGTCCACGGATGCCATCGTCCAGGCGATCGACAGCGGACAACTTCAGAATTTCAACGAACTCAAATTGCGCCTGCTCATGGCGGTCGAGTCCAGAACGCCCGGCAGCGGTGTGCGCCTGAGCGAGGTCCACGCGTGCTTCGAGCGCCTCTTCCCCGATCGTGCTCTCCTCGCGAGCCGGCTCGGATGCGAACTCCGCACCGTCTCGATGATCGACTCCTACCGTGAGCAGGACGCTTCGTACGCCTATCATTCCCTCGCCGAGGTGGCGCGGGCCTTCGATGATTTTCTGCTCGTGCCGGGTCCGCCCGGCCAGTACCCGAGCGCCGGCTGCTGCCCCGTCTTTTCGCTCACCCCGAAACCATGAGCGGGGATTGGTTCGACCGGCTTGGCCGGAATCCGCACCTGTTGCCTCCCCATTTGCGGATAAACAACGGCGGTGCGGCAGTGCTGGCGCTTCTCGCGGAACGCCGCCTTACCGAACGGCTGCCTCCTTCGGAGCTGGCCCGCCGGCAGGGTGCCGCGTTGCTGGACCTCGCGCGCCACGCCGCGGCCCATTCAGCTCATTTCGCCGGCCGCCTCGCGGCTGCCGGGCTGACGCCCGCGACGCTCGCCGAACCCGGCGGCCTCGCCAGGCTGGCGCCGCTCACCCGCCGGGAACTGGTCGGTGCGGGAGACTCGCTCTTCTGTCAGGCCTCCCCGGCAAACCACGGCTCCATCACGACCACCTCCACCTCGGGTTCCACGGGTGAGCCGGTGACCGTGAGACGCACCGGCCTGTGTGAGTTGCAATGGCTGACCTACACTTTGCGGGAACATCTCTGGCACGACCGCGATTTTTCCGGCCGCCTCGCCGCTTTGCGGGCGAACATCTCGGAAGCGATGGACCTCCCCGATTGGGGCCCGCCCTGCAATCTCGTGGTGCGCACGGGACCCTGGTCGGCGAGACCCGCCGCCTGCTCCGTGGAGGAACTCTGCCGCTGGCTGGCTGAATTCGAACCCGACTACCTGCTCGCGCTGCCGAGCAGCCTGGCCGCGATCGTCGCCGAACTCGATCGGACCGGCCAGCGCCTCGGCCGGCTCCGCAGCGTCCGGACCCTCAGTGAAACCGTCCGTCCCCGCCTGCGCGAGGAAGTGCGCCGCGTCCTGGGCGTCCAGATCGACGACATCTACACCTCGCAAGAGTGCGGGGTCATGGCGACCCAGTGTGCCGAGGAAGGCAGCTACCACGTCTCCGAGACCATCCTGCTCGAGGTCATCGATTCCGCGGGCCGTCCGTGCGAAGCCGGCGACGTCGGCCGCATCCTCGTCACCGATCTCGTCAACTTTGCCACTCCCCTCATCCGCTACGAAATTGGCGACTTCGCCGAAGTGGGCGCACCCTGCCCGTGCGGTCGCGGCCTGCCGGCGATCCGGCGTTTCCTCGGGCGCGAGCGAAACCTGGTGCTCCTGCCGGATGGGACCCGCCACTGGCCCTTGGTGGGATTTCACCGCTGGGGCGAGGCGTATCCGGTGCGCCAGTTTCAGTTCGTCCAACTCGACCGTCAGACCGTTCTCGCGCGCATGTCGGCGCCTGGCCGTCCCAGCGCGGAGCAGGAGGCCCGCCTTACCGAGATCATCCAGGAGGAACTACGGTATCCGTTCGAGATTCGCTACGAATGGCAGGAGACGCCGCTTCCGCGGGGGCGAGGCGGCAAGTTCGAGGAATTTGTCTGCCGCGCGGAGTGATCACACCGCCACTCTGGTGGCCATCTTCCCCGCCAACACCTGCTTTCCATCCCGCCACCACTGCAACAAGATAACCGCATCCCACATGAGAACCATTGCCTGGAACGCACCATCCCTCGCTCGCGCCGGCGCGGTCACCGCCGGCGCGCTGCTCTTGCTGCTCCTCCCGGCCTGCCAAAAGTCCGGCGGTCCCGCGGCTCTCTACGAGACCGCGCCCGTGAAGAAAGGTGATATCACGCAACTCGTCACCGCTTCCGGCACGCTCAGCGCTCTGGTGAGCGTGGATGTGGGGAGCCAGATCTCCGGGCGCATCCTGAAGCTCAACGCCGACTTCAACTCGAAGGTCAAAAAGGGCGACATTGTCGCGCAAATCGAGCCGGACATTTACCAGGCCGCCCTCAATCAATGTGTCGGCGAAGTCCAGAGCGCCAGAGCGGCGCTGGAACTGTGCCGGCTCACCGTGGAACGCAAGCGCTCGCTGGTGTTGCAGAAGGCCGGCACCCAGGCCGATCTGGACAAAGCGAATGCCGATTACGCGCAAGCCCAGGCCACCATCATCATTCAACAGGCGCTCCTGGATCGCGCGCAGGCCGACCTCGATCACTGCCGCATCGAGGCGCCCGTCGATGGCCTCGTCATTTCGCGCAAGGTCGATGTCGGTCAAACCGTGGCCGCGGCCATGACTACACCGGTGCTTTACACCATGGCCCAGGACATCACCAAGATGCACATCATCGCCAGCGTTTCGGAGGCCGATATCGGACAGGTCGCCGTCGGACAAGCCGTCGATTTTTCCGTCGAAGCCTTTCCCGACGAGGTTTTCCACGGCCAGGTTTCCCAGGTGCGCAAATCCGCCACGACCACGAACAACGTCGTCACGTACGACACCGTCATCGACGTCGAGAATCCGGAAGAAAAGCTCTTTCCCGGGATGACCGCCGAAGTCTCCATCTACGTCGCCCAGCGCAAGGCCATCCTCACCGTGCCCAATTCGGCGCTGCGATTCGCTCCGCCGGAAACCGCCAAATATGAAAAGACGGAAGTGGCCTCGACGGCGAAGCCGGCGCGCGGCCTGCGCACCATCTATCTCCCGGCCTCCAATGGCTCGACCCTGAAACTCGCGCTGGTGAAAATCGGGATCACCGACGGCCTCACCTCCGAAGTGCTGTCCGGACTGGCGGAAAGCGACCAGGTCGTCACCGCGACCACCCCGGTCAAAGGTGCAGGAGGTCCCTTCGGTGGACCATCCAAATGAGCGAGCCCATTCCGCCGCCGGTCATTCGGCTTCGCGAGGTCACCAAGACGTACCGCTCCGGCGAAGTCGAGGTCCACGCCGTGCAACGCGTCTCGCTCGAGGTCCAGCGGGGCGAATTTGTCGCCGTCATGGGCGCCAGCGGCTCCGGCAAATCCACCCTCATGAACACCCTGGGCTGCCTCGACCGTCCGACCACCGGCCAGTACCTGCTCGACGACGTGAGCATCGGCGAACTTAACCGCTCTCAACTGGCCACCCTGCGCAATCGCAAGCTCGGGTTCGTCTTCCAGAACTTCAACCTCCTGGCCCGCACCAGCGCCTTGGAAAATGTGGAGCTGCCCATGTTTTACAGCCATCCCCTCATTTCCCTGCGCACGCAGCGCCACCGTGCCGCCCGCGCGTTGGAGAAAGTGGGCCTCGGCCAGCGCCTGGGGCACCGCCCGAGCCAGCTTTCGGGCGGCCAGCAGCAGCGCGTGGCCATCGCCCGCGCCCTGGTCAACGAACCGGAACTGGTCCTGGCCGATGAACCCACCGGCAACCTCGACAGCCGCACCAGCATTGAAATCATGGGCCTTTTCCAGGAGCTGAACGAAGCCGGCATCACCGTGGTCATGGTCACGCACGAACTGGACGTGGCGGCCTACTGCAAGCGCATCATCGTCATGCGCGACGGCAGCATCCTCAGCGACGCCCTCAACCCCGACCGCCGACTGGCCGCCTCCGAAATCGCCACCCTGAATTACGCCGAACAAGCCGCCAAACTCTCCTGACGAATGCTTGCCCTCTTCGAATCCCTCGTCCTGCGTCCGCTCCTCACGGCCATGATCGCCGTGCGAGCCTTGCGGCGGAATAAACTGCGCTCCTCGCTCACCGCTCTCGGCATCATCATCGGCGTGGCCTCGGTTGTGGCCATGGTCGCCGTGGGCAATGGTGCGCAGGCCAATATCGAAGGCAAAGTCGCGGCCCTGGGCCAGAACCTCCTCATGGTCTTCGCTGGCAATCGGCGCTCCGGTGGCGCCAACGCCGGCCTGGGCAGCGCCGGCACCCTCTCCATCGCCGATGCCGATGCCATCGCCCGCGAAGTGCCCGACGTCGTCGCCATCAGCCCCGAAGACACCACCACCGCGCAAGTCATCGCCAATGGCCACAACTGGTCCACCACCATCGCCGGCGAATCGCCCGATTACCTCGCCATCCGCGACTGGGAACTCGACCACGGGGCCATGTTCTCGGCGCGCGATGTCCGCGCCGCCGCCAAAGTGGCCGTGATTGGCGCCAAAACCGCCAATCAACTCTTTGGCCCCCTGGACCCGATCGGCCAGTCTGTTCGCGTGAAGAACATCCCCTTCACCATTATCGGCATGCTCGAGAGCAAGGGCGCCGGCATGGGCGGTCAGGACCAGGACGACCGCCTCATCATTCCGTACACCTCGGCCATGAA
>Ga0302325_10007305_pt1 | contig 24564 bp, 21 predicted proteins | sample Palsa_T0_2_FD_201948 | JGI IMG/M metagenome (GOLD analysis project Ga0302325, IMG submission 201948) | Peat permafrost microbial communities from Stordalen Mire near Abisko, Sweden - Palsa_T0_2 | ecosystem: Environmental > Terrestrial > Soil > Palsa > Peat permafrost | place: Sweden: Abisko... | reverse complement strand
TTGATGTGTGGACGGAGGGCGCGGTATTGACGAGATTTGATTATTTTGAATTTGCATCGGAGTATTGCGATTGGGAATTGCATTGTTAATAGGGATTGGAGTTTTGGAATTGGATATGCATTGGTTTTCTGATAACCTGGCCACAGAGGACATATCTCTCAAGATAGATGAAAAGTCTTCAGATGTCAGATCAGATTTATTGCCTCGTGATGAGATGCCGGGTGCCTCTTTGATGTATATAACTGTTCCAATGGTCCGCTGACTCTCCAGCAGAAGATAATTTCCCAACACTAGATCGGAGTGGAAGAACGATCCTGTGACAGATGAAATCTCATCACCCGCGGCTGTCATGCTTATTTCGGCAGTTCAGGTCGGCTATCACTGCCTCAATTCCATGTGCCAGATCTTAAAAATCCACGGCAAGCCAGGAATTAGTCATCGAATTCTGTGCCCCGCAGGTTGCAACTGGAAACGGCCCCCCGGGAAAGGCAGCCATTCCACGTTGTATGCGAAGGACATCTAGTATCCTTCGACGACCTCGCTTCAGCACCACAGCTACAAGACCCGCCTCGCTCGTCCGTCGCGCGCCACAAACACAGCTACGCACTCAAGCTATCACAACATCTTCTGTTCGTCATATCCCTGTATACTTCCATTTACTACTGCTTGGGACAGTTTATTGACGTCAGGCTAAAATGAGTAAAGTCCAACATTCTGAGGCTTGTTGTACGCTTCCCCCTTTCACTGGGAGCGATTATAAGCCTGTTGGTACAATTGAGCGTATTGAAGGCACTTCCGTCTCTTGAATTGAGAGCAGGGATTAACCGTCCAGGCACCGATATTGATGTCTACCTCACCGGCAAGAAGGATGCCGAAATCGCAATCATTTGTATCTATGGTATGCTTCCCGTCGAGACGGGAGGATGGTAACTGACGATTAGATATCTTTGGGATTCAGAATCCTACTCAACAGGGAGCAGATATCCTTGCTAATCAATTGGGTGCCCGTATCGCTATGCCCGATTTTTTCAAGGGGAAACCTTGGGAACCAAGCAACTTCCCTCCCCCCGATCGCGATGAATTCCTTGGCTGGATCGGAAAGACTCAATGGCCTCAGGTTGAGCCTATTCTTCTCAAAACAATTGGTTTCCTCCGCGAAGACGGCGCCAGGAAGTTTGGTATCTTTCCCACTTCCCCACCCCTTCCCCCATCTCACTAGATCCCCTGCGCTTTCACATTTACGCTTGATATGCATCTGTTAATTTCCCCAGGCTTGTATGGATTCTGTTGGGGAGGCAAGATGGCTTCTTTGGCCACTAAATACGTCGGCGCTGCAGCAATGGTCCACCCCGCCTTCACAGAAGTATCCGACGCCGAGAAAATCGTAGCCCCATTGGCCTTGCTCGATACAAAAGATGAAGACAAGGCCACGATGGATAAATTCATCGAGGAAGTCAAGAAGAAGCCCTTTGGAGATAAAGTCTTCCGCAAGAGATTCGATAATACTTTCCATGGATTCTGTGCCGGCAGAGCCAATTATGGCGATAAGGAGAATGCAAAGTATGCTCATGAGGTATCCCCCTCCACTCTGCTTTGATGTCAAATCGGTGTTAATGGTAGGCGTACTCTGATCTTGCGAATTTCTTTAAGAATACCCTCTGAGATGGATATGTATAAAAGTATCTCAAACGGGTATACGTAGGTAGTTACTGAGCGCTGTTTATCCTCTACTGTAGAAGCTCAAAATATATACGTCTTCAATTTCAAACAGGAATCCATGCTCAACGTCGATTTCATCGTTAACCTCATATGCAGATGATGTATATTATAGATACTTTGATTAAACTATGGCTACGCCTAAAGAACTCCAATCAAATACTCCCAGGAAGAGTCGCAACTTTTTCTCTGAACAATTTCTCGGCATCAGCCCATACTCGAGAATTCTTCCTATCTTTCAAAGCTAGGAGACTCTCTAGCAACGCAGCACTGAAGCTCTCGCTACTTTCCCTGGGCAACATAGTAGGCAAATGATCGATACTGATCACACTCAATGGTTTAGAACCCTCTGGGACTTCGACGTTGACGACTGGTTTCGCAAAGGTGGTGTTGATGGTGTAGATCGGGATTGGGTTGTGAGGGTTGGTGGTATCGCAGGAGACATCGGCGATGGCGGATAATTGTCGCTCGGGATGGTTCTCGATGTCTTTGAATGTGACGAACATGGGTCCGGCTTGTGACAAGTAGATACAGTTGACGAAGATATCGGCTACACATCAGCCCATTACAAAGATAGGGATATACATTCCAGAATCTCCGGGAACGGTCCTCCAGATGCAGTCTCTGCCATATCCCATTTCAACACATTCTCATCCGGCACACCGGCTTTGATAGCGGCATCAACAGCACCGCTCCCACACCGTCCAAGAGCCCCAATCACGATAACCCGAGGGTATTTCCCCCCATTCAACTCTACCGCCTTGCTCACTGTATCTCTGACGTCGTCCAACAGTGCAGCCTCATTGGGATATGGTTTCACACTAGGGTAATCACTCCCATCCCCCCCAGTTCGTTTTTGCCATGCCCAAACTTGTAAGGCTAGCGCTGCTCCAGCAAATCCAGCATGATATCCAAACGCAGCGACTCGTCGTCCATTTGCATCCGTGAGAAACTCCAGGTCGAGAAGAGTGCCTCCGCCGCGGGGCCAGCGAGCAAGAACGCTCTCCCAGCCTCCCTGTTGCTTATAACAGTGGGCGAACATGATATGTGTATGGGGAAGAGGCGAGTTGTCATGCTCAGGGAGTTCTTTGAGCCCGAGGATATAGGTTGATGGCGAGGCACTGCGCCAGGAATCGAATTCTACAATGTCGGCGCCGACACTTGGGTTAGCGCGAAATACGAGGAAAGGTACGCTCCGAACTCGGCGTCATCGAAGATTCTTTGGTCGCTTCGCTCGACTGAAACTTTAAAGCCTGCTTTAAGGAGTGCGGCGGTTGTCGTGGGAGTCAATGCGCTTCGATGCTCGGCGGTTTTAGTCTCGGCGCGGAGGTGAATATGAACAGCTACAGTTAGCAATCTTCGACTGGAGACACACGTTCAGAGCCATTCGATTGAATTGGAGTGGTCATTGTGACTGTGTTGCACGACGAGTCCGTGAGAAAATGTTTTTTTTCGAAAATTCTCTAATTATTTATGGATAGGATGACTCGATTCACGTGTAGGAAAGTTGACCGTCCTCGTGGTCCGTGGATCAATCGGCCACTCAATGGGCGAGGGCGAGGCGATTAACTGAAACTCGTCGTCACTAATTAAACGAGGAACCCTCACAAAGTGTGATTGAGACTCAACGCGGCGCAACAACGTCGTCGACTTCTGCGATGACCCGAACGCACACTACTTGGATCATTCCGCAGTCTCCTCTGTAAATAGACACATGTAATAACTTACAATGGCGGAATACGAAACAGTCAACTCCTTTCCTGCGGTGGACCAGGCTCGCCAGGTGGCACGAAGTTACGGCCGTTCCTGTCTCGAGGCACTCAAACCTGCATACGAAGCAATCACTTCCTGTCTCGATCAGTCGCTCTCATACTGTTTACCATCACTACGCCGCTCCTTTCCCCATGACTCGGAATACGACTGGGAGGACGATATCGACGGTCGATGGAGCGATGAATTGGAACGCCTTCTAGATAGCGAGGGTCAACCTGGCGAAGACTCGAGCAATACTCTGTCGGTGATATTATCCCGACTTCCATTTGGACGTAGTGGGACTTCAGTGCCCTATAAGCCATCTGCCGCCAATCTGCGGAGAGCTCGAAATAAGAGTCGCACGAGTATTCACAGTAATGGAACTGGTGGCACAGGGGAGAGCCTGAGGAGTCGCGCCGATTTATTTGAGCATAGCGGCGACGAATTCGAGGATGCCGGCATGCTTCCTGATGAACATATATTTGCTCTAGCATCCGACAGTCGAGAGGATTCGCAAATTGTATCCCCCATTGACGGCCTCAATTCTGATGGTAGCAACTTCCCGCGCCTATGACCGACGAGGAATTACAGGAGGAGAATCGCCTTGCAGAGCAACGAGAGGAAGAGCTTGTGCGCCTCAAACGGGAAAGGGCGCAGCGAATAGCTGTCAAGCGTGGATTATCTGACAACTTGGTTTCAGGGGATCGACCAAGAAGTTCAGGACAAGGTACCCTAAGGGATGCCATACCATTACGGAGAGGTCGCTCGTCAACGTTACAGTCTCAAGCATCAGATGTTGTCCAACTACGTGGACGATCGTCGACGTTAGGTTCCCAATCGTCGGGTATGCGGTCGCCTGGGGTTGAGTTAAGCAGGCCGCTGTCACCACCTTCTCCAGCCGCCGCAATCGATGCTCCTGAGGAGGTGACCGCTCCCTTAGGCGCTGTGGAAGAACTGGCGGCTCCATCAATACCGTTGGATGATGATGAAGAAGAGCAACCTTTTATCGATTTTCAACAAGCTGCTGTTACTCCGTAAGCGTTCATTTTCGTTAAAGCTAATCCTAGGGCGACGATGGCGTCGAATTCCGGGCATTCCCCAGTCTTATCTCCAGAGCACTCTTCAAAGAAAGATACTCCTGCGCCACCTTCCGTAGTCGAAGGGGAGCAAGCCGCCCCCTCGCAAACCGAACTACATCAAGAAAATTCGACAATACCAGCTGATCAATCCGAGCAAACATTGATCCCGTCAGCTATCTCTGAGACCCCACCAGTGACGCCAGTAAAGTTCGCAACATCCACGAACATCCATCACAAGACGACGATACCAGAGAAACCACAAATCCGCCGAACCCCATCCAAAGTTCCTGGCGACTATGATCCAGTCACGGGGTATTACCGTCGCAAATCTGATGCAGACACTAGAGCAAGTGATGTGGATTGAGCCATGAAATTTAGGAGACTCGGGAGCAGGATGTTGGTGAAAGAATATGTAAAGGGTTTTATAAGGTGTTGGGGGGCATAGGTTTGGGGATTATCAACAATGCATCATTATATCTACAAGTCTCTCTCGTCTTATTAACAAATCCCTCCCATGCTGTGAAAATATACTTGATGATCTCCGGCCTTTAGAGGATTGAAAGACTGAATTTAGATGGTTCTACTGAAGGTTGGGTGGGTGGGTACCTGCCCGCTTAGGCATGCTTGGTCTTCGTTTCCGAGACATATTCTTAGATTCGCCGTACTTACTGGAACGGAATTCGTGTTAATCCAGTACTCGCCCTACGGTCAGAGTTGAGACGATTGAGATCGTATACCGAATGATGTTCGAAGCCCCAGTCTCTAAAGGGGACCTGTACAACAGGATCATTCCCATGTGTGACTCGAAATATCTTACCACTGTCCCCTAGTTGCTGTAAAATTAGCCATCGATTGGGAATGAAAGTTTACGCTATTGACATACAACGCGAACGCGGAATTGCCAACTCTTGGCTCCCCGAAAGTGACCACCGTGGGATCTCTTCCCGCAGTCTTTAACGACAGACCCTAGATCACTTAGCAAACTCCTTAAAGGTACATACGAGTAAAGCAGCAACCGCCCCACCAAGTGAATGCCCAGTGACGATCAACTGATAATTTGGATATGCAGCCATCTGACCCGCAATAGCAACTATGGCGGCCTTTTCAACAGCCTGCCACGCAAGATAAAATCCCGAATGAACTCGACAAGTAGAGCATCCCGGGATCAGCCCCGTGGGACTCAGGAACGTCAAAGCGTCGACAACGGTATTGGCAAATGACTCTGTTCCGCGGATGGCAACGATGACACGTGCAGCATCATCATCTCTCGCGATATAGCCATCGATTTCCGTGAAGTCGCTGGTTGTGAATTTCTAACTGTGAGAAGCGAAGAACATGCTGAGGATACCTCGACAAGAGTTGTGTTGGTGAAATCGGCGCATTTGGAATTGCAATTGAATGGAGCTGTTAGACTATCGCAGTAGGCGATGCTCGCCAGCTTGGACATGTCGTTGAGAAATGTATATGCCTCGCTGCTTGTTTGGCCTAAATAAGCATGACAGAAAATACGAGAAAGCACCCAAAGTTAACGCCGAGTACGCAAGAATGAAAAGTAAAATGAAAGTAGCTCGAATTGAGTAAAGCCCTGGATGTGCTTCATCATTCTTTGCGCATGCCATCAAATGATTGTATCTCCAGGTCCGCTTTCAAATGGTATCTAACATGCAGAGCCGCAAAAGCCCAACTTAGATATCCTTGGAAATGCAGCTGCTTTCTCTTGACGATACTGTTTAGACTTCTTATGCCTTCGATGTTGTCCTGGCGGACGTCGCACAGTACCTCCAAATTTCTGAGGAACAGTAGTGAAGTGCAGATGCACTGAAGGATTTGTAGCAGGATCGTCCACCCCCTACTCCGATCAGCCCAACTGTCATGTCTTAAAAAAGTTCACAAGACCCCAAGTAAGTTTGATGAGCAACTGATCAGCACCAATGCCCGCCCTCCAAACCTCGCTTAAACTTCTGTCCCCGAGCGCGTAGGTACGCGAACTTTATACCGATTACACCAATCCAACGGTCGGAAAGCCGCGCGGGGCCGCAGTGGGCCCGTGCTCAACCACCTTCTTTCAGAGAACAATGGATTTCACGAGATTATAAGACGTGCAAACGCTGCGATAACAGGCGATATATTTCCAATGGTGAGGTAATAAGATTTTGTCTGAGAACACATTTAACTATCTCCACAGTATCAGTCAAAAATCCACACGAAACGGGGGGGTACCTATTGATACTCCTTGAAAATGCTAAATTGAAACATCCCACACTTTGATAGCGGCGTCGGCTCCGCTGGTCACTATCTTGTTCTCCCCAATCCATGCAACATCTGAAACTCCGTCCTTCGAAGCCCCCTTAATAGCAATGTATTTGCCTACACTCAACGTACTCCAAACGTAAACATTAGTATCCAAACTTCCACTGACGCAATGCGTTCCGGCGGCATTAAACTCTAATGCTGTAATACGCGCTACGTGAAAAGACCACCGCGATGTTTTCACAGTGTACTCGCCGGAAGAAACGGTATATAGGACGATTTTCCCTGAAGAGTCGCCGACCGCAAGATAGTCGCCAGAGGGAGAATAAGCAAGAGAGGTAATTTGTGAACGGGACGTTGTCAGGGTTGTTTTGAGACTGATTGAGGACCCCTTGCGAGTATAGATGTATACTTTCGAGTCCTAAGATTAGCCGATGGATTGATAGGATGTACCTCTGCGCCAACCGCAAATTCTTCTGTAACCGAGGGATTAGCGGCGATTGCTGAGGGCGTGAATTTTGTGGTTTCCGAGGCGAGTTTCTTCCCTTTCTGCAAGATTTGAACATCCTTTATGGTAGCAACGAAGACAATGTCATCTTTAGACGTGGAGACATCCTTCGGCGTACTTCCCGTGCCAGTGGATCCACTATCATCAATCTTCTTTTCTGAATCATTTGATACCCCAATGAGAGTTTCCCGATATCAATTTCTTTGAGAACATCATCTTGAGAGATACTCCAAACACCGCTTTCCGAAGATGCGAATCGCACAACTCCAGCACCATCTTCACTGACTATTTCGGCGTCTCCGGTGGCGATATCCCAAGCACAGACTCGTCCATCATAACTTCCGGTAAGGACAGACTTCGAATCTGTAGCGCATAACGAAATGACTGGTTTCTGATGGCCGGCGAGACTTCGGATTGGATTAGCTGACGAAGGGTCGAGGTAGTTCAGTATGCCCGATAGAGACAACGAGACGATTGGAGCGGCGGAGGAGGTGGTGAAGAGAGTTCCTACTTGTTGATGAGGAACAGATGAGCCGGAGCCAAAGGACCACGTTCTGCGAGATCAGTCGGCAATGCCATGGAAAGAGGGAGAGATACTGTACGACTTTATTTGCCTCCACGTCCCATAGCTTGATCGTTTGATCAGCGCTTGCGGTCACAAGTTTGGCACTCGATTTATCCCATCCAACAGCGAAGATACTCCCTTTGTGTCCGCCGTCCACACTTAAGGCACCTTTACTTTCGCCAGACTTCCCATCATATAAGAATACTTTCGCATCTGCCCCTACGGAAACAAGAGACTTCCCATCTGGAGAGAAAGCGACATCGTAGACAAACTTGCTGTGGCTTCGGGAAGCTGAATTGAATCGAAAGGGGGGACCATGGTAGAATACTAGCTGATTGTCGTCGGCGACCGTCGCAGCACGGAACGGTCGACTCGGGGAAATTGCCACAGCATTCACAACTGCCGAATGTCCACTCACCTACGATTAGTACAATTCTCCACGGGTGGGTGAGGGAGAAGGGAACCTCTCCAACGGTGTTTCCAGAGTCAAATGTGAAGGCATGACCGAACCGTTCCTTGCCCTCTCCAACCGCTATGATTCTCTGACTTTCTCCGTCCCAGGCGATATCATTGATTTTCCCACTGATGACTTTGGTTTCGCTCTTTAAATTCATATCACTGCCTACCGCATCCCATACTCTGACCGTCCCAGTGACATCTAGGCATTAGCGAGGATAAAGCGCACAGATACCTCCTGAAGCTATGTAATAGCCACTGGGACTGAACTTTGCGACACTGGTAAGACCCATGTGGCCATTGTATTGGGCGGAGTGAGACGGATTGGCGAGATCGCGGACGTAAATTGACTTGTTGCTGGCATAGGCGATGCGGCCCTTGGCGTCACTGGAGAGGTGCACAGGGGAAGCTCGTTGAGTCGACGGGGCAGGTGCCCAGATTGCAGCTAAGCATCAGCACAGTATCAGACAACGGAAGAACTGTTTGTATATGACATTGAAGCGACTCAGCGGGCTTGCATTACACAAAGAACAATTCAGGCCCACACACTTGGCGACGCAGAGGCTGTGATGATCTGTGCCGTGCCACAGCCAACGGGCCGGTAGAAAACGCTTGCAGCGCCGTAACAAGCAAATTGTCCCAGCGGTTGATCTCTAGACTCTTAGAAGCATTATTATCTTGTTTTTAGACAGCTAGCATTTTGTATCAGGCTACCAGATTAACTTCCATCGTTTGTAAGGAAAACCCGAGTTCTACGATGAAAACTTCATTAATATTGTGAAAACATAAAAAACTAAAAACGTCCTTGAAAAACTACAGCACCCATACGGGAATTGTGAAAACTAACATAAAAAACTAAAAAAGTCTTTAAAAAACTACAGCACCCGCCGATTCAGTTGCTGGTGCAGCCCGACAATCTCCTCAACCTGATTGGCAGAGGACAGGTCGGACAGGGACCAAGCACAAAAAGCAAAAGACAAGTTTAGAAACTCTCCAACCGCTGCGCCATTGGCGAGATAACACATCACCCACTAGAATACTAAGGGGGCTCTTCCCAGCTTAACTTTGGAGATCGAACAGGATCCAGTGTGTTCTAGGAGATATGGCTGTAGCTGGTAGGAATTGAAATTTGTGCCATATAAACCACATGCTTGAAACACCTAACCCTCTCCGAGGGAACTGCGCGCAGGTCCACAACCGACTCCAACGCAACCCAAACACTTTAACATTGATTGATATCACCGGTACGAAGATTTCAACCCAGCTCAATACTCAGAACACACAGACAGCAGCCTCGCCCTCTCATATGACCTGGCGTTCAGAGTATCCGGCGATCACTCACTCTACCGATCGAGACCCAATCCTCAACACATTGCGCTCGAACATTGGATCCTGGACACGAACATCTTTAATTCCGATGCCCCGGCTGTCAGAGAGGTTCAAGAAGGAGATCGGCCGACCCGACGAGAAGGACGTCTATCTGCCAGGTGACTGAAGATTTGCATCTCTTCACTCGCGATTTGTCAGTGCTCCCGTCTCGGGATGCTTCAGGTCACCAGTCCCGCTTTCGCGTGAACTGGGGACCAGGGATATATTGTTCGCCCTATGCGACATACTCCTACTCCTAATGGCCACAATTGGGAGCATGGAATTCACTGGGACAATGTAATGTCGGACCCCAAGGCAACGGTCGGGATCTTCATCTGCGCAGTCATCCGCGGCATTCCATATACATGTGCCCAAAGGTCTTGTCAAAGATACTCTGAGCTGACAACTAATTATGACTCCCATGTCTCTCCTTCCCAGCATGAGTGGATTATCTTCGATGAGAAGAGGATTATCCCGCTTTGTATTATGTGAGTCAAGAAGAGGATTGACGATGTGTTCTACACAAATCATTATGACCTTCAGCCTTTTTGTGGGAGTAGCGTGTCGGTTGTACGCGCTCCTTTGCTTAGGGCGTTGGCCTTTTCCCTTTTCAACTCTTCATTGGCCTGCGAAACTGCATCGAAGCCTTCAGGCGACACCCATCCTTCCGAAGACACGCTTGCAACCGAGTCATCACTATGACTTTGTTGTTATACTCCTCGAGTTCCTCCTTATGACGGGGCACGTTCCTCCGGTGAGAATGATATCGGGCAATGCTCAGAATCATCCACGAATTGTAAAGCTAAAATCATGGACACGGGTCCATCCATTATAAAGGTCGGCCAGCGCGGCCGCAGGGTAGGGCGAATTACCCCACAGCGCATCCAGCTCGCACCTCCAGCTCTCGTTCTCCTTGCTAGCGCTTCAGCTCCAGCTCCAGCTAGGGCACCAGCTCGCAGCGTATCCAGCTCGCAGCACATCCGGCTAGCAGCTCGCGCGTTCCCCATTACAGCTCGCACCTCAAGGCTCGCGCCTCCAGCTGGCGGTCCACCGCATTCCCGTTGCCATAGCATAGCATAGTAATGAATAGCTGTTGTCTCCCGTAACCCCTCCCTTGGGCACAATGGTGGAACTTTCCGCCGACCTTTTTATTTGAGAATTTGCTCTTTGAGCATGGCAATGTATCTTGTGGCCGAATACACTTGCTTAATTTCTTCATAGGCACAGATATTATACTTGAAAAAATGTTTTATAGAACTTTCTTCCTCAAGGCTATCGTTCAAGCTAAGGCTGTTTAGCCAAGGTTTTCATGGAAAACTAAGGCAAAAGTAGAGCAGCGCAAAGTATCTTCAACAAATTCTGTGAAATCCTTCACTATATCAACGAATCCACGGTAGTACACGGGCATCTAGACGTATTACTTCTCACCATCAAACCAACCTTTTCTTGATCCTCACAGTGCGCCGACGGCACCTCCATCTCTCAGTCTACCATAATCCTAATTTCAAACGCCAAGGTCTTTCCTTTCTCGCATATGCACGACCCACAATCCTAATCATACCACCCACCAACACTCGTTCAACATGCAACAACCCCCACCGACCTCACATCCATTCCATCAACACCATCATCTGGTGTTGTACTACAGCCGCGCCCGCACTCCCGTCTTGGGCTTGAACCCAAACTTCGGAGGGATATATTTCTCTGCCTCCGTCGGCCCCAGCATTTCCCTCAACAGGGCCCCCATAATAGCAAAATGATGGATTGCATGAAACGCAGCGGCATAGATTTCTCTGACTGCGGTGGACTCGAGGATTTCGTTGCCGCGGCGGATGAGGATGCGGTTCAAGAGGCAGGATTCAGGGTATGCTATCAGTCTGTTTCGGAGGTCTATAAAGTCGGCTTGGAATGTTTCTATTGAGGGCGATGTGAAGGATTCCTAGTAGTCCCGTTAGCAGGGATTCGGGGACACGGAGGGAGGGAGGGAGGGAGGGAAATACAATTCGTTTGCCGCCTTCGTAGGATAATGGCTCTGGATCCTGTTGTCGTTCACTCGCATCCAATACCTTGGCTATCCGTCCCTCGACATGTCTGCCATTAACACCCAGTCCCCCCTTACAAAACCAAAAAAAACACGAATTACCCGAGAGAAAATACCTTAAATGTCGCCCTATCACACTATTGGGCAAAATCAAGGACTTGCGCTCGAAAAGTTCCCGTGTTGATATGCCCGACGAGGCGGATGAGTCCAGCCGAGCCAGATTGTCGAGAAAGGTAATCGCCTGCTCGACGACAAGGGCACAGAACTGGGACATGAGCATATGATGTCAAGGGGCGGGAGGAGTGTGTGGGGATGGGTATGGGTACTTCGACTGTCTCGTCCATGGCAGCAGAGATGGGATGCGTGGGATGCGTGGTGCTCATTGTGTATCGATCCGCCGCCTTGGATGACTGCAGGCAGGAAAAGTGTTGTCCCGGCACATGAGGCGACAAACGGTGTTGGTGTTTTGATTGGGACGGATTGCGTTGTCTGTTGCGTCATTGGGGGGAGGCGATTGGCTTGTGCGGGATCTGATCAGTTGGACCTGATTTACGAGGTTCTGGAACTGAAAGTCCATATCCAGTGCATGTCAAACCTCCAGATCAGATTTTGAGACTTACTCCGATGGAGGTCTCATCCTCGAAACGGAAGTATCTATATGTTCCTCTCCCTCGGGCTCTGTTTGACGACCATTCGGACTGAAATTGGGGATCATGTCAAGCACAAACGTGCCGTCCATTTTACCCTTGCGAAGACATATTTACATGCGGTCAGATGGGACGAGTTCATAATATATCAGATTTAAACATAATAGCAAATGTATTGCGTCCCAGCATTTTATTGTCTGGACGACATACTTGAGCCTTCTGTCCATACCTCCTCACCATCACGACGTATACGGTATACGGCACACAAACAAAATAATATGAGATTTTCGTCCAAAGATCGATCGCTCAGATCCTTGTGGTCGACAATCGTATTTGATTTTCCTTCACTTGATCGATTTGAGTACCCCTGACTTTTTGTCATTCCCTAAATTTCACTTCAATCGAACGAGCTTCAACCAACAATCGAATGAGCTTCAACCAACATTCGATTAAGCCTCATCCAGCTTCATACTCAAGAACCCACAGCAAACAGCCGCACTGATCCCAACCAGCTGCCCGAAAGCCGTACGAATTCAAAATGCAATCCGAGCAACCATCTTCAACACCATCCCATTCAGAAGAATCCGAACCCCAACAGGCGATGGAAAGCAGTCCCATCGGTACCCAGAAGCCACGCCGCCCAAGAGCCGTAGCGGCAGCGTCCGCCACTGATAGCACTCGACCAAACCGGTGTCCACCCGCAGGAACGCCGGAAGCCAAAGCGAGGACGCTCAAAGCGTCATATGCCCGCTGTAAAGACGATGCCGCCAGAGCAAAGTTTCTGGCGAAGCACAATCTCACAGCGGAGGACATGCAACCTATTGGGGTCAGCTCAAAAACAAATGACCCATCCATGGAGCCGTCAGACGAGAGCGTCTCGCGCCGGGTGTCTAGACGATCAGAGCCGCACGAGTCGATTCCCAAAAGGGCTCGGACACAGGCATATAGTACTGTTCCTGACGTCGACCATGAGCCTGAAGTACTTCGTCGAAGGATGGCCCTCGACCGCCTCATAAGAGAACCAGTCCACCAGAGGACACTCAGAGAGGCCGAAGCCTACTATTATGGCCGTGGCGGAAGACCACACACATTCTGCCTTATAGTAAGGCTACGCCATACAGAGAATACAACTGAGGAAGTATACCCCTCAGATTATATCTGTCTTGGGGGCATGCAGCATCCTGCCATGACAGGTCTTCAGGCGCTTCACACTGTCCATGCGCTTCTGAACCTCATTCAGAACAATGCGGCCTCATTGAGATGTGAGATACAAGCTGCTGCTAATTCATGGGAGAAGAATGAGCCAGCAGGTTGCCCTCTGCTGTTAAGTTTGATGCGCCCATCGTTGAGAACCTCTCCCTTGAAGGGGGCAGTAGTTTTCGACAGGGGTTCAAGCTGCCCTAACATCTCTTGCCAGTCAGGTAGTCTTTCTGACGAGAAATGAAACTAACCAGTAGTTCAACAAGAAGCCACATATGTTGTGGACATTACTGATGTCCATGCGCCGAGATTTTGCTATCTCGCTTGGCTGGCAGAATCAGCATCAGTGAGAACACTGGCTCACCACCCGACATACCTGGGCCCCGCATGCTTTAATGCAAAAATATTCCCAGATGACCCCCAAATATATTGCTGGACCTCATTATTGGCACAATGGCAATTGGTCAGACCATCAGCAATATCATCGACATGGGCGCTTCCCATGGCAAGCTTTGTGGACGCCAATTCTGATCTCCAGCGGATCGAGCCTGAAAGGGCCTTCTGGAAGAAGGTGTTCAATGATCATGCTTGGGGGTATTCTGAGACGTGGTCCAGATCCATTGATCACTGAGGCAGCGGGGGACACTCTAGCCCCCTGGCGGCAGTATCTTTCGGAGAGCAATGACTTGGCGGCAGCTGTGCTGCCCGGTCTGAGAGGTGGTTATGAATGGTCCCCACGGAGGACCTTGAAAATCTGTGTCACACGTGTGGATGACGTCTTTCTTGCTCATGTTCCGCCCCAAAAATTAGCTCATCTGATGGAAACATTTACCTTTTCGAGAGATGAGAGGACATTTGGTTGAGCGTTGGGTTAGAGATACTGGCGATGACAGGCGTTCATCTGCTTTATATTTTGTAGTAATACATACTGTTTTCACTAACGAATCCGATTACTATTATTAAAATTCCCCACCCCCCATGCCTTAAAAATCACCTTAGATACTTAAGATCACAACAATTACAATGCATTATATCCCCATGTCAAACCGTCAACCCATCCCAGAAAACCTATTTCCCCACGACCAACATACCCCTCGACCCAATTCCGGTAGCTGTCCCATTCGTCTTCCTTGTCCTTGGACTGCCATGTATTGCTCCATTGCCGTTGGCAGTAGCATCGCCGTTCATTTTTGGTGATGTGCTGCCGTTCTCTTTGACAGGAGAATTACTTACAATACTCTTTCGTCGTTTGCGACTGCCTTCTGGGATGGAGGAATCTCCCAGTTCTTGGACCACCACGATTTCGGTTTGTTGCTTCGCTGGCGCAGCATGTTGTGGAGGAGCCATGTATGTTCCAGACAGGCGGTCCCCTGCAATTAGTTGAATGCAACTATAGGAAGGTACAGAAGGTGAAGAATGGCTGCGAGAAGTTCGCTTTGATTCCATATGTTTGATGGTGGACGTCATGATACACCGAGTTGTTGCTGAATAAAAACTGGAATGGGTCCCATGGGAAGTTCCATCCACAATGATCATCAACTACACGTCAGCTCCGTGTTAAGAAAATTCACATACCAGTTTTCATTGTAGCAAAACTGAAGAAGAACATTGCCTCTCTCAAAGTCAGTCCAGCGACCTTCATTGCAATAGCTGTTCCCGCAGTATCCAAAATCAATCCCTCGAGAGGATGATTGTACAACGCGCCAAAGGCATAAGGGACATACAAGCGATGATGTCTCGAATGCAGATGCTTATAAAGGAATTTATTGACATGCATCAATCGATGAATCCAATATTCCCAAGCATCCAAGACAAAAATCGCAAAAACCTGTCTCAAAATGGGCAACAGAAACCAGTACACCAACTCCGCGGCAGCCAGATTGGGTAGATTCCACGGCGGCGACCGGAGCTTCTGTATTGCGAGAGCGTGATTTGGAACTCCCTCATCGGCTTCTGTCCGAAGAACGATCACGCCGACGATTGTTTGGCCGAGTTGCTGCACTAGAACGGCGGTGACTACATCCCAGCGGGTGACGCGATTTCGCTTGAGAACTTCCTCGGGAGTGTGAATTCGGTATTTATCGAGGAAGGACCATGACTGAAGGTCGAGGAGATGGAAGAACAGCGAGTAGACCCAGTACACAATGATGGGCAGCGCGAGGGAGAGATGTTTGTCGGATATAAATGTGAAGATTGGAGTGCGCGGTTCGAACGGAGTGGTTGTTGTTTGGTACGAGTCGAGTGGATCCATGTTGACAAGCGCAAGGCTCCTCCACGGCGAGAGAAGAAGAAACGGATTGGATTTGTGTGAGAAATATGGTATCAAGAACGGGTTGAAAAGAGCGAATCTGAGTTGGCGAGACCGAAGCGGAAAAAAGAGTCGCGGATTTCTTTCGCTCCCTTTTTGGGCGGGTGGCAAAATTGCTCCTTATTATATTCTGTTAGTATGACCTAATGAGTGGCTGCGTTTAAATTGCCTTAGCTCCGAGCACGGTCCGAATCGATATTTATTTATGGTTTGGATCAGATGACCGACCGTGCGCCACTCCCCAAATCCATGACACTTCTGTGCATGATGAGATCGCGTCAAGTTCAAACCGCGTCCAGGTTTGCGATACCCAGATCCCAGAAAATAAAGAGAATTATCCAATAATTTCGCGCCTGGAGAACATATCTTGACTAGCCGAGTCTTCCATGTGCACAGTTGCATGATCCGTTTATTAAGTTTTAACCATCCAAAGTGGTGATCTCCAATGACACTCATCCAAGTAACATCATTCTTATTGACCTGCCGTTTACTGTACATGTATAAATTTCTCACTACCTGGAATGGATGCTGTTGAGATGAACGCCTGAGATGAACCTGCCATTCCTGAGGTTTGCCGTATCTTGAAATTGATATCCCGGCTTTAACTTCACACCACAGAAAAGAAACTCCGCCGATTTTTTCGAAAGGCTTAGAGCCACCTTCGTTCATCAAGATGAGTGAGGAACGCCAGCAATTCCTCAACGGGTTGAAATACTCGGAAATGTCCAACGTATACAATCCCATGAATCGTGCTAATACTCAGTTGGTGATGTCGGCGGATAAGAGAGATAGAGGTCCTCGAGAGTCTCTGGCCACGACAGGCGAACCAGAGTCCCTGGCCGGGCGAATCGATCCCAAGCAAATGGGTTCTCGGCTCCCTCAATCAAAAGCTCCGGCAGAGAAACCTACCAAGCAATATGTCGCAGAAGACCAGATTACGCGTAAACGGAAACGGGAGCGACCATCCGAATTTTCGAGCGTGTTGGATGCGGCGGAGTACGAGGGCCTGAGGTATCGTCCAAAGGGTCCTGAGGGAAGAGAGAACTTTGCAAATATCCTCACCTTGAGCGCTGAGGTCATTGGTGATGTTGCGCATGATATTTTGCGAAGTGCTGCGGACGCCGCTTTGGAGGTAATGAAGGACGAATCGATACAGAAGGATTTCGATAAGAAGAAAGAGATTGAAAGTCTCTGGGGTACGAAGATGACTCAAAATCAGTTTACGCAACTTGTTCAGTTTTCGAAGCGCATTACGGACTACGAGAATGACGAGGACAATGAAAATCGAAGACGGGAAGAAGAACTGGCAGAACAATATGGCGTCAGTATGCAAGTTGACGACGATGATGAGGAGGACAGAATAGATATCGACGAATCGGACGAGGATGAAGAAGTTGATGTCGATATCGCGGAAGACGCTCATGAGTTCGCAGATGCTGCAGAGCCAGTTGATGCAACTGTGGTCGGTGAATCTAAACCTGTCCGCGCCAAGGTCGACGATAATAAGGTGTACGCCCACGAGATCGACGCATTCTGGCTACAACGGACAGTCGCCGCACTCTTTCCCGATCCTATCACAGCACAAGAAAAGTCAATTGCTGCCATGAACGCCTTGGCAAGTGATGCGAGTACGGGCAGCGTGGAGAACGAGTTGATGGAGATTTTCGATTTCGAGCATTTCCCAACGGTTACCAAGCTCGTTCAAAATCGGAATGCAATTGTATGGTGTACGAAATTGGCTCGTGCAGAGGATGATAAAGCAAAGGCTGCGGTACGAAAGGAAATCGAGGCCGCAGGCCAAGGATGGATATTAACTGAATTATATGGTCGACGGGAGAAAGGGAAGCAAGAAGCTGCCGAAGAAGAGATGGAAGAAGTGGAAAAGACCGTCATTCGCCAGCCCATGCGTCTCGTTGATCTCGACAGTCTTGTGTTCGCTCAGGGCAACCATCTCATGAGCAATAAAAAGGTTACGTTGCCACAGGGCTCGGAAAAACGTTCTAAAAAGGGGTACGAGGAGATTCATATCCCTGCTCCCAAGGCCGGGGTCCCTAAACCCGGCGAGAAGAGGGTTTCGGTGAACGAACTGCCCGATTGGGCGCGCCCTGCTTTCACCAGCGTAGGGATAACGGAGCTCAATCGTATCCAATCAAAGTTATTTCCTACGGCCTTCGGACAAGACGACAATATCCTCCTGTGTGCCCCCACCGGAGCAGGCAAAACCAATGTCGCAATGTTGTGTATCCTGAACGAATTAATGAAGTATCGTAAACCGGACGGCGAATTTGCGAAGGATCAGTTCAAGCTGATATACATCGCTCCATTGAAGGCTTTGGTCGCAGAAATGGTGAACGCGTTTTCCAAGCGACTTAATCCTTATGGTATCCGGGTCGAGGAACTCACGGGCGATAGACAGATGACGAAGCAACAAATCTCCGAGACGCAAGTCATCGTATGTACTCCTGAAAAATGGGACGTCATTACGCGCAAACAGACTGATACCTCATACACCAATCTCGTTCGGCTCATCATCATCGATGAAGTCCACTTGTTGCATGACGAGCGTGGGCCAGTCTTGGAAAGTATTGTGGCTCGAACAATCCGGCGGTCAGAGCAGACCGGCGACCCAGTTCGGCTTGTTGGACTTAGTGCAACCCTCCCCAACTATCGGGATGTAGCAACTTTCCTCCGGGTCGAGGAGCAAGGTCTCTTCTTCTTCGATTCAAGCTATCGCCCATGTCCCTTGCGCCAAGAATTTATTGGGGTTACAGAAAAGAAACCAATTAAACGCTTAAAAGTGATGGACGATATTGCCTATGAAAAGGTCATGGAACAGGCCGGAAAGAACCAGCTCCTAATTTTCGTACATTCTCGAAAGGAAACAGCGCGTACGGCGAAGTATATCCGCGACAAAGCACTGGAGGAGGAAACGATTGGCCAAATCCTTCGACCCGATGCTGCTGCCCGAGAGATCTTACAGTCCGAAGCAGAGAGTACCACCGACGGTAACTTGAAGGATTTGTTGCCATATGGGTTCGGCATACATCACGCGGGAATGAGCCGAGCCGATCGAACGACGGTTGAGGATTTGTTCGCCGGTAAATACATTCAAGTTCTTGTTTGTACTGCGACATTGGCATGGGGTGTCAATCTTCCCGCCCATTGCGTCATCATCAAGGGAACACAGATCTATGCTCCCGATAAAGGAAGTTGGGTGGAGCTCTCGCCGCAGGATCTCATTCAAATGATCGGACGCGCCGGAAGACCGCAGTACGACACTTACGGTGAAGCAATCATCATAACACAACACACAGAATTGCAGTATTACCTGTCGCTTCTCAATCAACAGCTCCCGATTGAGAGTCAGTTCATGTCTAAGTTGGCAGACAACCTCAACGCAGAGATTGTCCTCGGTACAATTAGAAACCGGGACGAGGCAGTGCAATGGCTGGCGTATACATACTTGTACGTACGGATGTTGCGGTCTCCTACTCTTTACAAAGTGGGTGCAGAATACGAGAACGACGAGATTCTACTTCAGAAGCGAGTTGATTTGGTCCATTCGGCAGCGACGGTTCTAGCAAAGTGTAGGTTGGTCAAGTATGATCCGGTGGAAGGCACTCTAAACCCAACGGAGTGGGGAAGAGTAGCAAGTCACTACTATCTCAGTCACAATTCAATGAAGACCTATGGCGAGCTTCTTAGCGACACAATCACGGACATCGACCTTTTCCGCATATTCTCGTTGAGTGAAGAATTCAAGAACATTCCTGTCCGTTCAGAAGAGAAGATGGAATTGGGAAAAATCAAGGATATCGTGCCAATTCCTATCAAAGAGAGCATCGACGAACCAACGGCTAAGATCAATATCCTCCTGCAGTCGTACATTTCACGGATACGTTTGGAAGGATTTGCCATTGTTGCTGATATGGTATACATTACACAGTCGGCAGGACGTATTCTGCGGGCATTATTCGAGATGTGTCTCAAGTTCGGATGGTCCTCGGTTTCAAAAATGGCGCTGGACCTGTGTAAAATGGTGGAACGCAGAATGTGGTTGACCAATACCCCTCTACGGCAGTTTCCTCGGTCGGTGTGTCCTTTGTCAGTTGTCCAACGGGTTGAACGAACTGATCTGGCCTTCTCCAAATTCTATGACCTCGACACAGCCGAACTTGGTCTTCAATTCGATAATCAGACTGCAAGGCTTCTTCATCGTCTTGTTCGAGAATTTCCGAAACTCGATCTCCACGCTCATGTGCAACCAATCACAAGATCATTACTTCGTGTGGAATTGACGATCACTCCGACCTTCAATTGGAATGATGCTGTCCATGGTACAAGTCAACTCTTTTGGGTCATTGTTGAGGACGTGGATGGGGAGAGAATACTGTTCCACGATCAATTCCTTTTGCGAAAGAGATATATCGGTAATCATTCCCTAGGATCAAAGCTAACAGCAGGTGACGACCATGTCATGGATTTCACCGTTCCTATGTTTGAGCCGATGATGCCGCAGATCTACATTTCCGTGGTCTCCGACCGATGGCTGCACTCGGAGACAAAACTTGCAGTCTCGTTCCGACATCTAATCCTACCAGAACTGCTGCCTCCTCACACAAAGCTTCTAGACCGTCAGCCACTCCCAGTTACTGCTCTCCGGAACAAAGATTTCGTCTCGTTGTACCCGTTTACACACATGAACAAGATTCAGACTCAAATCTTTCAGACTGCTTTCAATACTGACGACAATTTCTTTGTCGGTGCCCCCACTGGGAGCGGCAAGACCATGTTAGCCGAGATTGCTCTTATGAGACACTGGACGAAGGCGGATCCGGGCCGAGTTGTGTACATTGCACCGCTGCAAGAAATGGTCGATCAACGTCTTGCTGACTGGAAACAGAAATTCTCCAATATCGGAGGAGGAAAAGAAATTGTCGCTCTGACTGGCGAGATCGCTGCCGATCTCAAATTACTTGATCGAGGAGACGTCGTTTTCGCCACCCCGACGCAATGGGATCTAATTTCTCGTCGTTGGAAGCAGCGAAAAAATGTCCAAACCGTTGAGTTATTCATTGCTGATGAGATCCATCTCATCGGCGGTAACGTTGGGCCCACCTACGAAGTGATAATTTCACGGATGCGCTTCATCGCTGCTCAACTTGAGCATAAAATTCGTATTGTGGCTCTTGGAGTATCCCTGGCCAACGCGCTAGACCTCGGCGAATGGATTGGTTGCACCAAGAACACCATTTTCAACTTCAGTCCCAAGTCACGACCTAATCCCCTCGAAGTACGATTTCAGGAGTTCAACATACCTCATTTCCCCTCCTTGATGCTGGCAATGTCTAAACCGACATACCTCGCGATTACGAAGCTCTCACAAGATCGACCCGTCATGGTTTTTGTACCCAACCGTCGACAGTGCCGACTTACAGCGGACGATTTAATTGCGTATGCTGGAGATGATTTCCGCTTAGTGAGTGAGGAGGAGTTAGAACCCTATTTGAAGCGAGTTGAGGACCGGGCATTGGCAGAGGTTCTAGCGCATGGTATTGGTTATTATCACGAAGCTATGAGTGCCTCAGACAGACGCATTGTCGAGACATTGTACAATGCTGGTGCCATTCAAGTCGTCCTGGTATCGCGTGAGGTGTGTTGGACTGTTCCGATGACCGCACATCTTGTCGTTATCATGGGTACGCAGTACTACGAAGGAAGTCAACATCGATATCGAGATTACCTACTGAGCGATGTCCTCCAGATGCTCGGCCGCGCTTGCCGCCCGGCTGAAGATGAAAGGTCTCGGGCAGTTATCATGACTCCCTCGACTAAGAAAGCATATTATCTAAAGTTCATCAACGAGGCATTACCCATCGAGAGTTATCTCCAGTTATGGTTGCACGATGCCTTCGTCACGGAAGTCTCTACTAAAACTATTGAAAACAAGCAAGATGCTGTCGATTGGTTGACGTGGACCTTCTTCTATCGCCGACTTGTACAAAACCCTTCATTCTACGGATTACAGGATACCTCCCATTCAGCATTGAGCGACTTCCTTTCCGATTTGGTCGAAACTACTCTTTCCGAGTTGACAGAAGCCAAGATTCTTGCCATCGAAGATGAAATGGATATTCTGCCAATGAACCAAGCCATGATCGCTGCATATTACAATATCACTTGGACTACCCTGCAAACTTTCACATTGAGTTTAACCGCAAAAACCAAACTCAAAGGATTACTCGAAATCGTCACCTCAGCTGCGGAATACGAAGATCTTCCTATCCGAAAACATGAGGATGTCGTGCTGAGGCGCGTTTACGATCGAGTTCCTGTGAAATTATCGGAGACCAACTACGAAAGCCCGCATTTCAAAGCTTTTGTATTACTACAGGCGCATTTCTCTCGACTGACATTACCGCCTGATCTTGCAACGGATCAGACACTAGTCTTGGGGAAGGTACTCAATCTGCTGAGTGCTTGTGTGGATGTCATGAGTAGCGAAGGCTGGTTGAATGCATTTGGAGCGATGGAGTTGTCGCAGATGGTGGTGCAGGCTGTGTGGGACCGGGATTCTCCACTGAAGCAAATCCCTCACTTCAACAACGACATTATAAAACGCTGCAACGAAGCAGGAATAGAGTCGGTATTTGATTTGATGGAGATGGAAGATGAGCAGCGAACCGAGCTATTGCAAATGAGGCCCAATCAACTGGCTGCCGTTGCCGGTTTCGTAAACAAGTATCCCAACATCGATGTCAACTTCGAGGTCGAGGATCCTGAGAGTATTGTGGCCAAGGCACCGGCCTTCTTGAAGGTGGAGCTGGAGAGAGATGTTGACGAGGAGGAGGAAGTAGATACCTCAGTCCATGCACCATTCTACCCCGGAACCAAGATGGAAAACTGTAACTCTTTCCTAGCAAACAAGCTAATATCAGGGTGGCTCGTCATCTCGTCCGGAAAAGAGCTTGTTTCCATCAAGCGCGTCACGTTCACCAGGAAATTGGCCGTGAAATTGAATTTTACTGTACCGGTTGCGGGAAGACAGGGATTAAAATTGTTTTGTTTCAGCGATAGTTATACGGGTGTGGACCAGGAGCATGAGTTTGAGGTGGTTGCCGGGGAAGCGGAGGAGGAAGACAGTGATGCGATGGATGAAGATGAATAGAGTAGTAACTTACATACATAGGCATTGCAAAGTGCAAATAATGGCAAACGTCGATTTGTAAATGTGGAAATACAATCGAAGACCGTCAGGGGCATTATTTGTGTTGCTCTTTTTTGGAAACCAATAAACCAGCCTCTTAGAGTTTAGGGAACCGGAATTAGGTCGATATGTACAGTATGTCTCTTCATCTGAGAGATGACCTCGTCCCGTAGATCCCTCCAAGAGATTACCAAATACGAGGCAATCGAATTGAGGCATTGTCGTCTGTTCCAGGGATAGATCAGCGGAAGACGTTGACGGCCAAACGCATGATATTGATCATCTCAGTTTCACATGATGAATGCTGTAGCACAGAAACAGTTGCAGTTCAAAATACGTCATGAGCCGTGTTTCATCTTTCGAGTTTCGTAGAGGAATGCCCCATGCGGAGATCATTGATTGGCTCTCTTCGTCCAGAATGTGCACAGATCTTCAAAAATATTCCGGTCAGTTGCCCCTTAATCTGCCAATCTCAGAGCGCCTGCAATTGACCTTCTGCAGGAACCCGTGTCCCGGGACCCCCGTGTAACATAAACCGCACCTACATCGCTGACTGACGACGCTATGGGAAATAACGCGACGTCATACTCAATTAAACATTCCTTAAACTGGACAGCTGGACCAGTGGCAGCTGCAGGCCAACACATAAAATATGGAAGTGCGCCTCTTTTTCAAGCTTAACCCGCTTTAACTCGACGAGACATGTACAATACCTTCCTTCTTGTGGGTTTATCGGCTCTTCTGTGTCTACAAGTCTTCGCACAGTCAACAGCATGCTCGCCGTGCAATTCACTCCTCGGGCGGTGGAATCCAGGCACCAACTCAGGCTCCTGTGTCGCCAACGCCACGGACCCAGTACAATACATAGTCGCCTTCGAACAGTGTATCTGCGGCCCCGGAAGTCAAGCGGACTATGCTGCGTGCGCGGGATGCAATATCAATGGAGACGGCGGTGTTCCCATCGAGGGACTAAATTTTGGAGCGGCGAGTAAATTCAGTTCGGCGTGTTCGGTATTCGCTAAGGATGTTACCTCAGTTTTGCAGCCTAGTGGACTCAATGCGTTTGCGAGTGTCGTTGCACCGATAGTCACGTCGGCGACTCAGGCTCAGATAGCGTCGGCGGATATCCTGGGATTCTACGCTTTGCAAAACGTGGTTACGGCGGCGTATGCAGTAACGGGACTCGTGACAGACAGCATAGCACCACCATCGCCTACAGGTACTGGTGGGGTATTTTCAACACAACTCCCGACGTTTCCGGCAGTATCTGGCTCCAAGAAAGGTTGCAGCCCGGTCCCGTCGATCTCAATTATCTTGCTTCTGGTGCTGCTCGGGGCAGCTCTGCTTTGAGCGGGCTGGGGGTGGTTTAGTAATTGGTAAACATGGTAGATGGTTCCTGCGGCAAATAATAGACACACATCTCAGTACATTAGGTGCTACCTAGAGAGATGATATGTCGGACATAAT
>Ga0302325_10007304_pt1 | contig 24565 bp, 19 predicted proteins | sample Palsa_T0_2_FD_201948 | JGI IMG/M metagenome (GOLD analysis project Ga0302325, IMG submission 201948) | Peat permafrost microbial communities from Stordalen Mire near Abisko, Sweden - Palsa_T0_2 | ecosystem: Environmental > Terrestrial > Soil > Palsa > Peat permafrost | place: Sweden: Abisko... | reverse complement strand
TGGAACGCCCCACAGTATGACTTCAACTACGTTCCTGGAGTCGCTGCGGTAGCTCCGGCGGGAACGACCAAGCTGTTTGGCGGTTCATTGGGCGGCGCCATTCGTAAAGACAAGACCTTCTTCTTCGCCACCTATGAAGGGACTCGGACGTCCAACAATCCGGCAGTGTCGGGCACAACACCGCTGGATGCATGGAAGGGCGGCAGTTATACCTCGGACGGAAATGCGCAATTCACCACACCGATCATCGATCCAACCACCGGCCTGCCATTCGCTCAAAATGCAGCGGGGCTCTATGAGATTCCCTCCGATCGAATCTCACCGGCTTCGCAGCTCTTGCTCAAGTACTTCCCTGCGCCGGTTACGCAAACGGGCTCTGTAGGCACCTTCCCGAATAACGAGCCCAACACGCAGGATGAAGATCAGGGAACCTTCCGTGTGGATCAGGTGCTCACTCCAAAGGACACGCTCAACGGAATCTATACCCTTCTTGACGGATATGACGCGGGCACCATCGGCGACCTCGTCGTAGCTAATGCCGTCGTTCCAGGCTTCGGCGGGGCGGGACCGCACATCTATCAACATGCATCCATTTCCGAACAGCACACCTTCAGCCCAACTCTCTTCAATGAGGTGCGCGCAGGCTTCAACCGCATGGACGCTGGCTACTACAACCAGGATGCTTCGCAAGGAAATGTTGTCGCAGCGCTCGGCCTTCCCCAAGGGGGCAACTACATGGAACCGGCAACCAGCGGCAACACCGGAGTACCGAGCATCAACATCGCGGGATTAAGCTCGATCGGTACCTCGAATAACCCACAGTGGCGCGGCGATAACACCGTTCAGGCATCGGACGGTCTTACCTGGGTGCATGGAAGCCATACTGCCAAGGTTGGCTTCGATGCGTTGGACTTCTTCAAGCATTCCTTCTACGTCTCGACTGGCCGGGGCAGCTTCACCTTCAACGGTCTGTACACGGGGGGGCAAGGAAACGTCCAGAACGAATTCGCAGATTTCCTGCTCGGCTACATCTATCAGGATAGCTACGGAAACGGCAACGAGAATCAGTATCCCATTCAGCGCAGCGGTGCCCTCTACGCCCAGGATGAGTGGAAGATCCGCCCATCTCTCACTCTGAACTATGGACTTCGGTGGGAGTATCTGGGGCCTGTCCGCGAAGCGTATAACCTCATCAATCGCTTCGATCAGGTGGATAACGAAATCTTAACCGGCCGGGGCCAGACATATGACCTCAACGATTCCACAGGTCTGTTGCAGGAGACAGGTACTGCTCCTTCATACCGTGATAACTACGCGGCTATCTATCACAATTTTGCGCCACGCATAGGCTTTGCCTATCGTGCGCTCGGCCGCGATGACACTGTAATTCGCGGCGGATTCGGGACCTACTATGGCATCCCCGCCATTCAGACGTGGAACTCCGCCAATGGTCTTGGAGCACCTTTCGTTCTCTCCAAGTCCTTTACGGCGCCTACGCCTTCCAAGACGACTGGAATCACCACTGATCCGTATCTGTGGGGGCCAACCGCATTTGGCTCTACAGGAACTCAGACCCCGAATGCCATCTCTGTGACTACCATCAATCCGCATATCCGCGCGCTCCGCACAAACCAATACAGTCTTGGCATTCAGCATGAGTTCGGCAAGGCTGCTCTTATTGAAGTCTCGTATCAGGGATCGAGGACATTTCACAACGTGAGCACGCAGAACCTCAACCTTCCCTCTCTGCAAACGCGGCTTGCAAATCCTGCGGCAAGCACCTCCGTCAACTCTCTGCGCCCTTTCAACACCGTCGGCACCGATTCGGAGTGGAGTTCGGTCAGCTATCTCAGTGACGGGTACCACTCGAACTACAACAGCCTTTTGTTGCGGGCTGAGCGCCGATTCGAGAACGGCCTGAACTTTCAGACCTACCTCGTCTATGCCAAGTCGCTGGAAGTAAGCAGCCTCCAGAATCCTTATGACTTCAGCTCAAACTATGGGCCTTCCGCTTATGATCAGAAGTTTCGCTCAGTAACCAACGGGGTCTACAACCTTCCGTTTGGACCTGGGCAGCGGTGGCTAAGCACAGCCAATCCCGCGGTGAAGTACGCGATCGGAGGTTGGCAATTCTCCCCGGTAGTCACCTTCCAAAGCGGGAGACCCGTGAACACAAGCACGACCGATTCGCTGGCGTCCTTTACCGGAACAAACGACCGCGCCTTTGTCAACCCCAACGGCGGCAGTCCGAATGCGAAGGTGGATGGCAACACGGGCCAGCGTACGCACACTCCCAAAGACTGGTTCAACACGGCGGCATATCGCTCAAACGATCCGGCCAATGGGTCGAACATCACGAAGAATTCCACCACCGGATACGCATACAACTATGGAACCGCTGGTTTTGACAGCATTCGCGGACCAGGCCTGGAGGATGTCGACTTCAGCCTCATCAAGCAGGTGAGGATTGATGAACGAAATACGGTTGAATTCCGTGCGGAAGTCTTCAACGTTCTCAACCATCCGAACTTTACGATTCCCTCCGCTGCGTATGGTGGCTCAGAAGGCACCGGCGTTACGCCCGGCAGCACAGCCGTCATCACATCTACGGTGAACTCCAGTGTACCAACCGCAACCGGCGGTCCCCGTCAGTTGCAACTTGCGCTTCGATATTCGTTCTGATTCGACGCCCCCCATCTGTAATCGCGATAAATCTCAATTGAGGAATGATCATGAATCATCACAGATTTACCAAGACGAAACTCAGGAGCGGAAAGGCATCAGCCTTTCTGGCTCTCTTGAGTACACTTGCGATTGCGGCAAGCACTGCCTACGCCGCAGATAAGTCAGCCAGCAAGCGATCTCAAGATCTGCCCGCAGCGCAGGATCAGCCAGTGGTCGATATCGAACTGCTCACGTGGCCAGAGATCTACAAGGCTATCCATGAACAGGGCAAGACCACTGCAATACTTTTTGACGGGGGCACGGAACAACGCGGCCCACAAGGCGTTACCGGCGCTCACAATTTCATTGCCCACGCTACGGCAGACGCCATCGCCAGAAAACTGGGCAATGCCTTGGTAGCGCCGGTCATCCCCTATTCCGTGAACAGGGCCAACCCTGATCTGCCCGGAACCCTCGGTATCTCCGGCCCGGTTTTTGCCGAGATCAATGAGCAGGTGACCGAGCAGTTGATCGCCAACGGCTTCAAGAACGTGGTCCTAATCGGCGATCACGGGGGCGGCCAGAAGGAGATCAAGGAAGTGGCGGAGAAACTCGATACCAAGTACGCAGGTAAGGGCATTCGTGTGGTCTACTCCGATGGACCGTACACCAAGGCCAATGATGAGTTCTTTGCGTGGCTCGATAAAAATGGCTATCCCGCCAGCACCCATGCCGGCATTCCTGATACCTCTGAAATGCTATATCTCGAAGGCAATCAGAATTGGATTCGTAAAGAGCTGCTGCCCATCGCGCTCGGTGATGCGCCGCGCAAGCCAGGCGAGCACCCTGACCCGAATGCCAAGCGGGTTAACAATGGCATCAGCGGAGATGCGCGTCGCTCATCCTATGAACTGGGCAAGCGCTTCATCGACCTGAAGATTGCGGACGGCGTGGCTCAGATTCAAGAGCTGCTCAAAACCGAGCCCGCAGCCGCAGGCACGCAATGAAATTCAATTTCATCAACAATACGAGGCGGAGCGACAGTCTCCGCCTTGTACCATGTAGTTAGCCAGCAAATTTGAAGCCCTCAGAGGACCAAGCCATGACCGCAACCGCCAGTGAATCCCCTATCGCACCCGCCAGTGAAAACGATACTGCCGCCCCTATAGCCTTTTTCTACGAACACCCGCAGTGGTTCAATCCCATCTTTGCTGAGCTGGATCGGCGTGGTGTTCCATATACAAAGATCCACGCTCCCGAACACTTCTATGCAGCGGGTGAAGGAGCGCCGGGGTTCCGCGTACTCTTCAATCGCATGAGCCCCTCGGCCGACCGGCGCGAACACGGCTCAGCGATCTTCCATACCCTCGCATGGCTTGGCCAGCTTGAGCTGCAGGGTATCCGTGTACTTAATGGCACGACAGCATTCCGCTACGAAGTGTCGAAGGCGCTTCAACTCTCTTTGCTTGCCTCGCTGGGGGTTCCCTATCCGAAGTCTCGGGTGATTCATGACCCTCGTCATGCTGTTGCCGCGGCCGAGGGTCTTCGTTATCCAGTGGTGGTCAAGCCCAATGTCGGTGGCAGCGGCGCGGGCATCGTTCGCTTCGATACGCCGCAAGCCTTGCAGGCGGCCATCGATGCGGGAACGCTTCAACTCGGTTTCGATCACATCGGTCTTGTGCAGGAGTTTATTCCTGCGCGCGGCGGCCATATTACCCGCGTTGAGACGCTGGGCGGCAAATACCTATATGCCATCAACGTTCATCTGACAGGCGAGACATTTGACCTGTGCCCGGCTGATATCTGCCAGACCGCCCGCGGCGAAAGCTTGGCCAATGCCTGCGTCATCGAAGGCGCTAAGGCCGGTCTCAAGGTCGAAGGCTACACGCCGCCAGCAGAAGTCATTGAAGCGATCGAGAGCATCGTTTCCGCTGCAAAAATTGACGTCGGCGGAATCGAATATGTGATTGATGATCGAGATGGCCAGATCTACTACTACGACGTAAACGCGCTATCCAACTTTGTGGCGGATGCGCCCCGCGTCATCGGCTTTAACCCCTTCGAGAATCTTGCAGACTTTCTCGAAGCGGAGGTGGCACATGCCCGCCGGTAAGCTTCGCTATGGCTATTGGATGCCGGTCTTCGGAGGCTGGCTGCGGAATGTGGAAGACGAACAGATGCAGGCTGACTGGACCTACGTCAGCCGGCTCGCGCGCCGCAGCGAAGAGATTGGTTTCGATCTGTCTCTTGTGGCTGAGCTAAACCTGAACGACATCAAGGGGATCGGCTCCCCAAGCCTTGATGCCTGGTCGACAGCAGCCGCGTTGGCCGCGGTCACTCAGCGCCTCGAACTCATGGTCGCGGTGCGCCCGACCTTTCACGCGCCGGCGCTTCTGGCCAAACAAGCGGCTAACATCGATCACATCAGCAACGGCCGCCTCTCGCTCAATGTCGTCTCGTCCTGGTGGGAGCAGGAAGCTCGCATGTACGGCGTCCACTTTGAAAAACATGACGATCGCTACGCGCGCACCTCTGAGTGGCTCGATATCGTGAATGGCGTCTGGACACAGTCGAGCTTCAACTACTCCGGTAAGTACTATTCTGTGGAGAATACTGTGCTTGAGCCCAAACCCATTCGTCAACCGCGCCCTACAATTTACGCGGGAGGCGAATCCGACGCAGCCAAGAATCTCATTGCCCTCAAGTGCGACGCCTATGTCATGCACGGCGACACCCCTGAGTACGTAGCTGCGAAGATCGCGGATATGCGCGAGCGTCGTGAGCGCTTCGGCCTTCCGCCAATGCAATATGGCGTTGCGGGTTATGCCATAGTGCGTGATAGCGAAGCAGAGGTCAAGCGAGAACTCGACCGCATCACCGATGTCAAACAGAATGCAGCGGGCTTTGCCAACTACCAGCAATGGCTCAACGGAACTCAACTCGAACAGCGCATGTCTATCCAGGAGTACTCTGTTTCCAATCGTGGCCTGCGCTCAGGATTGGCTGGAACTCCGGCCCAGGTACAAGATCAACTCGGGCGCTTTGAAGCCGCGGGCGTAAACCTTGTCCTGCTTCAATTCAGTCCGCAGTACGAAGAGATGGAGCGTTTCGGAGAGTCCGTAATCTCAGCTCTGGTGCAGGCATAGCGAGTGGCGAATCTATGCAAGATGAGTTATAGGCCAAGCCAGGCGCGCACCTTGCGAATTGCGAGAAACTGCGTTTCGCTGAGCATTGCAGCTGCCCTTTGTTTTGCGGCTGGGTGCAAGAATCACCATGCGGATATACTGCGCGTCGGTGTAACTCCAGGTCCTGCAGAAGACATTCTGCAAGCCGTTGCGCCAGACCTTGCTCGCAATGGCATTGAGCTTAAGATCGTGAGATTCTCTGATTACATTCAACCGGATATGGCTCTGTCCAGTCACGATCTCGACGCGAATCTCTATCAGAATATTGCTTTCCTCAATCAGTTCAACCGTGACCATCAAACTCACTTCGTATCCATCGGCCGCGTCTATCTTCCGCTCATGGCCATCTACCCTGGCCGCAGCAAGAGCATCGCTGGGCTAGGCAGCGGTGCAAGCATCGCACTTCCCAACGACCCCGTCAATCATGATCGCGCGCTGCTTCTACTGCAAAAGGCAGGCCTGCTTCAACTGACACAGGATGCAGGCTCATCGGCAGTGCAGATCACCGCCAACCCGAGACATTTGAAGCTTGTGGAACTCGATGCAGCGCAGCTCGCGCGCAGCCTCAACGACGTGGATGCCGCGGTGATCAATGCCAACTTCGCACTCGATGCAGGACTCAATCCGCATACCGGTTCCCTGCTCAGCGAAACCCGCGATTCTCCATACGCCAACGTGCTCTCTGTCAACGCCGAGTCTCAGTCCGACCCGCATGCAAACGCCCTTGCTGCGGCGCTCACCTCGGCGAACGCGCGCAACTTCATTACCGCGCATTATGCGGGAGCCATTTATCCCGCCGATTGACTTATCCATGCCAGCAGCCCCGCCAGCCATCCTCGTTCGCGGTCTTACAAAGCGCTTCGCCTCTCAAAGCGCGCCCGCGCTGGATGCTGTCGACCTGGAGGTTCCAGTCGGCGCGATCCATGGAGTGCTCGGGCTGAGCGGCGCAGGCAAGTCCACCTTGCTGCGCTGCATTGCCCGGCTGGAGCAGCCTGACGCAGGTGAGATCATCGTCGCGGGCAGCGACTGGACTCGCCTTACCTCCTCCCAGTTACGTCGCGAGCGTGGTCGATTGGGTATTGTTTTTCAGCAACTTCATCTGCTGTCTTCTCGCACCGTCGCCGCCAATGTCGCGCTTCCGCTCGAGTTGAGCGGAACGTCGCGCGCAGCGATCGCTGCCAGGGTGGCGGAGCTTCTGGAGTGGTTTGGCATTGCAGATAAAGCCGCGCAATACCCAGCGCAGCTTTCTGGAGGTCAGCGTCAACGGGTCGCTCTGGCTCGGGCATTGGCGACAAGTCCCCGCGTTCTGCTTGCCGATGAGCCTACTTCTGCGCTCGATCCTGAGACTCGTACCTCTGTTCTTAACACGCTTCGCCGCATCCGCGAACAACTCGGCGTCACGATCCTGATCATCACTCACGATCTATATTCTGCGGCCACCATCTGCGATATGCTTACGGTGCTCGACGCTGGCCGGGTGGTAGAATCCGGATCGGCCGTGCAGGTTCTCAATCATCCATCGACTGAAATCACGCGGAGACTCCTGGCGCACACTAACTCGCCTGTGACTGCTCCGTCCATCGTTTCTCATACGGATTACGATGTGCTGGGACAGCCATGACACCTCTAGCCGACCTGATCCCGCAGTTGCTCACAGCAACCTTGGAGACACTCAACATGGTTGCTGTCGCCGTCCTGTTTTGCGCCGTCTTCGGTCTTTCACTTGGATCATGGCTGGCCGTAACTTCACCGCAGGGCATAGCTCCGTCGAGCGTCATTCATCAATTGCTTGCGGCTTTTGCAAACATCTCGCGCAGCATTCCTTTTCTTATCCTCATCGTTCTTCTGCTGCCGTTCACGCGCTTTCTGGTGGGCACCTCCATCGGCACTGCCGCAGCTATTGTGCCGCTGGTTATCGGAGGAACTCCATATGCAGCGCGTCTCGTTGAGGCTGCGTTGCTGGATGTCGATCCCGGCCTGATTCAAGCCGTCGTGACGCTTGGCGCATCGCCCGCTCAAGCCATATGGAAGGTCTATCTCCCCGAAGCGATTCCCGGCCTCATCCGCGCCTTCACCGTACTGGCTATCACCATGATCAACTTCTCCGCAATGGCCGGAGCTGTAGGCGGCGGGGGTCTGGGAGATCTGGCTATTCGCTACGGTTATCAGCGCTTTCGCCTCGACGTGCTCGCTTTATGCTGCATAGTGTTGATTGTGTTGGTCCAACTTATTCAGTTCGCTGGCAATCATCTCGCCCGGCAGTTGGATCGACGCTAGAGCCGCCTGATGATCTGCCCCTGTATCTCCGGCCGAGAGTCGATCCAAGCCCAAAGAAGATGCACCATCATAAGCGGTGAAAAATCAGTCCGTGGGCTCCTGCATTTTTGTGAATGCACAAGAACGATAAAACGCAAGAAAGAACCCCAACGCGCATAGACCGTTCATTCTCATTGGAATATCAATGGTTGCTAGACTCAGTCGCAGCTGGTCGCACGACTGCCATGGTCTGTTGAATTGTGCAAGAAGTGCGGCAAAGGAGGAGCAGCTGAATGCAAGAGGAGATGTCAGCGATATCCGGGGACGACTTCGCGGACATGACGGCTGTCATAACGTCCTCAGAATCTACAAAGACTCGATTGCCGCGAGCCGAAGATTGGAGTTTGAATCTCCGGCGATAGACACAAATGAACTCGTATTATTTTTCATCGAACCGAAGTCGAGCAGCGCTATGTTCGTGCGCGGAAAGACGACCCGTTCGAATGGAGAATCATCGAAATCGGCCAAGATGGCGGCTTGGGCGAACTCGCGATGGAATCTCAAGTTGCGATCAATCAATGGGTAGAAGGAGTCGGCCAGGAGGGTTGATGGGCCCTGTGTTCGTGGCTAGTCCTGGGTGGGCGACGGTTGCGCCTGCGATCAGAGCTTCACTTGGGTTGAGAAAGTCCCTGCGTTGCATATGGACTATTGACTCCAGTTCGAGCGGCGACATTTTTCTTTTGAGCTGAGTTGAAATACAAATTTAGAGTGATCTGCTCGTCTAGCAATCTGGATAGAGATGCACTTACGAATGAAGTCGGTTACATTTAATTCAAGGATTCATTCCGAGGCCTGATGGGCGTATTGAACGAAAGCTTTCTCTATCTATCGAGGTAGCGTAGATCGCGTTGCGACGCTTTGAGTAGAGACTTCTTCCCAAATAAGTTGCACATCATGTGATAGTTAAGAAACCTTGGAGAGTTTCCATTCCGTCCTCGGTATTTTTTCTGGATTTGATGTCCAATCTTTTTATATTGACAGGAAATCATTAGAAGGAGTATCGTTCGTCGCGTAATGAATACGGTTACATTGAAAAGATCAATCATTCTGCTCCAGCTACTGCCGCGAGGATGAAGGCGGCTAACAGGTTCCGGGATTAGCAGGATGCGAGCCGACGCAAAGCGCTCAAGAGAAGCGTTAGGAGACCAGGACTCACGTAGTTCGCGATAACTCCAGTAAATGTATGCTCAACCGTTGGAAGAATTGTAAGGAGGTCCGAGAAATGCAAAATGCGTTTGAAATGTCTAGACTGCCTCGCCGTTTGATGCAGAGATTGTGCAATCTGACGCTCATGCTGCTCTTCACAGTCATGGCAACGGGTGTCGTGTTCGGTCAGGCAGATCAGGGCACCATTACGGGCGTGGTCCAAGACGCGTCCGGCGCTGCGATTGGGAATGCAAGCGTAACTCTGACCAGTGTAGATACAGGTCAGGTACTGGAGGCCAAGGCCGACGCATCTGGTGTCTACGTCTTTTCTCCCATCAAGATCGGTGCCTGGAGCATCACCGGCCGTGCGCCCGGTTTCGAAGCCACCACTGAATCTAACTTGCATCTCGATTTGCAGCAGCGTCTGAATGTTGTTGTGACTCTCAAACCGGGCTCTGCGTCGGAAACGATAACTGTAACCGATGAAGCTCCCATGATGCAGAGTCAGGATGGCTCTGTTGGCCAGACTATGGATACCAAAACCATCGACAGTGTTCCTCTGAGCGGTCGCAATTGGGTCTTCATTGCCCAATTGGCCGCTGGTGCTGTTCCGCCGGAGGGGGCGCGCGGTACCGGCAAGGGCGACTTCAACGCAAATGGCCTGCGAGCCGAGCAGAACAACTTCATTCTCGATGGCGTAGACAACAATGTAAATGTCGTCGATTTTTATAACGGCGCGAGCTTTGTCGCCCAACCTCCGCCGGATGGTCTGGCAGAGTTCAAGGTACAAACGAGCGATTACTCGGCTGAGTTCGGACACTCGGCGGGCGCGGTGGTCAACGCCAGTTTGAAGTCGGGCACAAATCAGTTGCATGGCAGTGCGTGGGAGTACTTGCGCAATACTGTTTTCGATATCCACGACTGGGATGAGGAGCAATTGCCTGTTCCTCCGTATCATGAGAACCAATTTGGCGCGACCCTCGGTCTGCCGGTTTTCAAGAACAAACTCTTTTTCTTTGGCGACGTGCAGGCCAATCGCATCGCATACAGCGAAACGACTACGCAAACCGTGCCTTCAGCCTTAGAGCGCACTGGGGACTTTTCTGAGTTGCTGAACAAGACACTCACCGGCAAGTCGGCACCGATACAACTGTACTATCAGAATGGAACGACAGCGCCTCAGGCATTCCCTAATAACGACCTCAACTCCTTAGGGGTGGTTCCGAATGCGACCGCATTGAAGATCCTTAATGACTATCCAGCTCCCAATACTAACAATGGCCTGCTCTACAGCAACAACGTAGTCGCCCGTCCGGCTGTCGACAATACCTTCCAATGGGATACGCGTGTCGATTGGAATATTGGGAGCAAGGACACGGCCTATTCTCGCTTCAGCTACTGGAATGAAATGGGCTATTACACTCCGCCTCTGGGCACCATCATTGACGGCGGCGGCTTTGGCGACGATGGAACCCAGAAAGACTTGGGCCAGAACTTCATGTTCAGCGAGACCCACATCTTTGGCCCGACGCTGACCAACGAATTTCGCCTGGGCTACAACTACATCCATGCCGGCTTCGAGCATCCCAATGCGGCGGATTTGGGCTTCGCCGCGTCTGTGGGCTTCGGCGGCATCCCTGTGGCTCCACTGAATGGCGGATTGCCGTATGTAAATTTTGCGAACAGCGGAGTCGCTCACTTTGGCAGTCCGGAATGGTCGACGACCGATGAGCATGAGAACGTGTATCAGATTCTCGACAACGTCACTAAAATCGCAGGCAATCACGCGCTCAAGGCAGGCGTCAACTTCCAGAGCATCCGCTTCTCGACTCTGCAACCGCAGCAGTCGCGTGGCAGCTACAACTACACCGGCGAATACACCAGCAACCTGAATGCGTCGAACACAGGCTATGATGTGGCCGATTTCCTGCTCGATAGCCAGAACAGCGCAGGTCTTTCCAACGAGGTAACGAATGGCGATGCACGTTGGAATGATGCTGCCTACTTTCAGGATGACTGGCGCGCCACGCCGAAACTCACATTCAATCTCGGCTTGCGTTGGGAGTATTTTCAGCCGTATCAGGATGTGGGTGGCTACCAGGCCTCTTACAACATGACGGGAACGCCTTCACTGAACACAACGACCGGATATGGCAGTGGTTCGGCTGTTTACCAAATTCCCAAGCAAGGCAAGAGCTACGCACAGGCCATCTTTACGCAGACTGGAAATGCATTCCCCAATGTGCTTGCAGCGGACAACGTCTCGCTCGTGTACACAGGGAATCCGGCCATTATAACGGCGCAGAAGACTAACTTCGCACCACGTATAGGCATCGCCTTCTCGCCGGACGCCAAGACCGCCATTCGTGCCGGCTATGGCATCTTCTACGGTGGTCTGGAGAGCACTGGGTATTACCCCAATCTGGGAGAAAACTATCCTTTTCAGTACGAGGCCAATTTCCCGTCGAATAATTGCGGTACCTACTCATGCCCTACCGATGGCGTTACTATTGCCAATGGATTTGCAGCCATTGTGGCCAATGGGTTTGCCTCCGACGTGACCGACCTGAGCCTGCGCGGCTCCGATCCGAAAGCCAAAACTCCCTACACGCAGGACTTTAACCTCTCCATCGAGCGGAGCATCACCAACAACATTGTCGCAACAGTCAGCTATGTGGGGAACGTCTCACGCCACCTTCAGGTCTTTCCCGATCCGAACTACCCACTGGCCCTAGAGAATCCCAACAACAGCACACAAAATGCCCGTCCGCTGCCGGATTTTGGCGGTACGTCATACACCAGCTACTCCGGTATGAGCGACTACAACGGACTGCAAACCAAAGTGGAGAAACGGCTCACCAGTGGAAGCAGCTTGCTGGCCACCTATACCTGGTCACACGTTCTGGACGATGCGCCCACACCGTTGGGTGTCACGGGCGACGCGGGGTACAGGCAGACCAACCTGATTCCGGAGAGCATGGACTATTCCAACGCGGGCTATGACACCCGTCATCGCTTCACCTTCAATGCGTTCTACGATCTTCCGTTTGGTTCAGGGCGCAAGTTTCTCAACCAGCGTGGAATCGTGGACGAGATTATTGGTGGGTGGTCGACCAACACTACCTTTGTGGCGCAGACCGGCAATCCTTTCAGCGTTTACCCTTCCGGTATCAGCGAGGCGAGCGGCGGGAATCAACATATTGCTCTCAAATACAAAAATGCTTTTGCGACCGGCGGCACGTTTAGTTCGCCTGATCCATCTCTGGTCGCAAATATCAGTTGCGCGACTAAGACGCGCACTCGTGCCAACTGGTACAACCCGTGCTCGTTTCAGAACCCGTGGAACGCCAACGACTGGACAGACGAACCGGAGCACTACATTCCGACCAGCACCGCGGACCCGCATTATGCCGCGGCATCGCAGCCTGTTTACGTGACCAGCCTCGCCTCGGCTATTGGATTTCTAGGCGGCAAGCGCGACGAAGTCTATGGCCCCGGCTATGAGCGCGTCAATATGTCCATCTTCAAAGACTTCAAGTTGTTCCGCGAACATACGTTTCAGTTCCGCGCGGACATCTTCAACGTGCTCAATACACCTTCGCTTGGTGAGCCCAACGATACCTCAATTGACAGTACTGGAGGAAACATCACCGGGCCGCGCAAATTTCAAAACCTGACTCCGGACGCGCGCTTCTTCCAACTCTCGGCCAAGTATTCGTTCTGAGCTGTCACGGAGCGATTTCTGGCCGACATAAACGAAAACCCAGGGAGAGATCTGATGCATTGGGTCTCTCCCTTTTCAATTCAGGCTGGCTTATCTCACTCGCCGGCTATTGGAACTTGCGTTAGACTGTCTTGTTCGATTGATTCGGTTGGCTCATACGGGAGTTTCCACGTGACAGACCGATGTAGGCAACGGATTAGGTGGATCGGCGTAGGGGCAGTTCCAGGCCTGCTCTGCATAGCGGTCGGCATATTGCAGGCTCAATCCTCGAGAACTACTGTGGATGCCGCGATGGAGATCGAGTTTCAAGCCGCAATGGCAGCGCAGGATCACGGGGATCTGGACAAAGCCGAATCGATGCTGATCGCTTTGCAGCGAAAGCATCCCGGTATCTTTGCAGTGGATGAGTCGCTGGGACTGCTGTACGTCGCCCGTGAACAATTTGGCCCAGCTCTGCCAATGCTGAAGGCGGCTGTAGGGGAAAATCCCGCGTCGAGCGTTGCACATGCCAATCTTGGCGCGGACTATCTCAAGCTAGCCAAAAATGCAGAGGCCGTTTACGAACTCCAGGTCGCGACCAGGCTGAATCCAAGCGAAGGACAAACGCTATCTAATCTTGGACAGGCACTCGAGGCCACCGGGCAACCGGCAGAAGCCGCGAAGGCCTTTGGCAAAGCCGTTGCGCTTGATCCGGAAAACCAGGATCTCCGTTATAACTGGGCGGCAACCTTGCTGGATGCCGGCGATGCAGATCAGGCTGCCAAAGCCCTGGCCCCGGTTCGTACGCAGGAGACGATGCCGCAAATGCAAGCTTTGCTGGGCGAGATAGCGGAGAAGCAGGGCCGATTCAAGGATGCGCTGGAACATCTTCAGTCCGCTGCAACACTCGATCCTAGCGAACCCAATGTTTACTTTCTGGGACTAGAATTTCTGAAGCACTGGACATTCGAGCCGGCGATCCAGTTTTTCGAATATGGGGTTTCGCATTACCCTTCAAGCCAGCGTATGTTGCTTGGGTTGGGAATCTCTCGGTACGCTATGAATCAACTCAACTCGGCCGCTCCCATCTTTGCGCAGCTTCTGGATGCCGATCCGAAAAACGCAAACTATGCGGATTTACTGGGTAGAAGTTGCACTCTGATGCCCGATACGATCAAGGAATGCGAGAAACTGGAGCGCTTTGCGGCAGAGAATCCAAAGCATGCAGCCATTGACACCTATGCCGCAGCGAGCATCCTGGCGCGTTCGGATCAGACGGCCAATCTGACCTTAGCGGCCAAACTGCTCGATGATGCGATCCGAATCGATCCCAATCTGGCCGAAGCGCACTTTCAAAAGGGATTCCTGCTGCAGTGCCTTGAAGAGTGGGGCGAAAGCATAGCAGAACTGCAAACATCCGTTGCATTGAAGCCGGAATTTTCGAAAGCGCATTACCGATTAGCACTGGCGTACACCCACACCGGAAACAGAGAAAAGGCGCAGGAACAAATCGTCCTTCAGAAGAAATATAGCGCACAAGAAAAAGATGGCCTGGACGCCAGGCTTAGAGACGTCACAATATTTCTGGTTAACATGCCTTGAGGACCGCCGTGGGTCAGGGCAATTGCATGAACGGAAAATGCGGCCTCGGTTAGCAAAAATGAATCGAAAAGTGGTGCAACCGGGGGGTAATACTTTTTCTGATCTATCTCACACTTAATAAATGACTTACGAGCTGGTTTCGGTGCTCGTATGGCGCGATTAGCCGACGATTTGCGCCACTTTTTGCTACGCACTGTTGCCCCATCTGCGGCGAGACGGAGACAACTGGGAATGCTGGGGGGTGTCGGGCCACCAGCTTCACCTCCATTATGCACCAAACAGGGTTAATTCCACGCAAATGGGCGAGACTCTGGGAATGGTTGGGCCGGAAGAAGTTGAGGAGACTGCTCCAGCTTTCGGTTCATGACTTTCAGCTCATTCGCGTACCCTCTCCAGTCCCGGTGAACTCTCCGTCTGAGCTCGAACGCTCCCTGTTGGACGCGGATATGGAAGCGTATTGCAACTGGATCAATCCGCAGCGACTCTCGGGCGCTGGCCTGGCGGCATTCCTTGCTTGGTTCGAGGGGTACAATCGAGCAATTTCAATTGGCCCTTCCTTACCCCGCGGAACGGTCTAACAAACTCCAACGACCTTGCGGCAGATTCTGACTTGGACGTCATGACGTGTATATTTTGATCTGGACTTAATGAGACTTTGTCGTATATGTAAACACTACTTAGTCTTGAAACTCCCATCATGCAGGTCATCGGCCCTAACTCGCTCGACATCAGCATTGTTTGCGGATATTTCGCAGTAACACTGCTGATCGGCTACCTTGCCCGGAGAACTTTCGGGAATTCGATTCAGTATCTGAATGCCAGCCGCGCAATGCCGATGTGGATCGCTGCGCTTTCCTTTCTGGCGGTCAATCTAAGTGGCATGGAAATTGTAGGCCTTTCCGCGATGAGTGCGGAATACGGCATCAGCGCGCTTCATTTCTATTGGATCGGCGCGATACCAGCCATGATTTTCCTGGCGATCCTCATGATCCCAATTTATTTGAGGAGCCGCGCTCACAGTGTCCCAGAGTTTCTCCACCTGAGATTCAACTCTCAGACACGGCTGCTGAACTGCGTCTCACTGGTCATCATCTCCGCGCTTCTTTCCGGCATCAGCCTGTACGCAATGGCTATCACCCTGCGCTGCTTTTTCGGCTGGAGCTTTCTCCCCAGCGTGCTTATTGGAGGACTACTTGCGCTGATCTTCCTCGTCCTTGGCGGCCTGAAGGCCACCATCTATAACGAAATCCTTCAACTCGCTATCATCGTTGCCGGACTGGCGCCACTCGCGTTTATTGTGCTGGCCGAGTCGCACGGTGTTCGTGGACTTCTAGCATCTTTGCCTAAGGATAAGACTCATCTTTGGGCCGCTATGCCGCTTGCCTCTCCCGCTGGACCAATGGACGAGATTGGAGTGGTGATGGGCCTCGGATTTGTACTTAGCTTCGGCTACTGGTGCACGGACTTTCGGCTGATTCAACGCGCTTTGACTACGCAGAATCACCAGGAAATTCGCATGGTTCCACTCATCGCGGCAGCCGGAAAATTGATTGTTCCACTTCTGATCATCGTGCCGGGCCTAGCTGCATACCGCATGTTTTACTCCTCTGGATTCGGCGTGCCGGATACACGGAATTACGATCAGGCCCTTCCTCTCATGATTCGGCGATACTATGCTCACGGGTTGTTTGGCCTGGGTATTGTGGCGATTCTCGCCAGCCTGATGTCTGGCGTGGCAAGCAATGTCGTCGCATTCAGTTCGCTCTGGACCCAGGAGATCTACCGGCCATTCCTGGCGGCCGCAAGGTCAGAGAAACACTACATCCTCGTTGGGCGAATCTCTATGATGGTGGGTGTGCTTGCCAGCATCGCCACTGCTTTCATCGCTCTTCGCTTCAAAAATCTGATGGACTACATCCAGTTTCGATTCTCGTTGTTCAACGCGCCCCTCCTTGCAATATTTCTGCCAGGCATGTTCACGAAATGGGCGACGCCGTGGGGAGGGTTCTGGGGTCTGCTGACAGGCATCCTGGTAGGAGTCTTGCATAACATATCTGCTCAGGCACATTGGCTACATTACGGTAGTCAGATGAGTTCCAACTTCTACGGCGCTATCTATGCGTGGTCCGCTGCCACAGTTGTCACCGTTTTCATCAGTGCATTCACTGCCACGAAAGCGAATCTTCAACTCGAGGGGCTTGTCTTTGAGTTAAATTCCGCTAGAGTACGCTTCCTCGCGGATCGTTTTATCTGGGCGCTGGCATTGCTGCTGGCGGTCGCTTGCCTCGCATTGAATATGGTGTTCTGCTAGTAGCAGAATTTGAATTTACTCCAGGCGCTACCCTTTCTTAGCCGAGCGCATAACCGGGCCTGTCGATTTCCTCACCACCAGATCAGCTTGCATGGTGTACTGGCGCCCCTTGATTGGCGTCTGCTTGTTCGCATGTTCAAGCGAGGCAAACACCAGTCGTGCGAGTTCTGTGCGTGAAGTGTGCAGGGTAGTCAGCGGTGGGTACACCACCTCGCTCCACTGAATGTCGTCCAAGCCAACGATCGACATCTCCTTTGGCACTGCGCAACCGCGGTCCCGTAGAGCTTTTAATGCTCCGATTGCAGTCATGTCATTCGCAGTCAAAACAGCCGTCGGGCGGTTCTTACGCAAGAGAATATCCGCCATTGCAGCTTCTCCTCCAGGGATTCGGTAGTCGCCGTGGCGAATAAACTCCTCGCGAACTACCAGGCCGTGGCCACTCATGGCCGCTAGATACGCGTCCATGCGCAACTTTGAGGTTGTCAATCCGAGGAATCCTCCGATAAATCCGATTTTCCGGTGCCCCAGAGTCTTGAGGTGCTGGATAGCCTGTCGCATGGCAGGTTCGTAGTCAGTTGTAATATCGCTGAGACCGGCGCCTATTTTCTTCCGGTCCATAGTTATAAGTGGAATGCGATTCTTGGCCAACGCCTCAAACGGCTCGGTTTCAATCTCCGAACCCATCAATACAACTCCATTGACACGTCGCGTCAGCATCCTTCGCACCGACTTCGCCATCCCACCTTGATGGAAGTCGATCGTCGCCACCAGCAACTCGCGTTCATGCTCCACCACCAGAGCTTCCAGGCTCTTCATGAACTCAGGAAAGAATGGATTTGTGATATCGGGAATAAGCAAACCATAGGTTCCGCTGCTACCAGATCGAAAAGCGGTGGCCGTGTTGTCTGGCACAAATTGCAGATCGTCGATCACCCGCTGCACACGAGCTGCTGTATCCGACCTTACAAGACTGGATCCGTTGATCACACGCGAAACAGTGGCAGTCGAAACACCCGCGATCTTTGCGATTCGTCGTGTATTCATTCGTCCATGCCCGTTTCGTCTCTCCCTGTTGCTACTTCCGCCGAACTTACGGGATCATTCCCTGAAGCTGAACAGTTCCGGGACCAATCGGAGATCCGATTACGTAGACGTCTTTCACCATCACTATCGTTTCAAGCCATTCCGGGTACTATGAGAATGCGGTATGAACTGCTGGATCAGGATCGCCATTCGGTTCTATCCTAGAGTAAATCAACAGAGAAACTGAACGTATAGAGCATCCAGAAAGTAGGAGTAAGCATCTGCCGGGAGAGCCGGGCCTTGTCGTGTGAGCCGCTCGAAGCGACTTGAGAGGGGACACTGACGCGGCCCCATTGTGTTTGGCCACCTTGGCTGTGGCAGGTCGTTTCCAGAGGTCATCGACGATCCGACTTCGGGCGCTCCACGCATCCACGGCGAGTTGTCCATGCTTGGCTTCGATATTTCTGAGCGGACTGTCCTGCTTTGGATGTGGAAAGCACCAAGGAATCCCGAACCGGCGAAGCGCTGGGCAGCTTTTCTGAGCAATCATCGTGAGGCTATCACTGCGATGCCGGCAATCCGAGCGTCAACAACAATTGCTGAAGCCGATTGTTTAGCAACTCTGCTTCTGTTGCAGTTGCTTTTTGCTTTTTCACCGGTTGCGATCAGGTCCCTTTGAGGGGCCAGCAACCGAAAGCCTCAGGCTTTGCCGGAGGATCCTTACATGGTAGGCGAGGCAGGTCTCGAACCTGCAACCCCCGGCTTAGAAGGCCGGTGCTCTATCCAGTTGAGCTACTCGCCCGCATTTCCTATTCTATCGTTGAGCCGCCGCGCAGCGTGTCGACAAATCTGCTCAGCGCGGTTCCAAGAACGTGGTTTGCCGCCTCGGAGGCTGTACCGCATGAAGTCAGATAAGCTGTAATCCCTATATCCGTATGGTCCTCTGCAGCTACGGCACGGCGCACAATAAGATCCGCGCGGCAGCAAGGCAATGGAACAGAGTGCAATTGGTCGCAGATGCTCTTGCACCAGTCAACAGCCATTGCGGGCGTAGCCCATGTCTGATCGCTCTTCGGCAGCAGATCGATATAGCAACCCCAAGCATGGCGGGCGCTATCTGCAGTGGCATTCATCTCATCTTCATCGACCTCAGCCAAATCCACAACCGGCCAAACATCGCATTTAGCGGTCCAAACTGGAGAATTCGTCGTGTTCATCCGAACGAGCGCGGCATCCAATCCTGGCAGAGTATTTACCTCCTCTAACTCGAGCACAAGTTCAGGACTGCGCTGCAGATCGACAAATCCCGCCCAATGCGCGTCGATGATGGGTGCGCTCGGGCCGATTTCGACCCCCCAGTCAGCTTCCATCGCCATGCCCTGCCGTGGCCATCAGAAAGCTCACCAGCGTTGCTTCGGCCCAGTGCCGCGAGGCCAGATGGGTTGAAACTGTAGATAGAGTTCTCTTGGCCAAGAACGCGCAGTGGCCGCCATGTTTGGTCTCAAGCAGCCTGACAGCCGGGTTTTCTGCAAGGTCCTCGCGCGTCTTCGGCATCATGCGGATGAACGGGTCATCAAGCGCATGAATCACCAGTGTGGAAATCGCGATACTGGAAGCGACCCGAGAGCTGGCAGCCTTGAAATAGTAATCGTCCGCCCCAGAAAAACCGCTGTATCGCGCCGTGATCTGGTCATCAAATTCACGTATTGTCCTTACCGGCCCCACATCCTTCAACGAATAAATTTCGGGAAACAACTCGGCCTTGCGCCTGAATCTCCGCATGAGATTGCGCAGAAAATGCCGCTCGTACATGCGGTTTGCCGGTTCATGCAGGGCATCGGCGCTCGCCGCCAGATCCATAGCCGGGCAAACACCCACCGCGGCCACAACACAGGGCAGCGGGCGAGCGGTCAACTCTCCCGCTAGCTTCAGCACTAGATTGCCACCCATCGAGTATCCCGCCAGGGCTAGTCGCCGTAAACCATGCAGGCGCGCGAAGTGATCCGCCACCGCACCCACGTCGGCGGAGAGGCCGGAGTGGTATAGAGTCGAGGTCCATGTGTCCGTACCGCCGCAGTTTCGCATGTTCATGCGGATCACATTGCAGCCGGCATCCCAGGCACGGACGGTAATGCCCTGAATATATTGCGAGTCCGAGGAGCCCTCAAGGCCGTGAACCAGAAGTACGGTCAGACGATCCATGCGTACTGTGTCCGGTTGCCAGTGGCAATGACACAAGACGCGAGTGCCGTCTGCTGGGTCAACCTCAACGGCCTCCGACTCGAACGGGATCGTGAGCGGCGGTCGTGGCCAATAGTTGCCGGCTAGAGTCTGGGCGTGTCCATTTTTCAGTAGCGACGGAGGCTCATAAGGAGTCAACCAATCCGAAACCAAGTGGTGTGAAAAAGCTGACGGGGCCTCAACCGGAAGAGCTTCAACCCCAATTATCTTGACGCCAGTCGTTTTCTGGATCATCTGGGTGGATATCCTGGATCATCCGAACACGAAGTCGCGGGCATCGGTCGAGTTTTGGCGAACTCTGGAAAAGGTTGGAATGAGATTTGGGGCGGCTAGTGGGGATCGAACCCACGACATCCTGTGCCACAGACAGGCGTTCTGCCCCTGAACTATAGCCGCCATCTACACTCCTGATTGTAGCATCGAAGGTGAGTAGAAGTGGCGATCGAATCGCGCTCTGAAGGGCCGGGAAATTCAAGTGCCATCTCAAGTGCCACCTATTAAACCGGAAATACTCTCCCCCTCGGCGAGTCGCTGGAAGAAGGGTGGAAGCCTGCTGGGTGACGAGAGCCTGCGCTGGCTCGAAATTGTCCTCGATGAAGCCTTTCGCATCCCCGGAACCGGCATTCGCTTTGGGTTGGACGGCATCGTAGGACTCGTTCCAGGGCTGGGAGATGTGCTTGCCGGCCCGCTTTCTCTGATCATTCCTTTTGCAGCCTGGGTGCGCGGAGTTCCCTACGTTACCCTGTTGCGCATGCTCACCAACGTAGCCATTGGACTTCTGGTCGGCACCATTCCTGTACTAGGAGACGCCTTCGATATCTTTTGGAAAGCCAATCGGCGCAACTATCGGCTGCTGACCCGGTCCATAGCCGAACCCCGCAGGCATACTTGGCGGGACTGGGCATTCCTGCTGATACTGGCCATCGGAACGGGGCTGGTCTTCGCCATTCCGGTGGTTCTGATCATGTGGCTGGCAGTGAAACTCCTGGAGTGGCATCCAACGGGATAAACAGGCCCAGCCGAACTGACCAGGAACCTTAATCGCGGTACAATCGAAGAGGTATTCGACGCTCAGCCTATCAACCCAACTGAGCGCATTGTCGGGGCGTAGCGCAGTCTGGTAGCGCATCTGCTTTGGGAGCAGAGGGTCGGGGGTTCGAATCCCTCCGCCCCGACCAACGTAAATAATTGATTATACAAACGATATTTCCGTTTTCGCCCACGCATCTGCTTTTTCCAGCTACATTACTGTAGTCGAAATTGTAGCTGTCAAAGCCTGCCGCAATTTCCTGTTAACGTACCGACGGGAATGCCATTAAGTTAATCCGTGTGAAACGTCACCCAAAAGCAGCAGGGTGGAGGGGTCAATTATTAAACGAGTGCAGAATCTAGTGGAATAGTGAAAATCTTTGATTCTCACCGGCGAACGGCGAGCGCGCCAACTGGTGAAGCAGCCACTCGGCACGCAGTGCCATCAGCCGACATAGCGTGACTACGAGGATGCACTGACCTGGGTCGTCATCGCGATGGCCAGCCAATATGGCAGCTTCGGCTACCGCCGGACCACGGAGGAGTTGGTGAAAGCTAACTGGCGAATGGGCAAGGACCGGGTAGAACGCATCTGGCGCTGCGAAGGGCTGAAATTTCCGCAGAAGCAGAAGCCACGGGGCCGCCCGTGGCTCAACGACAGGTCGTGTGTTCGGCTGGGGCCGGAGCGGCCCATTCATGTGTGGTCATCCGAGGCGTTGCGGATCTGGGCTACGAGTTGCACGACAAAGCGGATCTCCGGGTCCGCGTTCGCCAACCGTAACTGGAATTCGCAGCGTAAGTCTTCGAGATAGCGGCACCCTATCGTCAGCTTTCGCAATTGAGACCCCGAGCATAGTTATGTGCCAACCAGTCTACGCGCCCAGCCGCGCATCTGATCAAAACAGAAATCACTGCGGCAGCAGCAAGGCGTTGATGTCGCAGTTCCCATAAAGCTGACGTAAATACACCCGTGTACAATTGTGGCTTCCACCTGCAGCGAGCAGAATCCACTTGGTGATCTCGAAGGAGGGACATTGATGGGTCATCTTTATGCCGGATTGCACATGCTCATTGTGGAAGCCAACGACGGAGAACTCTCCTATGAATACATGCACCGCGTGGGTGACACAGTTCCACAAATGGCGCAGTTCTGGTCTCTTATAGTAGCGACGAGTTAGTCGAGGTCTGTGGCCGGATTGAAGATTTGCTTGCTGCGGATTCGTGCGCCTCAGCAAGCGACGGCAAGACTCAGCTACAACGGCTTGGAAGCGAGCTATGTGACCTGGTAATGCCGCCTGGGCTCCTGCACCGGCTTCGCGCTTCGACGCTACACGAAGGACTAGCGCTGTACGTGTCATCGGAACTCGTAGAAATTCCTTGGGAGTTAGTTTGGGATGGAGAGGAATTCCTCAGCCAGAGGTTCAGCATGTCACGCCGGCTGACGGGCGATCCGGGCCTAATTGAAGCTGTTGAAAGAAGAATTGCGAACAACCGTTCCGGAAAGCGTGCACTAATTATCTTCGGCGATACAACCGACCTGGGAAGCCGGTGGCTTTTTATGTACCCAGCAGCTCAACCAGTTTCCAGCACCAGGATTGGCTGGGCACGGAACGGCTGCGCACAACGTACAATGGTGGCGTGGAAGGCACCTACACATCCTTGCCCTTCGGCGATGCCCAGACGACAGTCGCGCCAGGCACCGATCTGGACCCCTATCACTACGCCTCATTGGACTACGACTCCGAAACCAGCACCGATCACGCCCAGTTCCGCCAGTACAACAGCACACAGGGCCATTGGATGTCGCCCGATCCGTATAGCGGAAGCTACGATTTCTCCAACCCGCAGAGCATGAATCGGTATGTGTATGCTCTTAGCAACCCTCTGAGTGCGGTGGACCCTTCGGGGCTCAACTTTTGCGTGCCCGGCGGGAGAGGCAGTACCTCGCAGTATTGCCAGTCGCCGAATTTTGGAGACGGAGACGGAACCGCCAATCAGCTTCTTACGATTTTGGATTCCATCTACGGTGGTCCGACCAGCTTTACATATACAAACTCGCAGGGCAACCTAATTCAATACAACCTCGGAACTGATGAAGACGGCGATTCCGTGTGGATCGGCTCGAACGGAGACGAGTTCGCCGTAAACAGCGAGACTGGCGCTGAGATCGGCGCGCCGGTCGTGATGATGACGTTTGACCTAGCGATCACGCAATCGACATACCTCGTAGCGGGAAATAACGCCCCAAATAACGGAGGCCTTTTCGCGCCCGCTGGGAAGATTTGTCGCTTCGGATGTAAGAACGTGCCGCCTCCAACAACGTGCAAGGACTTGGATACGGAGGGTGACATAGTGGGTGGCATTGGCGCCGCAGGTACCGTTGGATCGGGTGCGGTGACGCTGGCCACTTGGGGTACTACGTCTCCGGGCACTCTAATAACAGGAACGGCGAGCGGAATTCTTTGGGCCTACGGGAACCTCCTTAACTTGGCTGCAAAACATGGAATTGGGTGTACCGGAACGTTATGAAGGCAACCAATCACACATCGTTACGGCAAGTCACACCTTATGCGTGGGCTGGAGCTTTGTTATTTTTCGCAATCACCGAAGCTCTTGTTCTCATGGCAGAGAGACATAGTCTTTCGGGCGTTTCGCTAATTCGCCGTTGGTCATTACCAGCAGCACTCACCGGACCACTCGTGGTCGGCTTCAATTTGACCCGCATCGTCGGAAAATATTCAGATGATCCCGACCACCGCGAGATCGCGGCTTTGGCTTCGGCCAGCATCGCGGTCCTGATGCTAGTAGCGTATGCACTTGTGACAGGAACATTGACTGTGTTTCTATGACCTGCTCCGCGTGGTCTGAAGCTGGGTCCTGTCACGTTGCTGCCCCAAATAACGGCACGCCTCCGATAGGAACGCCAAAGACCACAGCACAGTGTTCCGACTATCTGGATGGCTCTGCGACTGGCGCTGGGCTTTATACACTTTGCAGCAAGGTCTTTCCCAACGATCCAGTCTCAAATCAAATTCGAGGATGTCTTCAGAGTCAGTACATACCAGGGTCTGGATACATAAATCCTCCCAGTCCCCTCCCGGGCATCCCTGGGGTCGGGGCTCATCTAATGTGCTTTGCGAACGCTGCTGGGCTACTTTGACCTGATGGGAGGAATGCGATGAAAAACAGACTGTACTGGATCGCAGTGGGCGGGCTTTCGTTTTGGCTTCCGGCCATCGTTGTCAATGCTGCCCTCGATCAGAAGTCGAATCTTTGGACACTGAACGTTGTACCTCTTGCGGGAATGACATTACTGGGCGTGGCCAGTTGGATAGGCACCAAGCA
>Ga0302325_10007303_pt1 | contig 24565 bp, 19 predicted proteins | sample Palsa_T0_2_FD_201948 | JGI IMG/M metagenome (GOLD analysis project Ga0302325, IMG submission 201948) | Peat permafrost microbial communities from Stordalen Mire near Abisko, Sweden - Palsa_T0_2 | ecosystem: Environmental > Terrestrial > Soil > Palsa > Peat permafrost | place: Sweden: Abisko... | reverse complement strand
GCAGGGTCGCATGGAGGTCGCGCAAACAGTCAGCAAGGACCTCGTCGGCCAGGTGGCCTTCGATATCGATGGCGAAGCAGTACTCGCCGAGGGCCTTTTTCGTCGGCCGTGACTCGAGTTTGTTGAGGTTGAGATTGCGAGCGGCGAACTGCCCGAGGATCATGTGCAGGCTGCCAGGCCGGTCCGAGGACTGGAAGCAGACGATGCTCGTCTTGTCGTGGCCCGTCGGTGCGGGGATGCCCCACTGCGGCCGAGCGACAACGATGAAGCGGGTCGTATTGCCGTCATGGTCCTCGATACCCGAGGCGAGCGTCTCCAGGCCGTAAAGCTCAGCGGCGTGCTTGGTGCCGATAGCGGCCACTTGGGGGTCTTGAGCTTCGGCCACTCGCCGCACCGCATCTGCGGTCGAAGGGCTGGAGTCTTCTTCGGCACCGGCGAGGTGCTCCGACAGCCACGTCCGGCACTGCGCAGTGGCCACGGGTATCGAGATGACCTTTTTGACCATTTCGAGCGTGGCTCCGGCAACGCCCACGAGGCATTGGCTCACGGAAAGGTGGAACTCCCTCACGATCCATAGGTCGTGGGCGAATATGAGCTGGTCGAGCGTCACATTGACGGTGCCCTCGATGGAGTTCTCGATCGGGACGAGCCCGATGTCAGCATGGCCTTGGTCGACAGCGTCCAGGATGTCCCAGAAGCTCCCGAACGTTAAACGTTTCGCGGCAGCCAGGTCGGGCTGGCTGAGAAGCGCCTCCTCTGTGAACGTGCCGGCCGGCCCGAGGTAGGCGATGGTCGTGGCGGGCGTCACCTGCATGCTGCAAGCATAGGGTGGGCCCGGCGAGCCCACCGGGGCGGCCAAGCAGGCCGTCTCCGGGCCAGGTTGCCCGGGGACGGCGGCGGCCTGCAGCGGCCCGCGATTGTCAACAGTGGTTAAGCCATCTCCAGGTCCAAGACAGCGAACGGGTCGCTGGGGGGCAGGTCGTCACGTGAAGCCCGGACCAGCGTGACAGCGGCGATGGCGGCGATGAACAGGACGATGGCGCTGACCGTAAAGCCGGTCGTGTACCCGTGCACGTTGCCGAGAGATGTGAACTTCGCACTCGCGTGGTGGGCGGCGATGTAGGTGGCGGTCGCTGACGCAGCGACGGTGTTGAGCAGCGCCGTGCCGAGGGACCCGCCTACCTGTTGGGTCGCGTTTACCAGAGCACTTGCGACCCCAGCGTCATGAGGAGCGACTCCGATGAGAGCGGTGCTGCTGAAGGGGACGAAGGCGAACCCGAGCCCCATGCTGACGATGAGCTCGGCAGGCAGCACGTGGGTCACGTAGCTGGTATGCAGGCCGATCTGCGTGAACCAGACGAGGCCGACCGCCCCCATGAGGAGCCCGAAGGTCATAAGGGCCCGCGGGCCGAACCGTGGCAAGAACTGGCTAGCCATGGTGGCGGAGAAGATGATCCCTGCAGAGAACGGCAGGAAGGCGAAGCCGCTCTTGAGCGCCGAGTAGTGCAGGGTTCCTTGCAGGTAGTACGTAAGGAACAGGAAGGTGCCGAACAACGCGATGCCCACCAGCAGTGCGGCCAGGAAAGACCCGCCCCGGTTGCGGTCCATGACGACCCGCAGCGGGAGGAGGGGAGTGGCCGTGCGGCGTTCCCACAGGACAAACGTGGTGATCAGGACTACCGCGATTGCCAGGAACGTGACCGTGGTCGTCGAACCCCACCCGTTCAGCTGTGCTCGGGTAAAGCCGTACACGAGCGAAAGCAGGCCTGCGGTCACGGCCAAAGCGCCGGGGATGTCGTAGTGGTGCTCGCCTGTCACCCGGCTCTCACGCAGTTCGCGTGTGGCAACCGCTGCGGTGATGATGGCGATCGGCACGTTGATAAGGAGCGTCCAGCGCCAGGAGGCGTACGTCGTTAAGGCTCCGCCGAGCACCAGCCCGATCGCGGCCCCACCGCCTGATATGGCCCCATAGACACCGAAAGCCCTGGCTCGCTCCTTAGCCTCGGTAAAGGTCACGGTCAGCAACGAGAGCGACGCGGGGGCCATCACTGCCGCGAATGCTCCCTGAAGCGCGCGGGCGCCGAAGAGCATCGCCTGGTCCTGGGCCGCCCCACCCAGCGCGGAGGCGGCGGCGAAGCCAAGCAGGCTGATGACGAACATACGCTTGCGGCCGAGGTAGTCGGCCAGGCGGCCGCCGATGAGCAGCAGGCCGCCGAAAGCGAGCGTGTAAGCGGTCAGGGCCCATTGGCGGTTGGCTACTGATATGTGCAGCGCACGCTGCGCCGAGGGCAGGGCGATAGTCACGACAGACGCGTCGAGCACGATCATGAGCTGGGCGATCGCGATGATCCCGAGGGCGCGGAAACGCCTCGGGTCGAGCACGTCGGCACCGGTTGAGGGGAGGGTCGCAGGTTCCGTGATTGCACTTGCCATTGAGAAGTGTTCCTTCGTGCTTGAGTGACTTGTTAGTTAGAGCTGCTAATACTCACGCATCAAACCGGTCATCCTCTGGCCACTTTGTTTGCGTTCGTCTTCTTGGTATGATGCGGAACGGGGCTTCCGTTTCATACTATACGGAACTATGGTTCCGTTTGTCAAGGGATTTTGAATGTCGTCTGATGGGACAATTCAGTGGCGTCTGTTGTGACAACGACCGCTACGGCTGACGAGAGGCCTGGCGCTGCTGTGCCGGGCCCCGGGGCACGCGTCCCACGGGCCGATGCCGTCCGCAACCTAGCGAAGATCCTCCGGGCGGCCGAGGAGGTTTTCGCGGCGGAGGGCCTGGCGGTGCCGATCGACGACGTGGCTCGCCGAGCGGGGGTTGGAATTGGCACCGTGTACCGTCATTTCCCCACCAAGGAGGCGCTGTTCGAGGCGATCGTCGTTGCCCGTCTCGAAGGCCTCATCGAACGAGCGCAGGGGCTGTGCACCGCCGTTGACGCCGGCGAGGCGCTTTTCGCTTTCGTATCCGACCTGATCACGCTCGCGGTAGAAAAACGGGACATAATCGACGAACTCGCTCGCGCCGGCCTGCACAGCGCGGAGCTGGATGCGCCGATCAAGGAGAAGCTCAACGCCCAGGTTGAGGTGCTGCTGCACCGGGCACAAGCCGCCGGGGCCGTAAGGCAAGACGTCAATATCGTTGACCTCACCACTTTGTTGATGGGTACCTGCATGGCCGCCGGCCAGCAGGGCCACCCGGAGTGTACGGGCCGCCTGGTCGCGGTCATCTGCGATGGCCTGCGGGCAGTCCCCCGGTCCAGTTAGCGCACCTGCAGCGAGCGGCCCAAAGCGTGGCAGCATGGGCAGCGATGGACGAAGCCTCCCTGTACCGCCTTCTCGAGGAACTGAAGGCCGGCGTCGTTAGCCCGGACGAGGTCGTCCGCCGTCTGCGCCGGTTGCCTTACGCCGACCTCGGCTTCGCGCGGGTGGACCATCACAGGACTTTGCGCCAGGGACTGCCAGAGGCGGTCTACGCGCCCGGCAAATCGGTGGAGCAATGCGTGGCGATCGTCGGCGAGCTCCTCGCCGAAGCGGATGGGGGGCCGGTCGTCCTGTCCCGAGCCAACGAAGAGCAGGCCTCCACAGCACTTGAGGCCCACCCGGGAGGCGAGCGCCATGGCTCCACCGTTGTCTGGCGCCCAGCCGCCGCCCACCCAGAGCGCGTGGCTGTTTTTGCCGCAGGTACGGCCGACCTGGTCGTCGCCGAGGAGTGCACTGCCACGCTCCATGCGCTCGGCCTGCCCCCAACCCTTGTCGCCGACTGCGGTGTTGCCGGGGTGCACCGGCTGCTCGAACATGTCGATTTGCTCGAGTCGGCCGACGCTGTTGTGGTGATTGCCGGGATGGAGGGGGCCCTGGCCAGCCTGGTTGGTGGCCTCACGCCGGCACCCCTGGTGGCTGTCCCCACCAGTGCCGGCTACGGCGCCTCGTTCGAGGGGGTAACGGCGTTGCTCGCAATGTTGGCGAGCTGCGCCCCGGGCGTGTGCGTGGTCGGGATAGACAACGGCTTCGGTGCGGCGTGGGCGGTAGCCAGGATCCTCGGGAAGAGGAGCCACGGCTCGGACGGCGCTGTTCACGACGACGCTGGTCACGATGACGCTCTGGTGGCCCATTGACAACGGTCGCATGGTGGAACTGCAGTGCAGGGATCGCCGGCGACATGGCCCTTGCGAGCCTTATCGATGCTGGCGCCGATATCGATGAAGTCGTCGCCGGACTGGAGGGCCTCCCGGTCACGGGTTGGCACATCGAGGTCGCCAAGACGACCCGGGCAGGCGTGGCGGCATCGCAGCTGCGAGTCGATATCGACCCCGAGTCGGACCTTACCGAACGCACCTGGGGGACGATCCGGGCGATCATCGAGCAAGCTCCCGGGATGCCCGAACGCGCCAGGACGCGCGCCCAGGCAGTGTTCGGGCGGTTGGCCGCCGCCGAAGGGCGTCTGCATGGTCTTCCCCCCGAGGAGGTCCACTTCCACGAGGTGGGCGGCCTCGACGCCATCGTCGATGTCGTGGGCACGTGCCTGGCGCTTGAGTCCCTCGGGGTCGGTTCGGTACGGTCAGGCCCGGTCGCTCTCGGCACCGGCACGGTACGGGGATCTCACGGGCTCTTGCCGAACCCAGCTCCTGCCGTCGTCGAGCTGCTCGTGGGAGCGCCCGTGCGGGGTGCTGCTCGGGAGGAGGAGCTGACCACACCTACCGGCGCAGCCCTGCTAGCAGCCTTGGCGGAATCCTTCGGGCCGCTGCCTTCGATGAAGATCAGGAGCAGCGGCTACGGCGCAGGGAGCCGTGACCTCGACGGCAGGGCGAACGTGCTCCAGGTGGTCATCGGTGACCTGGAGACCGAGGCACCTGCTGAGATCCCGCTCCACCAGGACCTCGTGGTGCTCGAAGCCAACGTGGACGACGTCACAGGAGAGGTGCTTGCCCACACCGTCGGTGCCCTTATGAGTGCCGGAGCACTTGACGCCTGGCTCGTCCCCGTCGTTGCCAAGAAGGGCCGGCCGGCGCACGTCATCAGCGTGCTGGCGGAGCCTGGGACGGTCTCCAGGCTGGCCACGGTGCTCATGCAGGAGACTGGCACGCTTGGGTTCAGGGAGCACTTCGTGTCCCGCTCCGCACTGGTCAGGCAGTCGCTCGAGGTGGAGGTCAGCGGCGAGAGAGTGCGCGTCAAGGCGGGCCCTTACCAGCTGAAGGCCGAGCACGACGACTGCGCCCGGGCTGCCGCTCACCTCGGGCTACCCCTGAGCGAGGTGGCCAGGCAGGCGGAGCAGGCGGCCAGGGCGCGGCTCACCCCGGTCGCATAACGTCGGGAACTCATGAGTGCCGACTTAGAACTGGCCCTCCAGGCCATCGACCTGGCCGACAGGATCACCCTTTCGGCCTTCCGGCGCCCGTCCCTGGCGGTCGAGACCAAAGCTGATTCGACCCCGGTCACTGAAGCCGACCGAGGGGCGGAAGCCGCGATCCGTGAGCTGATCGCCCGCGAACGGCCAGCAGATGCCGTCCTTGGCGAAGAGATGGGGAGCACCGGCAGCGGAGCTCGCCGATGGTTCATCGACCCGATCGACGGCACGGTCAACTTCGTGCGCGGGATCCCGGTCTGGGCGACGCTGCTCGGCTTGGAGGTGGATGGTTCCATGCAGCTCGGGGCCGTCTCGGCCCCCGCTCTTGGGCGTCGTTGGTGGGCGGAGCGGGGCGAGGGCGCGTTCGCGGCGTCTCAACGGGAGCGAGCTGAACGCATTCGCGTCTCCAGCGTGGCGGACCTGTCGGGCGCAGGGATTTCCTCGGCGAGCATTGCCGATTTCCCCGAGCCAGAGCGCCTCGTTGAACTGACTCGAAAAGTAAAGCGGGACCGTGGCTTTGGCGACTTCTGGTCGCACATGCTCGTAGCCGAAGGTGCGTGCGAGGTCGGTCTCGACCCGGTCGTGTCGGTTTGGGACATCGCTCCTCTCCAGGTGATCGTCGAAGAAGCCGGAGGAAAGTTCACGGATTTCGCGGGGGCGAGGCGCCTCGACGGAGGCAGCGCCCTGTCGAGCAACGGCCTGGTCCATGACGACGTGATTGCCGCGTTGTCGGGTGGACGGCGCAACGGTCCGTGAGCCCCGCTGAGGCCCTGCCGGACGAACACTTTATGCGCCTGGCGCTTGAGTTGGCCGCAAAGGCCGGCGACGCCGGGGAGGTCCCGGTAGGGGCAGTCGTCGTGAGCGGGGGTGAAGTAATAGCCCAGGGCGCCAACGGCCGTGAGGTTATCCGGGACCCGACCGCCCATGCCGAAGTGGTCGCGCTGCGTGGGGCAGCAAAAGTCACCGGGTCGTGGCGTCTTTTGGGGACAACTCTGTACGTCACCCTCGAACCCTGCCCGATGTGCGCTGGAGCGTTGGTCGCGGCCAGGGTGAGCCGGGTGGTGTTCGCTGCGCCCGACCCCAAGGCTGGCGCCTGCGGGTCGCTTTACAACCTCTGCGGCGATCCCCGGCTCAACCACGAGTTAGCCGTTACGCGGGGGGTGCTCCGGCAGGAAGCTTCAGCGCTCTTGTCGGCGTGGTTCGCTGCGAAACGGCTTTAGCGCGCCCGGTAACCCACTAAATGGGAGTGGCCACGGCTTAGATGTGGACCGGCGACCAGGTGGCCCCGCCGTCGGAAGTCTCTATAAGCCTGGCGTCATTGGGGCCGTCGGCCGGGCTCCCTTCAACGGCACCGCCAAAAGACGGCGTTGCAAAAGCGAAATCGTAGAACCCGGCCCCCCCATCAGCGAAGGCATGTGTTGCCCACGTGCTGCCACCGTTGGTCGAGCGGTACACGAAGCTGGCTCCCGAGACCGCTGTTACCAGGATTTCCCTCCTGGTCGGAGCGGTGATGTCCAAAGCAAGCCCGCCCAACGGTAGCTGGCTTACGACGTGCCCGCTCGTCCCTCCGTTGCTGGACGCCCAAAGGGATTTTCCTTCTTGGCCGGCGCCCGGGTTGCCAGCGCACAGCTCGAAAAGCAGGCCGCCTCCCGGCGAGGCCATACCTTCCAGGTCCGTGGCCTGGGAAGGCTCGTAACACGGGTTTGGGAGCCGTTGCCACGCGCCGCCGGAGTTGGAGCTCCTCCAGATCATGACGGCCCCGGCGCCTTTTGGAGCAAAGGACACCCAAGCGTCGGCGCTGTTCGCTGTGAGCACGGCTGTTGTCCCGTAGCCCGAGACCCCCGGGACTGTATGCCAGGTTGCTGAGCCGACCGCCGCCCGTTCCAGCCTCAAGGTTGGGGTCGGGCAGTTGCGGGCGCTGGGGGAGCAGCCGCCCACCACGGCGTAGACCTCATAGCCTGAAGCGGCAAGCAAATAAACAGGCCCACCGAGCTTTACCGTGGCCCAGCTCTCCGCTCCGTTGTAGGTGGCCCACAGCGTCGGGCCGTACACCCACCCGTCATTAGCGTTTGCAAACAGGGCTTTGCTGACGGAGCCCGACGACGGAGACGAGGCCGATGCAAAGGGTGCAGGCGGTGCCGAGGTTGCAGCCCAGGTCTTGCTACCGTTCGCGGTCGTTACGAGGGTGGCTGTGCACGGCAACGTCGTACAGGGAGCAGTACCGAGGACAAAACCCTGTGAAGCTGAGATAAAGCTGACAGATCCGGGCTCGAAGTCTGCCGGGACCGGGGCGGCTAGAGCCTGCGCCGCCGTGGCAAAAGCGGCCCCACTTACGAGGAGCACCGTGCAGGCAATCTTCATGGCCCGCATGGCTGAGCCGCGCGCGTAAGGCTCCTGCGTCACGCCGATGGGCCGCTTTCGAGCAGGCCGAGGACAAAACGGCGCCAGATGGCGATGTTTTCCAACACCTCGTCGTCGCGCGCAACTGGGCCCAGCAACACACCTCGTCGGGCGTCCCAACGTTTCGAGACGGCTCCTAGAGGTTCGCCGGTAAGTGCCGCACAGGCTTGAATGGCGGCTCCGTAGGCGACAAGTTCGCCCATTTCGACCACGAGCACGGGGCGGCCCGAAAGGCGCAGCACGCTTTGCTGCCACGCTGTACCACGGGCCCCCCCGCCCAGCAGCAACAATGGCGCATCGGTCCTTTGCGGCGCCCACTGGTCCAAGAAGGCGATCGCCTCCAGCAGAGTGGCCACGAGGCCCTCGTAGGCGGCTTCCAGGATGGACCGCTTGTCGGTGTCGTAGCGCAACCCCGACATCATCCCCGACGCGTTGGGGACGTTGGGCGTCCGTTCCCCTCCCAGCCACGGTAGGAACGTGACCCCGTCCGACGCCAGCACGTCCTCCCGTCCGACCCCCAGCCAGTCGCACACTCGGTCGATGGCCACGGTGGCGTTCAGGGTTGCGGTAAGTGGCAGGTAGCGGCCGTCAGCACTGGCAAAACCGGCCATGGTCCCCGTTGGGTCGGCGGTCGGTGCCCCGGTCGGGGCGTAGACCGTCCCCGAAGTGCCAAGGGACAAGGCGGCCTCACCCGGGCCAATGTCGAGCGCAAGGGCACCAGCGGCGTTGTCGCCCGCACCGCACGCCACGAGTGCCCCGGGAGGCAAACCGTACCTTTCAGCCGCGCCCTGCGTGACCTGGCCTGCCAGGCCATCGGGCCCGAGGACAGTAGGCAAGTACGCAGCATCCAATTGCACCAGGTCGAGGGCCAGCACGTCTGCCGCGTAAGCCTCGTCTGCAGGGCTCCACCAGCCTGTTCCCGAGACATCGCTTCGGTCCGTGGTCGACTGCCCGGTAAGGCGGAGGTTCAGGTAATCGTGGGGCAACATGACTTGCCGCGTTGCCGCGGCGACCTCGGGCTCGGTCCTGCGGAGCCATGCCCAGTGCGCAACGGTGAACGAGGTGGTGAGTACCGATCCGACGCGCCGGGCAGCAGCTTCTGCGCCGCCCAACGCCGTCACCAGCGCTCGGGCGTCTGCAGCGTCTCTGGTGTCGTTCCACAAGGGCGCCTTGCGAACGGGCCGGCCGCTACCGTCCAGGACGACCATGCCGTGCTGCTGAGCCGCGACCGATATCGCTGCTACCTCTGCGGCGTACCCGGTCTTGTCGAGCGCAGTCGCCACGGACACCTCCCAGGCAACGGGGTCGCTCTCACGTGCTCCCCGGTCGCCCTCGACATCGTGGCTCGCAGCCCCCGAGGCCACGACGCGGCCATCATCGAGGTCGACCACGAGGACCTTGGTCGATTGCGTGGAACAATCAACGCCCGCAACGAGCGGCATGGTGCGTCCTTTCCCGACGTGCTCCAAGGCAGACGCCGGTAGTGTTCGGGTCAGCTTGCCACGCCCGCTCGCAGAACATTCGCACAGTCACGCGCCGCGTACCCACGCGACAGTGAACGAGGACCTGCGGCGTAACAACCTGGCTGCTCTCGTGCGCAACCTGCACCTGAGCGGGCCGCTCACGCGTTCGCAGCTGACGGCCAGGACTGGGCTCAACCGCAGCACGGTCGCAGGGCTTGTCGGCGAACTCGGGTCCATAGGTCTGGTGCGCGAGAGCCCATCGCCGTCCGGGGGTGCCAGCGGGCGACCTTCGCTCGTCGTCAGCCTCGACCCTGGGCGGGTCTGGGTACTTGCTGTCGAGCTGGCCGCTGAGGCTCTTGTCGTTGCCCGGGTAGGCCCGGGAGGCCAGCTCCACGAGCGGCTCGCTCAGCCGCGTGACACGCGCAGCAAGCTGGCCCCAGCCGAGGCGGCGGCCACCATCGGCAGCCTTGCCGATCAGCTGATGAGCCGCGTACCAGCCGGCGCTCAGCTTGTGGGGGCTGCGGTCGCAATCCCGGGGATCGTAAGGCGCGGTGAGGGATTTGTGCACCTGGCACCCAATCTCGATTGGCAAAACGTGCCTTTTGGCGCGCTCCTGTCGGAGCACCTCCCCGGCCAGCTCCGCGTCCTTGTCGCCAACGAAGCGGACCTGGGTGCGTTGGCTGAATGCGCCAGAGGCGCCGCGGTCGGCCATCGCCACGTCATCTACGTCTCGGGCAATACCGGCGTCGGCGCAGGCATCGTCGTTGATGGGGCTCTGCTCGCCGGACTGTCCGGCTACGCCGGCGAGGTTGGCCACATGAAGATGAACCCGGACGGTCACCGGTGCCGTTGCGGGGCTCGTGGGTGCTGGGAAAGCGAGATAGGGGCAACTGCGGTACTACGCCGGGCCGGTCGACGAGCTTCTGATGTGCGTGCGGGTGTCGCTCGGGTCCTGTCGGACGCCCACGCCGGCGACCCGAAGGCATCAAAGGCAGTGAAGGAGACCGGCCAATGGATGGGCCGTGGCGCTGCCAACCTGATCAATATCTTCAACCCGGACCTTTTGGTCTTCGGAGGGGCGCTCCGAAATGTGTACCTGGAAGCCGAGGCGGTCGTCCTACGTGAACTGCACCGCGAGGTCCTTCCGCAGGCTGGCGCCGAGGCGGCCGTGGTCGCCGCTGGTCTTGGTGCGGACTCGGTCCTGCTCGGCGCAGCCGAGCTGGCGTTCACCGATTTTCTTGCGGGCCCAATGGCACCGGTGGCGGCGGAGCCGTAAAGCCGGGCTGTGAGGCCCCGCCGCCGGGAGGGACCTGTCAGCGCACACCCAAGATGTGGTCAAGAGCCAGTTGGTCGAGCCGCTCGATGTTGGTTGCCCGTTTGCCAGCGGCCTCGGTGTCGAAGTCCTCGAAGGCCGACCGGTCGTTGAGCAGGTCTGCGAGGGTCTCTCCGGGAGCCAACGTCGGCCGGGACAGGTCCGGGACCCCGGCCGCGGCCAATGCTTCGGCGACCTCGGGGTCGGTGCGCCAAGCCTTTGCCTTGGCCTGGAGGATGAGGTAGGTCCGCATGCAAGCTGCCGCAGATACCCACACGCCTTCGGCATCTTCGGCGCGGAGCGGCTTGAAGTCGAAGTGCTTAGCCCCGTCATAGCCGGCGGCTTCGAGAAGGTCGACCAGGAAGAAGGCGCTCTTCACGTCGGCCGCCCCGAAGCGCAGGTCCTGGTCGTACTTGAGCCCATGCTGGCCGTTCAGGTCGATGTGGAAGAGCTTTTTGGACCACAAAGCCTGTGCGTACCCGTGCATGACGTTGAGGCCCGCCATGGTCTCGTGGCCGACCTCAGGGTTGAGGCCCACCATCTCCGGGTGCTCGAGCTCGTTGACGAAGGCAAGCGCGTGACCGATCGTCGGCAGCAGGATGTCGCCGCGAGGCTCGTTTGGTTTCGGCTCGATCGCGAAGCGCATTGGGTAACCGCGGTCGAGCACGTATGCGCAGAGGGTGTCGAAGGCTTCCTTCATGCGGTCCAGAGCGGCGCGCACGTCCTTGGCCGCGTCGGACTCCGCCCCCTCACGGCCGCCCCAGGCGACGTAGATCTGCGCCCCCAGTTCAGCGGCCAGGTCGATGTTGCGCATGGTCTTGCGGAGCGAAAAGCGTCGAACGCTGCGGTCGTTGGCGGTGAACGCCCCCTCTTTGAACAGCGGGTGCGTGAACAGGTTGGTGGTCATCATTTCCACCACAATGCCGGTCTCGTCGAGAGCGGCCCTGAACCGCTTGATAGCCGCCTCCCGAGCGCTGTCGTCCGACCCGAACGGGATCAGGTCATCGTCGTGGAACGTCACGCCCCACGCGTTGAGCTCCGCCAACCGGTGCACCGCCGCAACCGGGTCGAGCGGCGGCCGGGTGGCGTCACCGAAGGGGTCCCGGCCCTGCCAACCGACCGTCCACAAACCGAAACTGAAGTGGTCCTCTCGCTTTGGCGAATAGGGATCGCTCATCAGTGCCTCCATATTTCGTTGTACCGAGCATATTTGTCGTTATCAACAACAAACCCTACACCAGGGCGGCGCCTGGTCGCCGGGTGAAGATTGCGGAAAGTTCGGCTACAGCACCAAACTGAGCTACGTGGTGAACTCACCAGGCGGTGGCCCTGTCCCGCCGGGCGCTAGCTATACGGTGACGGTTCGCGTCCTGGCGCCGCCCCACCCGGCGTTGCTGTCTCGCCTGGCACAGGCGGTCACATCGACTGGGGCAGTCGTGGTCGGTATGGACCTGGTAGAGGTGGCGGCTGCCGGGACCACCGTCGACCTGACGCTCCAGGCGGCCAGCGAGGAGCACGTTGTGGCCGTCACGAAGGCTCTGGAGAGCCAGTCCCGGGTCCGCCATGTCTCCGATCGAATTTTTTTGTACCACCTCGGCGGCAAGATCGAAGTGACGCCGCGGGTAGCCGTCCGCACACGCCAGGACCTGTCCCTTGCGTACACCCCCGGAGTCGGGCGCGTGGCCAGCGCCATCGCCCGCCGGCCCTCTGATGCGTGGGCCCTCACGGCAAAGGGCACGTCCGTGGCGATCGCCACAGATGGCAGCGCGGTCCTCGGGCTGGGGGCGCTCGGCCCACTCGCGGCCCTCCCGGTCATGGAGGGCAAGGCGCTCATCTTCAAGCATTTTGCTGGCGTGAACGCGTACCCGATCTGCCTAGACACCCACTCGACCGAAGCGCTCATCGAGGCCGTTGCCGCCGTTGCCCCCGGCTTCGGCGGGATCAACCTCGAGGACATTGCCGCGCCAGCTTGCTTCGAGGTGGAGGCTGAACTACAGCGCCGTCTCGATATCCCGGTCTTCCATGACGACCAGCACGGGACGGCGATCGTGGTCATGGCAGCGGTGATGAACGCCTGCCGCCTCACCGGGCGCGACCTGCGGGATCTGCGCGCCGTCCTGGTTGGCTGCGGGGCGGCTGGTACTGCAATAGCCGAAACCCTGCTTGACGCCGGGGTACCCGACCTGATCGTGTTCGACCGGGACGGGGCCCTGACCGAAGGCCCCGGGTCACTTCCGCACCACGCCCGGATAGCAGCACGCTCCAACCCGCGCGGGATCACGACGCTGCGCTCGGCGCTGAGCGGTGCGGACCTGTTCATCGGGACGGCGCTGCGCGGCTCGGTCGACCCCGCCTGGTTGGCCGAGATGGCTAAAAGACCGGTGGTGTTCGCGCTCGCCAACCCCGACCCCGAGGTGTTCGCCGAGGAGCTGGCACCTGACACCGTTATCGCGACAGGCCGCAGCGACTTCCCGAACCAGATAAACAACTCGCTCTGTTTCCCCGGTTTTTTCAAAGGTGCCTTGAGCGCCAGGGCCTCCTACGTGACGCCAGCAATGAAGAAGGCTGCCACCCGTGCGATAGCTGCTTGCGTCACCGACGAAGAGCTGGGGCTCGGGGTCATCGTGCCTTCCATGTTCCAGCCGAGGGTCCATGAGCAGGTTGCTGCTGCAGTCGCGGCGGCGTGGACCTCTGAACACCCGGCCGCGCCGGCGGGCCAGGGGGCTCCGTTCTCCACCTGGACCGAGCCTGAGTAGGCGGCTAGCCGTTTACCTGACTGTCCTGCGGTACCCAGGTGTCCTATGGCTGATGGGCACCTCTTTGGTGGCGCGCCTGCCTCTGGCCATGGCCGGGCTGGCCATTGTGCTGCGGGTGTCGCGGGCGAGCGGGTCCTACAGCGAAGCGGGTGCGATAACCGCCGTCTACGTAGTGGCGTGCGCCATAGGCAGCCCCGTATGGGGACGCTTGGCAGACCGCTACGGGCGCCGGCTCATCCTCGTGGTAACCGCCTTGGCCAGTGCCGTTGGCCTCCTAGCTCTCAGTGCCGTACCTGTGCACGACCCATGGGAAATGTCCGGCGTCGCCTTTCTGGCCGGAGCGGGCGAGCCCCCGGTGAGCGCGGCCGTCCGCTCTTTGTGGCCCCGCCTGGTCCAGGGGGGCAACAGAGACGCTCTTTATGCGATTGACTCCACGCTCCAGGAGCTGACATTTGTCGCCGGCCCCGCCCTGGTGGCTTTACTGGGTACGCTTTCCGGCACGGCGGCCCCGCTGGTTGCCAGCGCTATCTTCAGCTTGGTCGGCACTCTGGCCGTGGCCTTCCACCCAGCAGTGAGTGCCCCGGGCCTCCACGTGGCCCGCACCGGCCGGGCTGCCAGTCCCGCCCTTTTCTCGCTGGTGTCGGTCGGCCTGCTGCTCATTTTTGGCTGTGCAATGGCCCAGATCGGAGTTGTGGGTTTCGCTACCGCGCACAAGGCCCCGGGCCAGTCGGGGCTTTTGCTGGCCGTATGGAGCCTCGGGGCTATCACCGGCGGCCTGTGCGCAGGCACTCGGGTAAATGCAGCCGGCGAGCCCGGTCTTTTGGTGGCACTCGGCGCGTCGGGCGTCGGGCTTCTTTTCGTGTTGGCGGCCCCTGACGTCGCGCTTCTTTACCCGCTGCTCTTCATCGCCGGGATTGGGCTTGTCCCCTCGCTTGGGGCCATGTACAACTTGGCCGGCAAGCTCGCCCCGGCAGCCGGAGCGGTTGAAGCGTTCGGATGGCTCTCCGGAGGCACCCAGACAGGCATAGCCGGAGGGTCGGCCCTCGGTGGTGTCGTGCTCCAGCATTTCGGTACTCGGACCACTTTTGCTGCCGCCGCTGCGGTTGTCTTCGCCTCGGCCGTCGTCATATTGGTGGCCAAGGGCCAGCTAACCCAAGCGCGTTTGCGTGCGGCGGCCACGTCCTAACGCGAGGTCCTCTGGCGGGCGACGCAGATCGGGCATCATTGAATGTGCCTTTTGTCACGACGTCCTCGCCCGAGGTCAGAGCCGAGCCGGCGGGTGAGGTCCGAGGAGAGCAAGTCCTACGTTATTTCCTGACGAACAGCGCGGGGACGGAGGTTGTCATCCTCACCTTCGGAGGGATAATCGAGTCACTCCGGTTCCCGGACCGACTTGGCGAGCGGCGGGACATCGTCCTGGGCTTCAAGACCTTAGAGGAGTACGTCAGGTTCAACTCGCCGCGAACGGCCGCCAACCCCGAAGGTGCGGGGCCCTACTTCGGCGCGCTGATCGGCCGGTACGCGAACCGTATCGCCGGAGGGCGCTTGGAGATCGATGGGCAGCTCTACTCGGTACCGACCAACGACGGGACAAATGCGCTCCATGGTGGGGACGTGGGCTTTGACCAAAAAGTCTGGAGCTCAAATGTGGTCCGAGGCGACGGCTCGGTCGGGGTGCGGCTGGGGTACGTCAGCCCGTCGGGGGAAATGGGGTTCCCGGGCACGCTCCGCGTGGTGGCCACTTACGCGTTGGACAACGACAACCGGCTAGCGCTCACGTTACAGGCGGAGACCGATGCACCGACTTTCCTAAACCTGACGAACCACACCTACTGGAACCTGGCAGGCGAGTCGTCCGGGACCATCTACGACCAGTTGCTGTACCTCAACGCAGATAGCTACACCCCGGTGGACGAGGCGCTAGCGCCGACCGGCGAGATCCTTCCCGTTTCCGAGACCCCCCTGGACTTCCGCCAGCCAAGGGCCATCGGCGAAAGGATCAGGGACGGCCACCCCCAGCTGATTGTCGCTCACGGGTATGACCATAATTGGGTCTTGAACCAGGCTCGTCCAAGCTCGCTGGTGCACGCAGCAACGGTAATCGACCCTAAGTCGGGACGGGCTCTAAAGGTCTTTACAACACAACCCGGGCTTCAGTTTTACTCCGGCAACTTCCTAAACGGTGCGCTGATGGGCAGGGGCGGGAGTGCCTATCGTCAAAGTGATGGGTTCGCGCTAGAGGCACAGCACTTCCCGGGCTCGCCGCACTGGCCCGACTTTCCCTCTACAGCCCTCTTCCCCGGGGACAGTTTCGAGGAGACCATCGTGTTCGAGCTTACGTGTGCTCCGTGAGACCTCATGGCTCGGAGATGGTAAGCTACAAATAGCCCCACATATTGGGTAGAAAGTAGCCCCCGTCAAACGGGGAGGATCGAGGGTTCCGTGCGAGCCCAAGCTGCAGTGCCAGAACCGCTTCCGACGACAAGCGCGCTCCCATTGCCCAAGCGGCGTTGTGGCCGGTGCCAGTGCGAGTTCGACGGGGACCCCAACCTCTTCTTCCAGACCGATTGGGCGCTCTGCCCGCCCTGTGGGGACATCCTCCTCCCGTCGCTTCAGGCCACGCCCCCGTCGGCCCGCGACCACTAGGCGCCTAGCAGTCTCTAGTTGGTTAGGGCATTACGTCATGCTGCTCGAGTACGCGCTCGCTGCCGCTGGGCGTGTTATGCACGCTCTCCCGAGTCGTTGTGTGCCGGTTGGCACCCATAGCGAAAATCGTCCCTCCAATAAGCACTGAGATGATACCCACCACCAAAAGGATCACACCAACGGCATTTATGTTGAAACCAGTGGTGGTGACCGTCACGGCATACTTGAGGATGGCGCCGATAACAACCAGCACGATCCCGAGGCCGATCAGACCAGTCTTACGCGTGAGAAATCGAGCGCCGCGAGGTCCGAATATGTGCCTAGCTAAGTGCACACATATTTGGGTAGGAACACACGGTGGCGGGATCAGTCAGGCATTTCGTCTGGACCGGGTTCTCGCCATGCCGCGGCTTGGCCTACGTTTACCGGGATCCGCATCGCCGAACCCGCCGAAGGGCCGGGGTGCCCGCCGGCTTGTTCATCCTCGGGTACATCGACCCAGGAACCGGGCGCCTTTCGGGGGGTTCCTGCCATTTTCTCACGTTCTTCGGAGCTGAGAAGGTTGTCCAAGCCGCAAATGCTTATGACGCGCCGGACGTGGGGTGAGGGGGACCGCATTGTTAATGACCGTGACTGCTGGCAGAGGGTGTTCCAAGCTGCAACTATTATCCCGAGCGTTGATGCGCTCATGAGCTCGACCTTGCTCAGGTCGATGACGATGGGAGCGTCGTTGAGCGAAATAGCGCGGTCCAAGGTGCGGCGCAGGTCGGGATCGGTTGCGATGTCGTGCTCGCCCCGGAGCCAGATGATGGTCGGACCTGTGTCGCGCCCCGTTCCTAGGGGCGGAGCTCGATCGGTGACGGTGAAGAAAGAAGACCCAGCACGGGCCATGGCATTCTCCTAACTCTGGCGCTACAAAATGTCACGTCACCAGGGTCTGGAGTACCGTCCCGGCCAGTGAGGGCTGGCCCGGCACGTCGGGTTTTTACTGTGCCAATAATCACACTAGCCCATTCAAGCTAGTCCCGCAAGATGACTTCTGCCGCGAGCTGAGCCTGTGGCCACTTTCCTGACGCCTTCGAGTGCTAGGCAAGACTGTGCCGATTAGACCAGCCCGGCCGGGTCACACATCTCTGCTCCGGACGGCAGGCCTACAGCTCGGTGCAACAACACCAGTTCGGGTTGGTCGGTATGATCCGGTACCCCAGTGATGAAATCGAGCTCCGAGCCGTCGATGGTCTCGCGCTCTAATAGGAGATCGATTACCCGGTCAAGGGCGACCCGGTGGTCGCGGAGCAGCTTCGTTGCGGCGACCTCAGCCTCCCGCAGCAGGCCGGCCACCGCTTGGTCTATTGAGCGCTGCGTTTCTTCGGCGTAGGGACGACCGGCAAAGGGATTATCGCGGTTTGGCCCTTCCGGCCCATAACCGATGGGGCCGACTTCGGTGGAAAAGCCCCACTCTCTGACCATGCGCGTGGCGAGGTCGGTGGCGCCGGCGAGGTCGTTAGACGCACCGGTGGAGGGCTCCCCGAGGACGATCATTTCGGCCGCTCGCCCACCAAGTCGGACGGTGAGGGAGGTGGTCAGGTAGCTCTTGGGGTAGAGGTGGCGCTCAGAGAGCGGCAGTTGCTCGGTTACCCCGAGTGCGGCGCCTCGCGGCAGGATTGTGACCTTGGCCACAGGGTCAGCGTGCTCGGAGAGGACGGCGACAAGGGCGTGGCCGGCTTCGTGGACGGCGACAGCGTTTTTCTCTTCGGGCAACAGCGCGTTTGAATTGTCTCGCCGGCCGATGAGGAGCCGGTCCCGCGCCGCAGCGAAGTCTCCCGCAGTAAGGACTTCGCGTCGATCTCTAACAGCATTTATGGCTGCTTCGTTGACGAGGTTGGCGAGGTCGGCCCCCGAGAACCCGGGCGTGCCCCGCGACACGGTGTCCAGGTCGACGTCTGGGCCGAACCTCTTGCCTCGACCGTGGATGGCGAGGATGGCGGTCCTTTCGGACTTGTTCGGTAGCGGGATTTCCACCGTACGGTCGAAGCGGCCCGGGCGCAGGAGCGCCGTGTCAAGGATTTCGGCCCTGTTGGTGGCCGCCATGACGACCACGCTGGCGCCCGGGTCGAACCCGTCCATGTCCGACAGCAACTGGTTAAGCGTCTGCTCGCGCTCGTCGTTGGAGCCAAACCCGCCGGGGCCACGCCGGCCCCCTATGGCGTCGATTTCGTCGATGAAGATGATCGCCGGGGAGCGCTTGCGAGCGTCGGCGAAAAGGTCCCGCACTCTCGAGGCGCCGACGCCTACGAACATCTCGACGAAGCTCGACCCTGAGAGGGCGAAGAACGGCACGCCCGCCTCGCCGGCTACGGCCCTAGCCATGAGCGTCTTGCCGGTACCCGGAGGGCCTACCATAAGCACGCCCTTGGGACCGACCGCACCGGCAGCCGCGTAGCGTTGAGGGTGCTTGAGGAAGTCCACGACTTCCATTACCTCGGCCTTGGACCCCTCGTAGCCAGCGATGTCGGAAAAGCGTACCGACGGCTTCTCTTCGTCGTAGAGCTTGGCCTTTGACCGGCCGATGCCCATGATCCCGCCAAGCCCGCCGCCCAGTTGCTTTCGGGCGCGACGACCGAACCAGATGAACGCTCCCACCATGAGACCGATCAAGACCAGGGTCTCGACGAAGCCAGCCACGGACGAGCTGCCCGCGTTTGTGCCCGTCACTTGGACCTTGTGCTCGAGTAGGAGCGGAGTAAGGGAGGTGTCGTCCAGGGCGATGGGGATCTGCGACGTGTAGGCGGCCCCGCTGCCGAGCTTGCCGCTAACGGAACCGGTCGGGCTGATCGTCGCCGTCGAAACCTTGTTGGTGGTCACCTCGTTGACGAAGCTTGTGTAGCTGAAGTTCTGCGTCGGGGCCCCTGTGGCGTCTACACGGAACAACACCAGGGCAGCGATGACAACGACGAGACCCATGACCCAGTAGCGCCACCGTTGCACAAGGGGCGGGCCTGCCGCCGGGGGCCGTCCGTTCGGCGTCCCCGCTGCTGGGTTCGTCTGCTGCCCGTTCGTTTGGTGGCGCGCTCCAACTGGGGGCCGAATTTGGGAAAATGAGTTCCAGCGGTTGATCGCATCTCCAGGGCTACAGACAGGACAGAAAGAGCGTCCCCTGCAGGGACCAGACCGAGGTAGTGACAGCGTACCCCGTTCGCCAGGGCTCGTGAGCTCGCATCATCGCTCGCGCCGCGCCAGTTACCGGATGATGTGCCGGTACCATCTTGCTAGGTTGCCGCGCTCGTCCCACACTCGGTCAGCCGGATCGAAGGGTTCCCCATGGCAGTCCCATCTTCATTGCCGACGATTTCTCGTCCCGTCGACGAAGCGGACTTCGCCAAAATTAGTGGGGTGCCCGTCGCTGCGGGCCCGATCGAACCTGCTGCGGGTAATGACCCGCTCGCTGCGCTTGGCGCGATAGTGGCGGCAGTAGCGGAGAGCGACCGCAGGTCCTCTGAGCTGACCGCCGACCGGCGGGAAGCCGCCCAAAAGTTCTTGGAGGACTTTGCCACAGCCTGCGCGGCCGAGGTTAAACCCGCCATGGCCGCCGTCCTCGAACGGCTCTGTCAATTGGGCGGCGGAGGTCTGATCGAAGAACACCCGGGCGGCGAAGCGCGTTTCCGCAGCCCTTGTGTAGCGTTGTGGATGTCACTGAAGGGCGAGATAGTCGGGGAGCCACACCTGGACCGCTACCCTTACCTGCGACTGGAGGCCGATGTCGAGGCGCTCAAGGTCCAGGTCGACGAGGGTGATATGTGGCGCGGGGCCGGCGGCAACTCCACGGGTCGAGCGGGGACCTGGGACATGGTCGACCTTACGCGCCGACGGGTAACCGAAGAGCTGTTGGCCGTCGCTCAACGGGCCGCTCAGTAGTACTGGCTGGCCTCAGCGGTGCGCAACGGCAGCTGGTTTTGTAGGTGCACCAATGCTCTGCGTGCTTTTGTGGTACAGTGCCTACCGAGCAATTAGGAGACTAGGACTAGCTGCGGTCCAGACTACGCCGCCGGCATTTTGGCGAGAACTTCGCCGAAGGTGACGGTGTATGGTGAGCCGAGTACAGGGCAACGGGAATGGCAAGGGCGGGGCGAAGCTTCTCGACTACCCAGGCCTTGTGTCCACGTCAGGCGACCTGAACACGGTGGTGGACCTCGCCGGCCGGTACCTGTACTGTTCTGCGGCGTCTGAAGATATGTTCGGCTGGGGGCCAGACAACCTGATAGGCAGGTGCGAGGACGATCTCGTGCACCCCGACGACGTGCCGACGCTTCGCGCGGGCCGCTCGGCGCGAGCTTTGCTAAAGCCTGTGACATCGAGCTACCGCTTCCGGTGCAAAGACAGCTCCTACCGGTGGGTTGAGGCGACGTCACGGCGTGTCACAATAGGTGCCGGGGACGTCGTGGTGAACACGGTGCGTGACATCACCCAACGCCAGAAGCATACCGCTGCCCTCGAGCTGCGGGCGACGACTGACCCGTTGACCGGGGTGGCGAACCGGACCGTACTGATGGACCGGCTGCACCAGGGCCTCCGCCGGCTCGGCCGCAGCCAAGGGATCCTGGCGGTGCTGTACCTGGACCTCGACCATTTCAAGGTCATCAACGATTCGCTCGGTCACCGCATTGGCGACGATGTGCTGCTGAAGATAGCCGAGCGCCTGATGCACCACCTCCGTCCCGCTGACACATTGGCCCGCCTGGGCGGCGACGAGTTTGTTCTTGTGGCCGAAGGGGTCACCGACGAGGCCGCCGCTATCACACTGGCCAACCGGATAATCGAAGACGGCCGCAAGCCGTTCTACCTCGATGGTGAGGAGTTCAGCTGCACCATGAGCATTGGCGTTGCGTGCACCGCCGACGGCCAGCGCAACGGGGTAGAACTGCTCTCCGAGGCTGACTTGGCCCTCTACCGGGCGAAGGACAAGGGCAGGGACCGGGTGGCCGTGTTCGACGAGGAACTTCGGACCACCGCCGTCGAGCGCATGGTCACAGAACGCATGCTGCGGCGCGCCCTTGACGAGGACCGCATCGTGGTCGAGTACCAGCCGATGGTGGACATTAGGAGCGGCTACCCCCTCGGCGCCGAAGCCCTCGTCCGCATCCGTGAGCCCGACGACGGCCTGCGGCTGCCAGCCTCGTTCCTCGGCGTAGCCGAGGAGACCGGATTACTGATCCCCATAGACGAGGTGGTGCTCGCCGACGCCGTAAAACAAGCCGGGGCCTGGCGTGCTCGGCTCGGGGCCAACTTTGGCGGTGTCGCCGTCAACGTCACAGCCCGGCACTTGGCTGACATCGATTTTCGCCAGGCGATCGTCGACCACCTCAAGGCCAACAGCGTGCCTCCCAGTGACCTCCAAGTCGAAGTGACCGAACAGGTCCTCATGGAGGCTTCCAATTCGGCGATGACCGGGCTGCGCTCCCTGCGAGCCCTCGGCGTCAAGATAGGCCTGGACGACTTCGGCACGGGCTACTCTTCGCTCGCTTACCTACGCGAGTTCCCGCTTGACTTTGTCAAGATCGACAAGTCCTTCATCGATGGCCTCGTTACGGACCAGAGAGACCGCGCAGTCGTTTCCGCCATCATCGTGGTAGCGCATGCGCTCGACCTCACCGTGGTCGCCGAAGGGGTCGAGCTCGCGAGCCAACGCGAGGTTCTTATTGACCTCGGTTGCGATCGCGCCCAAGGTTTTCTCTATGCCGCCTCAGGAGCGCCCGAGAGGGTCGACAGCCTCGTTCTCCCCCAGGCGGACATCCATCTCCCCCATCCGGGCATCCATCGCCCTCAGCCGGACCTCCGTCTCCCCCAGGCGGACATCCATCTCCCCCAACCGAGCGTCCGGATGGAGCTGTAGGCTGCTCTGTCTTGTGAAGGTCCAGCTGCTGCCATTGGTTCAGGAAGAACGGCAGGGCAGTACGGCCTACAGGAAACGCCGCTGCTGGCCCTTCTGCTCGTCGTAGGACTTGCGCGCTTCGAGGGTAGCGTCCAGATGGGACACCTCGGCGACGGGTACGTCCCACCACGAACCGCTGTCCGGGGCGGGGATCAATGGGTCGGTCTCGACCTCTACAAGGACCGGTCCGGGGACGGACTTCGCCGCGATTAGCGCTTCGGTTAGGGCGTCGATGGTACCGGCACGCCACGCCGTCACCCCGAGGCTCTGCGCATTGGCCACGAAGTCGAGGGGGAGCACGTCGCCGTCGAGGCGGCCTGTGTGGTCGTTGCGCTCGCGGTACCAGGTGCCAAAGCGTGGTGCACCAACGGTTTCAGAGAGCGCCCCGATAGAAGCGAAGCCATGGTTGTTGACCAAGACGACCGTGAGCTTGACATTCTCCTGGACAGCGGTGACCAGTTCCTGAGCCATCATCAGGTAGGAGCCGTCGCCGACGAGCACGTAGACCTCTCGGTCCGGGCAGGCCAGCTTGGCCCCAAGGCCTCCCGCGATCTCATAACCCATGCAGGAGTAGCCGTACTCGACGTGGTAACCCTTGGCGTCGCGTGTACGCCAGAGCTTGTGGAGGTCGCCGGGCATGGCCCCCGCCGCGCATACCACGACGTCGCGGGGGCCGCTAACGCGGTTGACCACTCCGATCACCTCGGACTGCGCCGGGAGCGGACCGTGGCCCAATTCGTAGGCCCGCTCCACGGTGGCATCCCATTCTTGCGCCCGGCTACGGGACTCCTCCCGGTAGGCCGGCTCCACCGACCATCCTGCCAGGGCTTCCGCGAGCTGCTCGAGGACCACGCGAGCGTCACCCACCACAGGCTCGCCGGCTTGCTTTACGGCGTCGAACCGGGTGATATTGCAGCTCACAAACCGGACGTCGGGGTTGGCGAACGCTGTCCTTGACGCCGTCGTGAAGTCGCTCCAGCGAGTCCCGACTCCAACCACCACATCAGCCGAACGGGCCAGCGCGTTGGCCGCGGTCGTCCCTGTTGCTCCGAGGGCCCCCACCGCCTGTGCGTGGTCAAAACGAAGCGAGCCCTTTCCTGCTTGAGTTTCGGCTATAGGTATACCTGTGGCCTCTGCCAAGGCGCGGAGAGCTTCTGTCGCCTCCGAGTAGATCACGCCTCCGCCGGCCACGATAAGGGGGCGACGGGCGCTACGTACTATGGCGACTGCCCGCTCCAAGGCGGAGCGGTCGGGCACCGGCCGGTCCACATGCCACACCCGGCGCCGGAAAAGTTCGTCGGGCCAGTCGAAGGCCTCGGCCTGGACATCCTGGGGGAGGCAGATGGTCACGGCACCGGTCTCGGCCTGGTCGCTCAGGGCCCGCATACCACCTAGAAGGGCATCGGGTAGCTGTTCGGGGCGGCTTACACGGTCGAAAAAACGGGATACAGGGCGGAAAGCGTCGTTTACCGAGGCGTCTCGTTGTCCCGTGTGCTCGAGCTGTTGAAGGACGGGGTCCGCCACCCGAGTGGCGAAAATATCGCCCGGGAGCAGCAGGACCGGGAGCCGGTTAATCGTCGCGAGTGCCGCCCCGGTGATCATGTTTGTGGCCCCTGGTCCTATTGACGAGGTGCAGGCCAAAGTCGACAAGCGGTCTCGCATGCGGGCGAAGCCGGCGGCAGCATGGACCATCCCCTGCTCGTTGCGGCCTTGGCGGTACACCAGGGCCCCTGGGCTGTGGAGCTCCGATTCCAAAAGAGCCTGCCCTAGCCCGGCGAGATTGCCATGGCCGAAAATGCCAAAACATCCCTCTATTAGCCGATGTTCACGTCCATCGCGCTCAGTGAACTGCTGGGGTAGGAAGCGGACCACCGCCTGGCCCACGGTCAGGCGAGTTGTGCTCATGGGCTACTCCCTGCCCGGCAGGGACGCCGACGGTGACAGGAGCCGCGGGTCGACGACCTGACTGGGCCACGTGGCCCGGACCCACGCGTGAGCGGGGTCATCGGTTGCCCGCCATGCCCGTTGTCCAGGCCCCGCCATCACGTTCAGGTAGTAAAGGTCGTAGCCGGGAGCCGCCATCGAGGGCCCATGGTAACCGTGGGGGATGAGCACGACGTCACCCGTGCCTACCTCCGCCAAGAGCTCTATCGGGCGCGTCGGCGTGCCATAGACGCGCTGGTAGGCGATCCCGGGGCCACCCGATGGGCCGGAGGCGACTTCGAAATAATAGATTTCCTCCAGCTCGGTCTCTTCCGTGCCGCTCTCGTCGTGCTTGTGAGGCGGGTAGGACGACCAGTTGCCGCCGGGCGTGAGCACCTCGCACACCAAGAGCCGGTCCGCCGGGAACGTGCCCGGCATGCAGTAGTTTACAACTCGCCGCGAGCAGTTGCCGGCCCCGCGGTACTCGACTGCAACCTGGTCGGCCGGCTGGTACCGCAGAGGAAGGGCAACGGCGGCTTTGGCCCCGGGCATTGCGAAGCGCCCGCCCTGCTCGCTCGTTAGCACGACGCTAGAACCGCAGGGTACATAAGCGAAATCCGTGAGCCCGTCGAAGACGCGGGCACGGCCGCGGAGCATGTGCTCGGCGCCACCCGACGACAAAATGCAAGATCCGCTGAGCGGTATGACGAGTACCTCCTCGGGGCCTGTGGCAAACGTATGCGAAGCGCCAGGCGCGAGGTTGAGGATGTGAAGGGAAGCCCATGACCA